>Ga0187847_10001180_pt1 | contig 24796 bp, 24 predicted proteins | sample June2016WEW_4_10_FD_132458 | JGI IMG/M metagenome (GOLD analysis project Ga0187847, IMG submission 132458) | Peatland microbial communities from SPRUCE experiment site at the Marcell Experimental Forest, Minnesota, USA - June2016WEW_4_10 | ecosystem: Environmental > Terrestrial > Soil >...
GAAGACTTCAGCCGAGAGAGTTGAGAAAGGCGAGAACGGCGAGCTTGTCAGCCTAGCTATCTGTGCAGAAAGTGATAGGGAGAAGAGTGCCTAGTGAGATAGCCGCCCCTCCGCCTGGACGTGAATCGAGCCTGACCGGAAAATTCAAGGGTTCCGGTCGGTCACCGCCAAACCGGAAACTGCACCACCCCTCATCATTTCAGCTGAATTGGCGGGCAGCTGCTCCGCGCCGCATCAGGCCGCCGGTGCTAAATCGGCACATCCACAGGCATTCCTCGCGTCCAAAGCGATACACTCTCTTCATGCCTTCCCGCACGACAGCCCGCGTCAGCCTGACGGCGCTGCTCGGCACTCCGGTGACCGATGTGCAGGGCCACCTGCGCGGACGGCTCAAGGATATTGCCGTGGCTACCGGCGAGGATGCGGGCAAGGTGGCCGGCCTGGTGCTGAAGACCCGCGCCGGCTTGTGCATTGTGCCTTCGCACGAGGTGATGGAGACGCCCGCCGGCACGCTCGAGCTGCGCTCGGCCGGCGCGATGGTTCCGCTTGCGGATCAGGGCAATTACCTTTACCTGCAACAGGATCTGATCGACCGCCAGATCATCGACATTCACGGGCGCAAGGTGGTGCGTGTCAACGACGTCGATCTGGAGTGGATGGGGCAGGGCGCGGCTCACCTGCTGCGCGTGGCCGAGGTCGAGGTGGGCTTGCGCGGGGCCTTTCGCCGCGTCTTCAAGGGCATGCTGCCGCGCGCATCGCTGGAGAGCCTGTCGCGCAAGTTTGCTGCCCGCGGCATCCCCTGGGAGTTTGTCGATGTCATCGAGGTTGATCCGGCGCGCCGCGTGAAGCTGCGCATCGAGTACGAGCGCCTGGCCGAGATGCATCCCTCCGACCTGGCCGACATTCTCGAAGACCTGGCGCCCGCCGAGCGCGAGGTCATCTTTACCTCGCTCGACGAAGAGGTGGCCGCTGAGACCTTGGAAGAGGTCGAGCCCCGGATGCAAAAGGCGCTGCTCGAAAAGCTGGGCGAAGAGCGGATCGCCGACATCGTCGAGGAGATGGATCCGGGCGCCGCCGCCGATCTGCTGGCCGAGCTCTCCGAGGAGCAGTCCGACGCCATTCTCGAAGAGATGGAACCGGAGGAGCGGCAGGAGGTCTCCGAGCTGCTCGAGTTCGACGAAGATTCGGCCGCCGGCTGCATGACCACCGACTTTGTCTCCGTGGGCAAGGACGCAACCGTGGCTCAGGCCGTCGACGCTCTGCGCGCCTTCGACGGCGACCCGGAGAGCGTGACCGAAATCTACCTGCTCGACGAAAAGCGCGTGCTGCGCGGGGCCATTCCACTGGCCCGGCTGGTAATGGCCCAGCCCGAGACGCGCCTGGCGGTGCTGGCCGAACCCCGCGTCCTCTCCTGCCCCATCGGCTTGCATCAAAACGAGCTGGCCGAGTTCTTTGACAAGTACAACCTGCACGCACTGGCCGTCGTCGACCCCCAGGGCCGCATGGCCGGCGTCGTCCAGGCGGACCACGTCATCAGCTTCTTGCGCGACAAATTGTAGAGCCATCCGCAATTGCTCTGTGCTAGACTTGGGCGAAGCGAAACAAAGACAATCTTGCATTGTGAAGCCCGCCCGCCGGAATCCGCCTTTTCCGCGGTCCTGTGTGCAAGGGAGAGGCGGATACGCAGGAAGGAAAGAATGGCAACGCCACCGATGCCCCCCAAGCCGCCTCGGATGCACGGAATCACGCCGCCTCCGCACGCGATCCCCACGGAGATCCTGCCCCCGCCGGCAAAACAGAAGAGCAAGCGTCCATGGCTGCTCTCTCTCTTCATCTTGAGTAATTTCTTCCATTCCGCTGTTTATCTGGCCCTTGCCGCAGTGCCCTGGAGCGATCCGCAATCGGGATTGGCTACCACCCTTATTGCTCATCCGACCCTGGTCTTCGGCGTGCTGCCGAAGATGGTTCAGCCTTCGATGGGCGTGGTGGGCGCATCCCTGAATCGCGTGCTTCCTGGGCTTCCGGTGGTGTTCTTGTTCCTCGCAATCCTTTATGCTCTTGCCGGATGGAGGTTGTATGACATGGACCCCTGGTGGTACTTCCTGGTTCGCTGGGGCATGATGTGCAACTCCGGTTACATTGTCGTCAAATTCATGCTCGCCATGTCAGCCGATTATTTTGTCTCTGGAGGCCCTCGACTTATGTCCGACGAGACTATGCTTCTTCTTATCCCTGTCATGGGCTGGAATCTACTGATTGTCCTCTACTTTGCCATGATGCCCGATGTCGCCAAGGCCTACGACAGCGCCGGTTAGCGCGCCGGCATAGAGCGCCCGCGCCGGACTCGCATACTCTTTCGGCGCGGTGCGATGCAGCAGGAGGAAAGAATGGCAACGCCACCGATTACCCCCAATCCGCAGATGCATGGAATCACGCCGGCGCCGCTCGAGATGCCCGCTCAGCGTCGATCAGACCAGAAAGAGAAGAGCAACCGGCCCCTCCTGATTTCTCTGCTGGCTTGCTACTTGTATGTACGGGGGGTGGTTTTTCTGCTGGTGGGGATGACGGTATGGGGGCGTCCCGATTCGAGCCTGTGGGATTATCTGCTGCCCCATGCAAGGTTTGTATTCAGTTCGCTTCCTTGGATATTTCTTCCGCTTCAGTTTGCGGCCATGGTATCGGAAGAGGCGATGCTCTCGATACTTCCGGTCGCGCTTCTTCTTGGGTCGTTGTATTCGTTTATCGGCGGGGGATTGGTTTGGGGCCTGAACTACTGGGTGCGCTGGATTTGCATGTTTATGTCGGGAGCCACAGTGGCCAAAACCGTGATCGCTATCTCGGGTACGATGGTGGGCCCGTCCCTCGTGCCGATCACGGATGAGTTGAAACTGGGGCTGTATGTGAACGTTGCGGTGAATTTGCTGGTCTTCTGCTATTTTGCGTTTTACCCCGGCGTCAAAGAGGCGTTTGAGAGCAACAAGTAGCAGGCCAGGTTAGCAGGCGGGTGTCGATGCCTTGCGCGCCGGTCAGCGTGTCAAGCCGGCGCTCGACCCCGTCCGCCCCGATATCGGTCTTATTTTCGCCCGATTCGGCAATTTCCGAGCAAAATTGCTCACCGCCCGTGCCTTCCGTTTCATTAATATGAAAGATAAGTCTGGCATTTTTCCAGATCTGTGAAAGAATCCAGAGATGATGCAATTTCCCAAGGTCATTCAGGGCGGGATGGGGGTGGGCGTTTCCAACTGGCGCCTGGCCAATGCCGTCTCCAAGCTCGGTCAGCTTGGCGTTGTCTCCGGCACAGCGCTCGATTCGGTCCTTGTCCGCCGCCTCGCCGATGGCGACCCCGGCGGTCACATGCGCAGGGGTCTGGACGCCTTCCCCTTCCCGGAGATGGCCCAGCGCATCTGGGACGAATACTACATCCCCGGCGGCAAGGCTGCGGTCGCGCCTTACCCGCTGCCGCCGATGCACCAGCGCCGCGATCTCCGCAAGGTGGTCGAGCTTTGCATCGTGAGCAACTTTGTCGAGGTCTATCTGGCCAGGGATGGGCACAAGAATCCCGTGGGCATCAACTTTTTGGAGAAGGTGCAGATGCCGCACCTGTCGTCGATCTACGGCGCCATGCTAGCCGGCGTCGGCTATGTACTGATGGGCGCGGGCATTCCGTTGCACATTCCCGGCGTTCTGGACGCCCTTGCCGGCCTCCGTCCAGCCGAGTACAAGCTCAGTGTGACCGGCGCCGCGCAGGATCAGGACACGGCGATGAACTTCGATCCCGCCGATTACGTGCAAGGCCCACTTCCCCTGCTTGACCGGCCGCGCTTCCTGGCCATCGTCAGCTCGAACACTCTGGCCACCACCATGCTGCGGCGGGCGACTGGCCGCGTCGACGGCCTGGTGATCGAGAGCCCCATCGCCGGCGGGCACAATGCGCCGCCGCGCGGCAAGCTGATGCTCAACGCCAACGGCGAGCCGATCTATGGCGAGCGCGACCAGGTAAACATAGCGGAACTGCGCGCGCTGGGCGTTCCCTTCTGGCTGGCCGGGGGCTACGGCAATGCGCGGAGTCTGCGCTATGCACTGGAGCAAGGCGCAGCGGGCGTGCAGGTGGGCACCGCATTCGCCTTTAGCGAAGAGTCCGGAATGAGGCCCGATCTCAAGAACGAACTGATAGCCCAGGCGGTCACCAACTCCGGCGTCGTCTTTACCGATCCGCTGGCATCGCCGACGGGATTTCCCTTCAAGGTGGCCATCCTGCAAGGTTCGTATTCCGATCAGGCGGTTGCCGAGGCGCGGACGCGGGTCTGCGACATAGGGTTGCTGCGCGAGTCCTATGCCACGGCGGACGGCAAAATCGGCTACCGCTGCTCGGCTGAGCCCGTGGCGAATTATGTGGCCAAAGGCGGCAAGGCCGAGGAGACTGTGGGACGCAAGTGCCTGTGCAACGCGCTGATGGCCAATATCGGCCACGGGCAGACGCGCAAGGATGGCGCCGTGGAGCCTCCGCTGGTCACCGTGGGCGACGATCTGAATACCGTTGCGCAGTTCCTGGCCCCAGGCCGCACCTCCTATAGCGCCGCCGACGTGGTCCGGTCTCTGCTGAGCCAGAGCGCCGAGGAAGTCGCCGTTGAGCAGGATGAGCCGATTTATGCCACCGCGTAGATCGGAATAGGCAAAGCTGTTTCCAGAAATTCAAAGGGGTGGAGGATTCCGCAAGGAAAGCTCCACCCCTTTTCAGTTTTTTTTTAAGCGCCGGCCTACCGTTTGCGCTCCTTCAGGTTGTGGCTGTCGGTGGATTTCAGAGTCATGCCGTAGATGGCCTTGAACTGTTCGATCTCCTTGAGCGTCTGCGGCGAGAAGGGAACTGGCTTGCCCTCGAAGGCGTGCAGGACGATGCCTTCCAACAGGTCTCCAAGGGTGATCTCCTTCAGCTCGGCCACGGCCTTGAGTACCTTCAACAAGCGCTTTTCGATGCGGACGCCGGTCTGGACGCGCTCGACCACGACGGGTTCGCGATTTTTCTGTTCTTGCGGCATGAGAGCTTCCTTTGTACATTGGTACCAATGTACCATGATATTTCAGATCCGTCAACCCGCACGGACTTTTTAGGAGGTTCGCGCCGCCCGATTTCGCGCCCCCCGCCCTGGGCTGTTATGGTCAGTGAGGAAACTCGATGAATCCACAATAGGAATCCGCGGGTATGATGAAGCGTTGGCGAATCCGGATACTGCTGTTTCTGGCCGTCCTTGGCCCCGGATTCATCACCGCCAATGTCGATAACGACTCCGGCGGCATCCTAACCTATTCACAGGCGGGCGCGCAGTACGGCTACACGCTGCTGTGGACCATCATTCCGATTACCATTGCCTTGATCGTTGTGCAGGAGATGTGCGCCCGCATGGGCGTGGTCACCGGCAAGGGCCTGAGCGACCTGATCCGCGAGGAGTTCGGCCTGCGCCTCACCTTTGTGCTGATGGTCATGCTGGTGGTGGTCAACTACACCAACGTGGTCACGGAGTTCATCGGCATCGCCGGCTCGATGCATCTGTTTCACGTCTCCAAGTTCATCTCCGTGCCTTTTTGCGCCGGCCTGGTCTGGTACATGGTTGTTAAAGGCAGTTACAAGAGCACGGAAAAGATCTTCATCATCGCCTCTTTGGTCTATATCTGCTATATTTTCGCCGGTGTGCTCTCGCAGCCCAGTTGGCACGATGCGATGCTGGCCACGATCCAGTTGCCGGCCAAATCGGTGTGGAGCGACAAATCTTATATTTATATGGCCATCGGCGTGGTCGGCACCACCATCGCCCCGTGGATGCAGTTCTACTTGCAATCGTCGATCGTCGAAAAGGGCATTCGCGTCAAGGACTACGCGGCCTCGCGGCTGGACGTCATCGTCGGCAGCCTCTTCACCGACATTGTGGCCTGGTTCATCATCGTGGCCTGCGCGGCCACGCTCTACGTGCACGGCATGGGCGCCATCCAGGTGGCCTCGGACGCGGCCGAAGCGATGCGCCCTCTGGCCGGCGACTACGCCTTCATCCTCTTCGCCTTCGGCCTCTTCAATGCCTCGCTCTTCGCGGCATCGATCCTGCCGCTCTCGACGGCCTACACCGTCTGCGAGGGCATGGGATTTGAATCCGGTGTCGATAAGCACTTCAAGGAAGCGCCGTTCTTCTACTGGCTCTATACGTCATTGATCGTAGGCGGCGCGGCTACGGTACTCTTCCTGCCCGACGCGCAGTTGATCAACGTGGCCATTCTCTCGCAGGTGTTGAATGGCGTTCTGCTGCCTGTGGTCATCATTCTCATGCTGATGCTCATCAACCGCCAGGACCTGATGGGGGAGCATAAGAATTCGCATATTTGGAACATCATCGCCTGGGGCACCAGCCTCATCGTCATCGGCATGACGCTGGTCATGCTCTGGGGCATGATGCCGGGGCACTGAGGTAAAGAATGAAGCTACCGAACGGCGAGGCGTCGATTGTCGAGATTAAGAAACTCCGAGACGATTGCCTGAGGCCGGATTTGCGAGCAAAACCGCTCACTGCTCCCGAGAATCTTTTCGTTTCCGCAAAAACCGTGCAATGCAAGACATTCTTTCAGCCTTTTCCTCCGGTACAATTGGGACATAAGAGTGGGCACGGCGCCACCTTTCAAGGATCTTTCCCGTATGGCTTCCGTTCTCACCTCGCCTTCCCAGGCCACGTCTTCCCAAGAATCACCCGCTGAAATCTCTGCCTCCGGCGCCACGGCCTCCAAGGCCGCTCAGGCAATCCCCGCGCGGCGTCCGGTGCTCTTTGGCCGCGCCGCACAAGTGGGCGAGGGCATCAACTGGCTGACGCTGGCCGTGATAGTCGCCTTTCATTTGGGCGCCGTGGCGGCTCTGTTCTTCTTTACCTGGCAGCGGCTCACGGTGATGTTGGCGCTCTACGTGGTGGCCATCAATATCGGTATTGGCATGTGCTATCACCGCCTACTCACCCATCGCGGCTATCAGGCGCCCAAGTGGGTGGAATACGCAATGGCCGTCTGCGCCACGCTGGCTCTCGAGGGCGGACCGATCTTCTGGGTGGCAACGCATCGGGTGCATCACCAGTTCAGCGACCAGGACGGCGACCCGCACACCCCCCGCGAGGGTGGCTGGTGGGCGCATACCGGCTGGCTGCTCTGGGGCAATGCCATGCACGCTCAGACCGAGGTGCTCGACCGTTATGTTCCCGACCTGGGCCGCGACCGCTTCCATGTCTGGCTGAGCAAATATCACTGGATTCCGCTTGTCGCCAGCGGCGCGCTGCTCTTCGGCCTCGGCTGGATCTGGGGCGGCTGGGCCAACGCCGTCGGGATGTTGCTCTGGGGCGCGTTCGTGCGCGTGACCCTCGGCCTGCATGCCACCTGGCTGGTCAACTCGGCCACCCATCTGTGGGGCAGCCGCCGCTTTCAAACCCGCGACGACTCGCGCAACAACTGGTGGGTGGCGCTGGTTTCGGGCGGCGAAGGCTGGCACAACAACCACCACGCCAACCCGGTCTCTGCACGCCACGGCCTCGCCTGGTACGAGATCGATCCCAACTACTGGGGCATCTGGCTGCTCTCCAAGCTGGGCCTGGCCCGCAAGATTAGCGTTGCCAAGCTCGACCGCGCAATCCCCAAACCGGCGGGAAGCTAGCGGAACCTACTTGCCCAGCTTTGCCCTCACCCACAGCACGCCAAAAACCGGCAGCGCCACAGCCAGCACTACCACGAAAGCCGGAAAGCCCACATACCGATAGCTGTCGGCGTAGCTCACCGCGTGGTGGCCCATCAGATTCCATGCCAGCAGCGCGAAGATAGCCACCGTCGTCGACGCAAAAAAGGTGAAGAACGCCGAGGCAAGCGCCAGCAGCAGGCTGGTGAATAGGCCGAATCCCCGCAGCGGGAATCCAAAAACCTTTCCGCCTTCCGATTGTGCCGATTGCGTCACGTCGAGGCCCCCTATGCTCTAGAATACAAGTTCATGGCGAGCAGCGCGCAAATCGAGCTTTGGCACGCGGAGAAGGTTGCCGCGCAGGGCTCCGTATCCCAGGCCCCCAACGGAATTCACTACGCAATGTGGGGCGAGACGCGCGTCTCCGACGCCGACCTCGAACGCCTTGTGGGCGCAGTGCCGGCCACGCTCTCCGACGCGCTCGCGCACCGCGCCTATTACTTCGTTCCGCTGGCCATCGCAGACACCGACGACACCATGATCGCTCCGGGATATACCGTCGATCTGGGCGACCGCGCCATCTGCCATCGCAACGCCGTCTTCGGCTCGACTGAAGCGGTCTTCCTTTCCACGCGCCTGGTCGAAGACCGCTTCGGCCTGGCCTTCGAGTTCTTCATCAACGTGGCCCACAACTTTGTCGAGGCTGCCGGGGTTCCAGAGAGCTTTTCCCTGATCGTATGGCAGCAGGCCGAGGCCCAGGTGCGCGGCGAAACCAGCCAGGACGCATGGGAGACCCGCCGCCGCGCACAGGACGTGCGCCCCCTTGACAGCAAAGCCTCCCAGCCGAGCATCGACGAGCGCGCCCGCGGCGCCTACTACGAGTCGGCCTTCAGTGACGCGCTGGCGATTTATATGCTCTCGCTGGCTGTTGACTTCGATTACCACGACCTGCGCGAGCGTGACTACCCGCTGTTAACCGCTCCGGCTCTCGCCGAGCGCCTCCGCCATGTAGCCACCCTCTTCCCCGCCAACCAGGGATACGAGTTCCAGGTCCTCTACCGCCGCAAGGGGTAGGAACTGCGATAACAATCGGAACTGGCGCTTTCATTGCGAATCGGCCGCGGAAGCATAAATTATTCTCAACGAGCGCAAAGGCCTGTTTCCGTCTGTCGAGAATCGAGTATGATGCGTTTACTGGAGATTCCCATGCGGAAAAACGATTTCAGGCTCATCACATTCGTCTTATTTGTTCAGCTTTGGTTGCCCGGCGCAACACGCCAGGCACAGGCGCAGGCAGAGAAGGCTGCGTATCCGGCCATGGCTCCCGCGGATGCGTATTTGATCGCCGACCGGAATTCGGAAATCGCCTTGGCCCGCAGTGCCGCTCCGGCATCTATATCAAATGGTGCCGAGGTGATGGTGCTTGGGAAGAAGGGATTCACGACCGCAGTCAAAGGCACGAATGGCTTTCTCTGCCTGGTGGAGCGATCGTGGGGCGCGGCTACCGACGAGCCGGAGTTCTGGAATCCCAAAGTTCGCTCGCCGATATGCTTTAATCCTGCGGCCGCACGAAGCTTTGTGCCGATCTTCCTGATGAAGACGAGACTGGCGCTTGAAGGAAAATCTAAAACAGAAATTCTGGCGGCGACGGCTTCGGCGCTGGATAAGAAGCAACTGCCCGCGCTGGAGCCGGGAGCGATGTGCTACATGATGTCGAAGCAGCAGTACCTGAACGACCGCGGCATGAGCTGGCACCCGCATGTGATGTTTTTTGTCTCGGGAGACGCGGCAAAGAGCTGGGGAGCCGACCAGGAGGATTCGCCGATTATTGCCGCAAATGACCCTGAAGAGCGGGTGACGATCTTCATGCTCTGGGTTGCCAACTGGTCCGATGGGTCGCCTGCTCCGCCGATGGGGCACTGACCCCGCGTCGCCACTCATCCAGTTGCGATTAATAACCAAGAGTCGGCTTACCGGAAGAAACGGGCAAACTGCTCAGTTCGCAGGATTGGACCCAATCTTCTACTCGAACAGCGTCCCAGCCTTTGCCAGAACTTCCTCAAGGGTTTCCGGCGGAAGCGCATCCACCCTCCTGCCTCCCTGCGCGGCGAGGTCGAGTACACGCGTCTGGTCGCAGCGCACAATCCCGGTCGTCCGGATGCCCCTGATAGGGACCGCGAAGCCGATTTCAGCGCCGCCCCAGGTTAACCAAGAGCAGGCCTCGGTATGCGAGCCTGCCGGGGCTTTGCCAAGCCACACCCGTCCTCCTGTACACTGGAGTGTCTACGGCCATGAAAACAAAATACCCAATCGGAATCCTGGGCGCGACCGGAATGGTCGGCCAACGCTACATCCAACTGCTTGAAAACCACCCCTGGTTCGAGGTCGCGTGGCTGGCGGCCAGCGACCGGTCCAGCGGAAAATCGTATGGCGAGGCCGCTAAGTGGCGGCTGGACTCGCCGCTGCCCGAGCGCATCGCCAAGATGACCGTCTCCCCGGCCGAGCCCGAAGGCGCGCCGAAGATCGTCTTTGCTTCGGTTGACGCCCCCATCGCCCGCGAACTGGAGCCCAAGTTTGCCGCGGCCGGCTGCGCCGTGGTCTCGAACTCCAGCGCCTTCCGCATGGCGCCCAATGTGCCGCTGGTGCTTCCCGAGGTCAACGCCGACCACCTGCACCTGATCGAGGAGCAATCCTGGCGCAAGGAGTCGGGCGGCTACATCGTCACGAACTCCAACTGCACGGTGATGGGGCCGGTGCTGGCTCTCAAGCCTATCGCGGACCGCTTCGGTATCGAGCAAATCTTCGCCACATCCATGCAGGCCGTCAGCGGCGCGGGCTACCCCGGCGTTCCTTCGATGGACATTCTCGACAACGTGATTCCCTTCATCGGCAACGAAGAAGAGAAGATGGAAGAAGAGTTGCTCAAGCTGCTTGGCTCACTCGACGGGCACGCCGTCAAGCCGCTGGCCGCCCGCATGAGCGCCAGTTGCAATCGCGTTGCGGTCGTGGACGGCCACACGGTGTGCGTCTCCGTCAAGCTGGCCAAGCCGGCCACGTGCGAAGAGATTCTGGCCGCGTGGGACGAGTTTCGTCCTCTGGCCGGCCAGGAGCTGCCTACCGCTCCCGATCAGCCGGTGCAGTGGGCGCCGCAGCCGGATCGCCCACAGCCTCGGCTGGACCGCAATCGCGGCAAGGGCATGGCGGTCACCGTGGGCCGTCTGCGCCCCTGCGGGCTGCTGGACTGGAAGTTCGTCGTGCTCTCGCACAACACGATTCGCGGCGCTGCCGGAGCGACCATTCTCAACGCCGAACTGCTGGCGAGCCTGGGGAAACTCGCATGAGCATGGTGGTGATGAAGTTTGGCGGCACGTCGGTGGAGGATCCGGCTGCCATCGGCCGCACCGCGGCCATTGTGGCGGGGCGCGTGGCCCTGGGCAAGCGGCCCGTCGTTGTTGTCAGCGCAATGGCCAAGGTTACCGACCAGTTGTTGCGCGCCGCCGGGGCCGCCTCGACGGGCGACCGCACGGGCGCGCTGGCCATCAGCGCGCGGCTGCGCTGCCGTCATCGCGATACGGCCGCCGCTCTGGTGAAGAACGCGGCCGACTCCGCCACCTTGATCAACCTGATTGACCACAAGTTCGACTCGCTCGATGAGATTCTGCGCGGGCTGGCGGCCATCCTCGAACTCACCCCGCGCATCTCCGACCTGATCGTCAGCTACGGCGAGCGCATCTCCAGCCGCATCGTCGCGGCTGCTTTCCGCGAGCTGGGCATGGACGCCGCGCACGTGGACGCGCGCGAGGTCATCGTCACCGACTCGCAGTTCCAGAAGGCCGTGCCGCAGGATGCGATCATCGAGGCGCGCGCCGCCGAAAAGCTGCGCCCGCTCGCCGATGCGGGCAAGATTCCCGTGATGGGCGGCTTCATCGCCTCCAACGAAGCCGGCATCACCACCACGCTGGGCCGCGGCGGCTCCGATTTCACAGGCGCCCTGGTCGGCGGCGCGCTCACGGCCGAGGCCATCGAAATCTGGACCGACGTGGACGGCATCATGACCGCCGATCCCCGCATCTGTCCCGATGCGCTGCGCGTCAAGGTCATCAGCTTTGAAGAGGCCGCCGAGCTGGCCTACTTCGGCGCCAAAGTGCTGCACCCGGCCACCATCCTGCCGGCTGTCAAGAAAAATATCCCGGTCCTGGTGCTCAACAGCCGCAATGCGGCCTGCGAAGGCACGCGCATCACCTCGCTGGCTCCGCACTGCAAGAGTCCCTTCAAGTCGATCGCCGTGAAAAAGAAGCTCTCGATCATCGACGTGGTGGCCGGCAGAATGTTGATGACCCACGGCTACATGAAGTCCATCTTCGACATCTTCGACAACCACAAATGCGCCGTGGACATGGTCTCGACCAGCGAAGTGAGCGTCTCGCTCACCGTGGACTCGAACGAAAAGCTGCCCGCGCTGGCCGCCGATCTGAGCAAGCTGGCCGACGTGAAGTACGAGGGCCGCAAGGCGCTGGTCTGCATGGTCGGCGACGACATCCGCGGCCAAAACGGCATCGCCGCCCAGGTCTTCACCGCGATACGCCACGTTAACGTCCGGATGATCTCGCAGGGCGCGAGCGAAATCAATATGAGCTTCATGATCGACGAAGACGACGCCGACGAAGCGGTGCGCTCGCTGCACGCCGCATTTTTCAAAGACCCCGACCCAGCCATCTTCGATGTCGAGGCGCGGCGCTCATAAGCCGGTTACAGGCTTTGATTCATGGCGCTTGGACGAAGCGCTCTCCCTTGCGCTGCGCACCGAAATCCTTGGCCAGTTTGCAGGCGCGCAGCCTGCCGCTCTCGTCGAAAGAGACGCCGGGATCGACGCCGGTGAGCGAGGCGAAGAATCCGCCGCTGGCGCAGGGAACGCCCTGCACGGTCTGGTCACCGGCGAGATAGCAGAGCTTCAGCTTGCCGCTGGGATAGAAGGCCACCATCGCGCCTTCGCCCGGTCCGAGCCAGCCTCCGCCCTGGCAGATCAGGCCGAGAACTGGCGCGCCGTGGCTCATCTGCACGAGATTCGGCGTGCCATCGGGATTCAGGCCGATGTACGATCCGGCGGGGATGCTCGCCTCGCCAAACGGAATCTCCCGCGCGACGGTGCAGCGGCTCAGGCGGCTATCGTCAAAGAACCACGCGTAACCCTTGGCGCAGGGATAGCCTTGAATCCCGGTTGGCTGGTCGAGAGTCTTGCGATAGGTGTGGGGTGGGGCGGCAACGCATAACGCGCATTGCAGGCTACAAAGAGACAGAATGAACAGGACGGTCGTTCGCATGGCTGTCTCCTCGGGCAACTCCAGATTCTAACCCTGATGAGTTACTGTCGATGTTATTTGTTTGACCGGACCTGGATCTGTCTCGAATTCAGGAGAGTGTGGATGGTTGCTATCTCCCGCTTTACCATCCGCCAAAAGCAAGTGACAGAAGTATGATCCCCACCACAACAAGAGAGATTATCGATGGCTTCATGCTTGGCCGCGGCTCACTCCAGGAGGCCTCCTCCACTGTTGCATCCTCGCTTCTTATGCCCTTGAGGCGGAGCCTGATCTTTCGTCCGGATTGCAGCTCCCAAGCGCGGATGGTGAGGCTTCCGTTGCGATTCATCTTGTGGGAACCATGCTTCTCGGCGGTGATTGTTCCCGTCAAGCACGTTCCCGCGCGGAGAACGGTGACTCCGTCAACCGTCACATTCTTTGCCACCGCGAGCAGGAGATAAGAACCGGCCTTCGCCGACTTCAAAGCATCCGAATCCATCAAGGTCAGCTCGATTTTCGCGTCTTCCGGGATGGCGGCATATGCGGTTGGCGCCGGAGCTGCAGCCGTTTCCTGCGAGGGGCGCTGCGGGGCTTCGCCGGCAACCTGTTGCGTTGCCAACAGGGGGCACAGGATGAGGCAAAAAAACGCTTGGAATATTGATCGAATCATCGGAACTCCTCGTGGCTTACAAGGACCGATGTCAGGGCCGATTCGCACGTAGGTGGGAGGCGAGTGGGACACTTTCGCAAGTGTCCCAATCGCGTCGGCATTTTCGCTGTCTCTGAAACGCCGGCATCGTGGTATCCCACCCATCGCAAAGAACGCGATGGATGGGGCACCGAGCACTCAGGAACTACGCTATCCGTGCAGATGCGCTAGGCGGAAGGGAAGCGCTGCTGCTCCTGCTTGCGCAGCTCGGCCAGGGTTGGCTCGTCGAGCAGCGTGAAACGCAGCGGGAAGGCGCCGGGCGGGAGATCGAGCGCGGTGAGCGCATCGCAGACGACGCCCGAGGTTGCTTCAAGCCCGCGCTTCCAGCCGGGCTGCGTTACGTTGCGCACCAACAGGCTCTCCGGCGCGAGTCCGGCGGCGACGAGCAAGGTCTGCGCGATGCGCTGAAACTCCTTCCAGCGCGAGGCGATGCCGATCAGTTCCCCGGCGTGTTCGGGCAGGTAACGCTGCAAGTGCGCCATCAGCTCAAGCGATACCGGATGCACCTGGAGGACGGTCAGCGCGGCTCCGGCCGGCAGCAGCTTGCGCACCAGCGCGGCTTTGCTGGGCACGGTCACCGGCATTGACCCCTCGATGAGGCCGGGCTCGGCACATTCGTCTGGAGCGCATCCGGCAACCGGCAGGGCCAACGCCTGCTCCATCTCGTGGATGACGATGCGGCGCAGTTCCGGGTCCGGCTCGATGACCAGCCAGCGCGCAGGCGGGGTGAGCGCGAGCCAGCGGCGCAGGCGCTCCCGAACTTGCGAATCCGGCGCGCCCAGCTTGCGGGCGTTGGCCATCATGTCGCCGATCAATTGATCGAGCGCAAACTCGGCGGCCAGTTCGGGCGAGAGCGGCGCGGCGGGGCGGCTCGAGCGCACAAAGACGCCGCTGCCGTGGCGGAATTCGACCCAGCCTTCAAGCTCCAATTGCCGATAGGCGGCGCTGGCCGTGTTGGCGTGGATGCCAAAGCGGCGCGCCAGCTCGCGCGTACTGGGCAGCCGCTGGCCGGGAAGCAGTTCATGGCAGAGCACGCCCAGCGTCACCTGCGTCACCAACTGCTCGCGCAGCGAGACTTCGCCGGTGCGATTGAGCCAGAGCCGCATGAAGTTAACCTATGGCCCGCGCGAGTGTAGAGTGCGCTGGATTCTTGCGGCCGTAGAGGACCAGCAGCGCAGCCAGCAGCAGAAGAAGAGCGCCGATCACGAGCACACTTCCTTCCGGGCCATCCGTGCCGCCGCTCCAGAAGATGTTGCCGGCGGGGCTGGAGGTCAGGTAGTGACCGTTGGCGACCATACCGCTGTCGGCGGTGCCGTAGAAGTAGGTCTCCGCCCAGTCCCAGGAGGCATGGCAGCCAATCGCCCACCAGGCCGAGCCGGTGACCCGCACGCTGACGCAGAAGACGAAGCCGACGAATGCCGCCGCAAAGATGCCAATCGGGTTTTCGCCGTTGTTGCTGGTGTGAATGAAGCCAAAAAGCGTCGAGGTGACCCAGGCAGCCTGCCAGAAGGACGCCGCGGGCGCTTTTTTCACTTGGAGCCACAAGCAGGGAAGCAGCCCCAGCAGAGCCGCGGCATAGACGCCCCAGACGCCGTTGCCCTTGGTATGCAGAAGCAGGCGCAGGCAGACGGCGCCGATGATTCCCAATGCCCACCAGAAGTTGATGCCGCGCGTCAGGGTGAACTGCAGGTAGCAGCGGAAGTTGCCCTCCTCAACGCAACCTACCACCAGAAAGGTGGCTGCCCACAGTGCGCCAAACTTGAAGATTGCCGCTCCGGAGAGCGCGACGGGGCCGATGTGCAGCCAGCCTCCCCAGGCAAGCACGCCCACCAGCAGGGAGAGCGCCATAAAGCCTGCCGCCAGGCCGCTGAGGAAGTGAAGGAAGCGCCGCGGGCCGGTCAGGTTGAAGGCCAGCAGGCTGCGGCGCTCGATGAGCGCGACCAGCGCGGCTGCCCCCGCCATGGCCAGAAAGGAAACCAACTCAATGAAAAACGCCGAGGAGGCAGTGAATTCTTCCTTCTTGCCGATCAGATGCAGTTGGGAGAATGAGTATCCCACGGCTACCGAAAAAAGACTGAATAGCAGGACAAAGATCAGCACCGACCAGCCGGCGCGCAGGCCCTGGCTGCCGAGGAATGTCCAGCTCAGCCAGCCTAATATCCGCGCTGTCGGGGTTGGGACTGCGGTCACGGGCGTAAGCGCTGCGTCCGCGAAACTCGCGGCGTGCGGCGCCTGCGGCTCGGGGGGCTGAATCTCCGGGTCCGTCGAATCCATGGAATCTCCTTCAAAACAGAACAGATTTACGCGCGGAATTGCACTGTTGGAAAGATACTCTACGAAGTCGGGGGTTGGACAGTTCCGCAGCTAAAAGGATTCGGGCCACTGGCGAGCGCCGTGCCAGATTCCGAGGATTTCGACTGCCTGCGCAGATACCTGGTAGACGACGATGTAAGAGGTCCGCGGAACCACAGCCTCGCGCGTTCCATTCACGCGGCCAATCCGTCCGGAATATGGCATCTGCCCTACCCGGCGTACTCTATCGAGGATTCTCCAGCGGATGGTAATGGCCCCTGCGGAGGTTTCGCCCTGAAGGTAGTCAACGACCTCTTGAATGTGCCTTGCCGAAGCGGCGGACCAGATCACTTTCATTGTGCTACGGCCTGTGCCTCTTGCTCCCACTCACCCACCATGCGTTCGACTTCGTCCTGGGTGAAGGTGCGCCCTGCGCGAATGTCCTCGCGCCCTTCTTTGACCATTGCGGCGAACCGCTCCTGTTCGCTGAGGTAGCTCTCGACCGCCTCATTGAGCAGGTAGCTGCGGTCGCGGTCCATGGCCTTGGCGATCAGGTCCAGTTGTGCGACCTTCTCGGGGGCGATGCGGAAGCTGATGGTGCGCGGAGTGGTCATAATACAAGATAATACGCCGTATTATCTCGAACTGCAAACGGCTTTGCCGGGATCAAAGCACATCCTCTATTTCCGCAGCCAGCTCGGCGTCTCCTCTTGCTTGCGCGCATTTTGAGGCGCGCGGCCTCATCCAATTCAACCCCAGCCTTGACACAAACGCCCGCTGCCTTGATGCTTAACAGTTCTGGCAATTCAGTTTTTTTGTGTTGAGGAAGGACTAAAGAACGTGCGGGTTTGCGTCTTCTATCACGACAAATGCTTTGACGGAGCCTGCTCGGCCTCCTTGTTCTCGCGCTTCCATCGCGAGTGCATCGCCGCCGGCTCTAGCTACGAATACCACGGCCTGGTGCATCGGGCGAGCGCGTTGTTTGACGAGAGCGAATTTACCGGCGACGAAAACGCCATCGTCGACTTCAAATACTCGGCCTCGCCCAGGATTACCTGGTGGTTTGACCACCACCTGTCGGCGTTCCTTTCACCGCAAGACCAGCAGAACTTTCTCGACTATCAGCGGAGCGTGGCCCCGCCGGGGCGCAAGTTCTTCGACCCGAGCTACACCTCCTGCACCAGCTTTCTGGCGCACATCGGGGCGACTCTATTTGGATTCGACACCGCGCCGGTAGCCGAACTGATTCACTGGGCGAACATCGTGGATGGCGCGCAATATGAAAGCCCGGAGTCGGCTGTCGAGATGGCCGCACCTGCGATGAAGCTGACCCTCATAATCGAGTCCACGCAGGATCCGGCCTTCATTCCACGGCTCATTCCGCTACTGACCGAGATGCCGCTGGCCGAGGCGCTCAGCCAGCCCTTTGTGGCCGATCTGCTGCCGCCGCTGCTGGAGCGCCACCGGCAGGCCATCGAACTGATCCGCAACCGCGCCGAGGAGCGCGACGGCACCATCTTCTTCGACATCACCGACCAGCCGCAAGAGGGATACAACAAGTTCATCCCCTACTACCTTTTCCCTGGAGCCACGTACTCGATTGGGTTGTCGAAGTCCAGCTTCCGGACCAAAGTCTCGGTCGGCTCGAATCCCTGGACCAAGGCCGACCCGGCGAAGATGACGAATCTGGCGGCGATCTGCGAGCGCTACGGGGGCGGCGGCCATGCCCGCGTGGGAGCGATCAGCTTCGAGCCCGACAAGGCGAAGGAGGCGCGGGTAGCGGCGGCGGAGATTGTTGCGGAGTTGCGGGCGAAGAACCCGCTTTAGAGGCGAATCCGGATTCCGTTCGTGTGCGGCGAACGCCCTAAGCCCTGCCTTTCATGCTGGGCCAATCGGGCTTGCGGTGCTGCTTGAAGGCTTCCACGCCTTCCTTAAAGTCTTCAGCGGAGCGCTGCTGCGCATTAACCTCGATGGCGTCCTCAATCTCTTCGTCGAGCCGCCGCCGCGCGTGGCTGGCCAGTAGGCGCTTGACTGCCTGCATCGCCTGGGGGCTGTTTTGCAGCAGCGTCTGGGCCAGGGCCTGGGCAGAGAGCATCAGCTCCTCCACGGCCACAAGCTGGGTCACCAGCCCCAGTTGCAAAGCCTCCGTGGCCTTGAGCAGCTTGCCGGTCAACAGAAGCTCGCGCGTGCGTTTCTCCCCTACCTGGCGCAGCAGGAAGGAAGCCGCAAGGGCCGGCACAAAGCCCACGCGCACCTCGTTCCATCCGAACTTGGACTCAGGCGTGGCCAGCGTGAAATCGGGGATGGTGGCCAGGCTCATGCCGCCGGCGATGGCCGGGCCGTTGACGGCGGCGATCACCGGCTTGGGAAAGTCGTAGAGCGCGCGCAGCACGCCGGCCATATTCTCCGCGTCGCGGCGGTGCGCCAGGGGCGTGCGGGCGCTCATGGCCGCGAGATGCTCCAGGTCCAGGCCGGCGCAGAAGGCCGAACCGGCCCCGGTCAGAATCACCACGCCGCAGGCGCAGCTTTCGGCCTCGCCGAGGGCCAGGGTCAGCTCTTCGATCAGCAGCGGCGAGAGCGCGTTGCGCTTCTCCGGGCGGTTCATGGTGATGGTCTTTACCCCGTTGGCGGATTCAACGAGGATGGATTGAAAATGGGCCATGAGAGTCTCCTGAGCGCATCGGACGCTGGCTCGTCTTCAGAGAGCCGGTTCCCGACGCGAACGAGCCTATCGTAGCGCAGATTTGCCGTGGTTGTCTGGTGATTCTAGTCACTGTTTGTGCTGGGGCGCTTTGCCGGCGAAAGGCGGGGACTCAACTGCGCAGGGCGGCGGCTGGATAGCAGTGCGGATCGAGAGCGAACGGGCTCAAGCGCCGGCGGCGGTCCTGGCCCGGTGTGGGCGAGAATCTCATCCTCTCCCTGGCCGGCTTGATCGGCGCGGCGAGATTCAATATGGCGCATTTGTCAGCGGCCCCACCCCTTGGAGGATGATGCAAGGAACCCTGTGGCCACCCTGAAGTTGAGTGAACGGCGTCTATGAGTCAGGGCATGGGGGGCTGTGGTATTGCCGCCGCTGAGGACAGCAACAGTTACCGACAACGTCTGCGCCGTATAGAAGCGGCAGGAGGCTGACGTAACTGCGAAAAAAATGCAACCGGATCGTGTCCTTCCCTATGGCGTGTTCTTCAGCTTATCCGCGGCGCGCTCGCGGGATTTGGCTTTCAGCCCTTTATAGATTTCAAGTTCGCGGTCCGCTTCCGCGCTTCGCCCCAGTTTTCGACAGGCGGCCTGCAGCTCATAGCGCATGTAGTCTACCTCGGGGCTGAGGCGGGCCGCGACCTCCAGATGTCCTGCCGCGTCTTCGAGTTGACCGCTATCGAGCAGTATCTTTCCCAATTCGTATTGGGCATTGGCATAATCGGGATGCGCTTCAGTCACCTGAAGTAAGAGCGCCTTGGCCTCTTCTATCTTCGATTGGTGTTCGTTTGCAAGGCCAAGATGATACTGTGCAACGAAATCGCCCGGATCGAGATTCAACTCGGCCTGGAATTCCTTTTCGGCCTCCGCCCAATGCTCCAGGTGAATATCGACGATCCCGAGGGAAAGGTGCGCCTTCAGCAGAGAAGAATCGGACACAAGCGCCCGCTGCAGGGTTGCGGTCGCGCGCGCGAAGTCGCCGATCTCCGTCCATAGTTGACCGGCAAGCAGGAGCGTCTCGTTCGAGCGCGGTTCGGATTCGAAGGCGGTCAACACCTCGGTGGCCTTCCGCAGGTCGCCGAGGCGCGTCAGAGAGGCCGCCCACGCATAACCCGTTTCACTGTCTCGCATCGCGCGCGCGCCCAGGGGAGCAAACGTTTGAGCCGCCTCCGCAAAACGGTCTGTAGCGAAATAAGATGCGCCAAGCATGGCGCGGAGTGCGGCGGAACCGGGATCGAGCGGCAATGCCTGCGAGAGGCCGCGGACCGCTTCCGCGTAGTCTTTGAATCGAAAGGCGCAAAGGCCAAGATTCTTTTCAAGACCGGGAAGTGTGCGGTCCCACTGCTCCGCCTGCTGAAAGTTGCCTAGAGCCAGGCCATACTCTCCTCCAACCGCTTCCGATGTGGCGAGGTCGTTGAATGCCAGGGCGAGCGCCGACCGAAGCGCCTTCTCGCGCGCCTTGGCCTCGACGATCTGTTCGGGGGTCAACTTGCTGTGCGCGAAGGGATCGTTGCCGCCCTGAACGGCTGGCGCGGATTGATTTTCCTGCTGGCGGGTCAGTGGCGCCACGACCGCGGCGTCCCCGCTTCCCTTCGCCGTGATTATGGGGGAGACACTCTGTTGGTTACTAACCATCACCGGGTCCCGTAGAGTGCGCGCCTTGGCCTCAAAGACCGCGCTCTCCTCATGACGGCCAGTCTTGAAGAGAATTTGAGACATATCCACGTAGGCCCGGCGTATTTCAAAGTTGCTGCGCGGCTCCTCGCTTTCCGGGTTGAGCTCCAGCGCCTTGCGCAGCATCTTCTCGGCGAAATCCATCTTTTGCTCGGAAAAGGCGTTCAAACCCAGATAGAGATATGGGCCGGGCGCGGAAGGAGAAGCTTTGGAAGCCGCCAGAAGGTGCTGGTCCGATTCTTCGTACTTCTGTTCCCCTGACGTGAGGTACCCAAGCATGAAGTTGGCGAGGTAGTCGTCCGGGTAGAACTCCGCTTCCGTCCGTAACTCGGCCTCGATGTCTGGCGTTGGCTTCGAGCCGTTAACCAAAAGCTCGGTCAGGCCCAGAAAGTAGTGCGCGTGAGGGGTGCGCGTGTCAATCTCAATGGCGCGCTTGAACTCCGCGAGGGCGGAGTCCATGTCATTGGCGTCGCGGTACGATCGGCCCAGTAGCACATGCAGCGAGCTGTCGTCCCTTCCCACGATCTTCTTCATCTGCTCAAACGTCGCCAAGGCGCGAACCTTGTCTTCCGGCTTCCGAGTTGCCAGCAGGCACTCCAGCAGCATGTACAGGTTCTCGACAGTAGGCTCCGCTTGCGCGATCCTGGTGAACGGCTCGACCGCCCCGGCATACTCCCCTTTCTGGTAAAGGAATCTGCTCAGAATCTTCGCGGCGCGCAGATTGCCGGGATCGCCGGCCAGGGCTTGCCGCGCAAACTGGATGGCCTTGTCAAAATCGCCGGCTTGAATTTCAGCGAGCGCCATGGCGGCGTACGTGCCTGGAGTCTCTTCATATTGAAGCGAGTTGCGGTAGAGTTCGAGCGCCTCGGAGTCGTCCGATTCCAGCATTCTCAGATCGGCGATTTCGCGAAGCGCGGCGCCGATAACCAGGTAATTCGCCCTGGCTATGGCCGCGGTGTCGCCGGCATTGCGCGCTGCCTCGGCTGCCGCCAGGCGTGCGCCAAGATCATCTTGAGCCGGCTGTTGCTCCTGAACTGGCGAACTGTTGCTCGCCCCGGCCTGGGAGGCTGCGGCCAAGGGTATAAGCAGCGCAATCGGCAGCACCGCACACCATGCGGCGGCGCGGAAATTTCCCCATCGAGGCTTGGCTCGATGCGCGAATTGAATGGGATTGAAGCGCATGAATAAACTCTATATCGATCCTATCGTATAACACCAAATCGCCGAGCCTGTACCAGCGCAGACCGTAATCCGGGTTGAGTCCATTTGAAGCGCCGCTCGCGGCCTCCGCTGCAGTCCTTCGAGGTTTGCAACCAGTTCCCGGTTCATGGAGACAAGCCCGCTTCAGTAAGAAGAAGCGGAGGCCCGCCGGGGCCGTTCCCATCGTGGTATTCTTCAAGCCGTGGAGGAGTTCGCTTTGTCGCACCGATATGGATTATTTGCAGCTCCTATAGCATGTATATCCCTTGTTTGTTATTCGCCGGCATTAATCTCGCAGCAGCTGGACGGAAATCAACAAGCCCAAGGCGGAATGGTCTACGGCAGTCCTCAGAAAGCGGTCTTCGATAGCCAGCATCGTCCCATTACTGCCGGCGGCTTCGTAAAAACCGGCCCTATCGTCTTTCAGAATGTTGCCGTGGCCGCTGGTCTTGCGGGCTGGCATAATATTGCCGGCACCGCTGAAAAAAAACTCATTCTGGAAGCCAAGGGCCAAGGCGTATGCCTTTTGGATTATGACAATGACGGCTGGCTCGACATTTATCTCGTAAACGGCTCGACCTACGATGCGCTTGCCGGCAAAGCCGCTCCGCCGCACGCGGCTCTCTTTCATAACAACCACGATGGAACCTTTACGGATGTAACTGAAAAGGCAGGCGTCGCCAACGACCGCTTTGGTTTCGGCTGCGTGGTTGGCGATTACGACAACGACGGCTGGCCGGATCTGTATGTTACAAACTATGGGAAGAATCGACTTTACCATAACAACCACGACGGAACCTTTACGGATGTTGGCGAAAGGGCTGGAGTTACTGTCGGCGCATGGTCTACCGGCGCAACCTTCGGCGATTACGATGGCGATGGCCGGCTGGACTTGTTCGCCGCCGGCTATACTCAGATCGACTTGGCCAACCCTCCGGTTTCCGGGTCGCAGGCTGCCGGCTACGCCCGTTGCCAGTACCACGGAGTGACGGTGCAGTGCGGCCCTAAGGAACTGAAGGGCGAACACGACCATCTCTTTCATAACAACGGAGACGGAACCTTTACCGATGTCAGCAAGAAGCTGGGAGTGGACGATCCCAACGGATTTTATGGCCTTGGAGCTCTCTTTGCGGACGTGAATGGCGATGGCAAGCCGGACCTGCTGGTGGCCAACGATTCCACGCCTAACTACCTGTATATGAACAAGGGAGATGGAACCTTTGAGGATGTGAGTTATGCCAGCGGATACGCGTTGAATGGATATGGCATCGAGGCCTCGAATATGGGCATCGCTGCCGGAGACTACCAGAACAACGGCCATCTTTCGATTGTGAATACGACCTTCTCCGACGACTATGGCATTCTTTTTCAGAATGATGGAACGGGGTCGTTCACCGACGTGAGTCGTCAGTCCGGCATAGCCGAGCCTTCCATGCCATTCGTCAAGTTCGCCGACGGATTCATCGACTACGACAATGACGGCTGGAAGGATTTATTCATCACGAATGGCCATGTCTATCATCAGGTGGATCAACACCCAGATTGGGGAATGAGTTATGCGGAGCGCCCGCTGCTCTTCCGCAACCTGGGCAACGGCAAGTTTGAAGTGGTTCCCGCGGTCGAGGGAACCGGGCTGGCCGTTGTCACAGTCGCCCGCGGCGCCGCATTTGGCGATATCTTCAACGACGGCAAGATAGACGTGGTTATCAACAATATGGATGGAGTTCCGTCGCTGCTGCGCAACGTGAATCCCGACCATCACCAATGGGTTGAGCTCAAGCTCGTTGGAGGGCCCAAAAGCCCCCGCGATGCGGTTGGAGCCACTGTCTATCTGGCGGCGAACGGCATGCGTCAGCGGGGCGACGTTTTGAGCGGCGGCAGCTATCTCTCCTCCAACGATATGCGCGTCCACTTCGGACTGGGCGATGCCACCGATGCCGGGAGCGCCGAGATTCACTGGCCCTCTGGCGCCAAAGAGACGGTGAAGCTGCCGGCAATGAACCGCATCTATATGATCGCCGAGGGCCAGGGGATTACAGGTGCTCTCTGCGGCGGCGCGCCGTGCCCGTCCCCGGCTTCGGCTCCAGCGCCGCCGGGCAAGCCCTGAATGTGGAAGTTATGTAATTATGTGTGTATCGTTTTGGTGGGCCTGCAGGGATTCGAACCCCGAACCAAGGGATTATGAGTCCCCTGCTCTAACCGTTGAGCTACAGGCCCTTCTATTGCTTACGGAAATCCGCGGGATGGCGAAAGTGTGACCTCCCGATTCCCCAAGTCCTTTATGCATTGTATGTCGTAGAGAGAGCCTCGCAAAATCCGCCGGGAATGGCGCTCGCCGTTCGATCGCACCAGATGCCGTGCAGCGGCTCTGTACCGATTGAGCATGATCCCTTCGGTGATGGTGTCCATGGAGGTAGAGCGTGGAACCCCTTCTCGCGGCCGCGCTCATTCAGTTCGCCTGCTCCGGTTGCAACTCGCGCTCACGCAGCCAGGTGAAGATGACAGGCGTCACGATCAGCACGTGAATCAGCGAGCTGACCATTCCCCCCAATACCGGCGCGGCGAGAGGCTTCATGAATTCGGGCCGGCGCGCGTGGACCAAAGCAGCGGCAGCAGGCCGGCAACTGGGGATGGGAGGCGCGCGGATTCACGGTAGCACAGTTTCACAGGGCTGTGAAACTGTGAAGTATAAGTTATTTATTATGAATAAGTTACAGTGTGTTCCACGGTTTCGCCCATTCACAGTTCCTGTGCTTCCGTGAAGTGGCCTCTTGTAAGTTATTGATTTTAGATTAGTTGGATAGGTCTCCACAGTTCCACAGTCAAAATTGAGAAAAAAACGGGGCCGGGATTGGGGAATTTCTGGTATCTGGCACATTCCACTGAAGTTGTTGAGGATATGAAGCTCCTGCATCGGCTTGGGCGGGGCGAGTTTTAGTGGTGTTGCGCATGGATTCCTCTGAGGGACTAGGGACTGTTGGATCCCGTTCTGGTGACTACTTCCATTGTCCGCCAATGGAGGGTAATTCTATGCAAACGCCTACGGCGCGGCTAAAGAAATATTTGCGGCGGGGCGGGCAGCGGGGCGGCGGGGTTGGGGATCGAGCAAGTTTAGAGAATTTTAGTAAATAATGTAGACTGTCGTTGGCGAGACTCTGCGGCGAACACGGATATGGGGAAACCCCTTGGGGATGATTTGCGCCGTAAGTTGCTCTTCGCCTACGATCAAGGCGA
>Ga0187847_10001184_pt1 | contig 24671 bp, 24 predicted proteins | sample June2016WEW_4_10_FD_132458 | JGI IMG/M metagenome (GOLD analysis project Ga0187847, IMG submission 132458) | Peatland microbial communities from SPRUCE experiment site at the Marcell Experimental Forest, Minnesota, USA - June2016WEW_4_10 | ecosystem: Environmental > Terrestrial > Soil >...
CTCTTTCCTAGCGGTTCAGTCACAGGCGCTCCCAAGGTCCGCTCAATGCAATTGCTGGCCGGGCTTGAGGACGCGCCGCGCGGCGTGTACACGGGCGCTATTGGCTGCTTTTCGCCAGGGCAAACGATCTTCAACGTGGCCATTCGCACGCTCGAGCTTGAAGGCGGGCGCGGCGGAGATATACGCGGAACCATGGGCGCGGGCAGCGGCATCGTTATCGACTCCGACGCAGCCAGCGAATACCGCGAGTGCCTGCTTAAGGCGGAGTTCCTCACGCAAAGTGCCGGCTGGCGGCCGGAACGCTTTTCGCTCATTGAGACCCTGCTCTGGGATGGCGCTTATCCATTTATGGATTTGCACCTCGACCGGCTCGCGGATTCGGCGGAGTACTTCGACTTTGCCTGCGACCGCGAAGCACTTCGTGCGGTCCTTGACCACAACGCTCGAGACTATGCGGAGGGGTCGGCGCGAAAGGTGCGGTTACTACTCGAAAGCGACGGCAGGTTCGAGATCACGAGCGAAGTCCTTCGTCCACGGGATGACTCCAACCGTCTCGCCCGCGTGCGCATCGGTCTCGAACGCACCGATCCAGCCGAGCCGATGCTTTATCACAAGACCACGCATCGCCCACTGTACGCACCGGCATTTGAGCAAGCCACGCACGACGGCTTCGATGACGTGCTGTTCCTGAATCTGCGCGGCGAAGTGACGGAAGGCGCCATCAGCAATGTATTTATCGAGAAAGATGACCGTTGGTCGACGCCGCCGGTCGCGTGCGGGCTGCTCGCGGGTGTTTTTCGGCGACATCTGCTCACGACGCGCCCGGAGATCGAAGAACGCGTGCTGACCCTCAACGACCTGCGCCAGGCCGATCAGGTTTATCTCGCAAATGCCGTGCGTGGACTGCGTCGCGCCGTCATTGCCTGGTGAGGAACCTGTGCGAGGACGCGCGAAGTCTTAGAGTGTTCTCGATTCACTTGTTGACATCGCCGACCTCGTGCAAGGTGGCTCTTTCTTGGGGAATAAGTCACTTGACCTTATACATTCTGTCAAGAGAAGAATCGAAAACGCTGTAGCGGCTGTCTGCCAAATCTTGCTATTGCGTCGATGATTTTTCGTCGTGCGCCATCTCCGTGCGCATCTGCTCGATCTCGTCGATCAGATCCAGAACCTGCTCCCGTTTGCGATCGCTGAGATCGAGAAAGCGGATGCCCACCATGTTGCGGTTGTGGATGGCCTGAATGACGCCGCCGAGCCGAAAGGGCAGACCTTGGAGTTGAAATTCCGTCTCCACGCGCGTGTAAATGCCTACAGGGAAGCGTTCGTCGGTGCGGATGCGGCAACCGCCCGGGCTAAGGTCGATGATGCGGCCCCGCAGCGCCGACCCGACGTTGACCAGAAAGATGGTGGCTGAGGTATCCACCTCGGCGCGGGCCTGTGCGCGCCGGTCACGGCCTTTCGTGGGCCGCTTCACCGAGGGTTCAATTTTCGCCGGAGGTTCAATCTTCGCCGGAGTCTCCGCAGCCTGCGTCTGGGCAGGAGCCAGCGTCTGGATAGGAGGTGCAATGGGCTTCTGCACGACCGGAGGCTTGCTTACTTTCGGCACTTCCGGCTGGGCGGGCTCGGCTTTGACCGCTTTGGGGATCGTCGGAGAGGTTGGCGCCTGCGGCCCCTGTTTCACAACCACTTGATTGACCGTTTGTTGATTGACCGCTTGCTGCGTCCGCTCCGGCACAGGCGAGGCAATCTCCTCGATCACTTCAAGCAGTTCATCCTTGCGCCGGGGAATCATGTTCTCAAAGTGGATGCCGACCAGGTGATGGTCGTCGCTCCAGCGCACGACGCCGCTGAATCTGAAGGCAAAACCGTTCACTTTGAAGGCAATTTCGACAGGCCGTCCCGGCTTACTGGGGAATGGGTCGCTAGTGCGAACGCGGCAGCCCTCAAGGCTTAGCTCGATAATGCGCGCCTTCACAGGCATGCCATGATTGACAAGGATCAGCACAGAATCCGCGTCGACAGAATAGCGTGGATGGACGCGCCTTTCCTGCCCTTCGTTCGCGAAACTTTCCCCGTTTTCTTTCCCGTCCATCGCCTGCTCCGGAGCTACGCGCTCCCCTAAAGCGGCGCAGGTCAGTGACCGTCCGCCAATTCCCAGGGCTGTGCAGACACCGGCTCTGCGTCTTCACGACCCATCAGCCGGTCGTACTGATACACATCGCTGGTTGTGCCCAGCGACTCGTTGTACAGGCTGATGGTGCCGGTCAGCTGCTTCAGCTCTTCGCTGAACGTGTGAATTGCCTGCAATTGGCTGGCCGAGGCGGGGAGTTCATATTGGGAAGTCTTAATAAACTTCTGGTAGCCGCGATCCAGCAGCCGCGACACCTCGCCCCGCACCAGCACTCCAGGATGCACGGCAAAGGCAACCGTCACGTCCTCGCTTCCGGGCGCAACCACCAGCACGGCTCCCACTCCATGCTCACTCACCAGCGCGCCTCCGGCGATCTCGGCGTAGGGAGTCACATCGAAGCCATGGGTGCGCAGCAACTCCAGCGTGCGATCAAAGGAAAGATGTCGGGATTCTCTTTTCATGAGGGCATTCCAGTGTCAAAAATAGAGGGCGGCATCCGGCGCCACTCTCTCTCTCCAATCTCGCACACCCGCGCCCCACGCGCAATTTCCCCCAATCCCAATTCCCCCGATCCCCGAATGCGCCGCCTCCGCCGCGGCCACATCCGCGCACCTATAGCGAAACCAGAGTGACTGTACCCCGAATCCGCAGCGTTCTAGTCGACGCGACCCCAAGGAGCGGCGACCCTGCACAACGCTCAACGGGGCACACCTACTCTGGTTTCGCTCTAAATGTATAGCGCATAATGGATTGGTGCACGGCCATTTATTCCTTCGCGGCTTCATTTGCCTCGTATGCTTTGCTGCGGCGTTGCCCTCTCTTGCGCAATCGGTCACGCCTGTATCGAGCTCCGCGATGCTCTTCAGCGACCCGGCCTTCGGCGTCAGTTTTCGTTTTCCCAGCGGCTGGAGCTTCACGCGCGTCGATGCCAACGCTAACGGCCCGGCGCTCGCCATTGCCTATATAGACGGCCGTTCGGTCCCTACGGGTTTGCGAGGCCTGGTTACAAACGAAACCCTCCCTGGGCTCCACTCCTGGCCTAAAACCGTCTTCAGCAGCGTTGAATTCGCGTACGACGCGCGCCCGGCGCCCTCAGCCGAGGTGTGTCAGAGACTAGCCCGGGACAACTGGGAGGTCGAAACCGATCCAGCCACGCTCAATGGCGTGACCTATTGGCATGGGACCGCGGCCGGCGCCGGCGTGAGCACCGAAATCGAAGAGGACATCTACGCTACGTTCGTTCAAGCGTCCGGCACGTGCCTGCGCTTCGATCTTGCCGTTGCCACTTCGCACGTGCCCGGCAAGGAGTTGCCGCGCGAGCTGACCACGCACGAAAAAGCGCTTATCCACGCCAGCCTAAACAACATATTGAACTCTGTCAGCATTACGCCGCCGGCCCGGTAAACGGAAACCGACCGGGCCGGCGGGCCTTGGCGCTGAGCTTTTGGTTGAGGCGATTGCCGTCAAATCTGGTTGCGAGTTTTGGGTTGAGGGTGCATTTTGATGGATTCGCCTCAGGCAGCGGTTAGCAGCGGGTGCCGCCGGCGGCGAAAGAGGATACCGGCTCCAAGCGCAATGATGCCAGTCAGCAGGTAAATCCCGGTTGGACCCTCTGGGGTATCGACGAATTGAGAGCCGTCGGCGGTGAAATCGTAGTCGACGAAATTGCTTGGAGGCGTGTTGGGATCCAGGCTGTCGTCGTCATTGGGAGGCGTTACGGACCCAGGACCGCTGACTAAATTGTTCGTCGGCGAGATGCCAAGGTAAGTCTCGAACGCATCGAGTTCACACAGGCCGTCGCACGACGGAGGGTCGCCTATGATCAACTCGTTGGCGTAAAAGGTGCCACCGTTGAAGGAGTTGAAGAAGAGGAGCGCGCCACCCTGCACAGGATTCCCTACGCCAGGGGTGCTCCAGTAGTAGCCCACAGGGTTTACCCATTGCGCCGTAGGCACTGAGACATCGGCACCGAGGATGCCAACGGATTCACCTAAGAAAGTGTCGTAGGCCCACCATGTGCCAGGGTAACCGAGCAACCCGAGAGATACATAGTTTTCAGGTGCGGTGGGAGCCCCTGCCGTGAAGGTCAGGGCGCTCCAGGATTTAAGGGGCTGGGGATTGCCGAACCCCCAATTGGGAACGGCGGTGACGACGTAGAAGTAATTGAAGGGGGCCGCGGCGACCGGTTGGGCGACGCATAAGAATGCGATTACGCCAGCCGTCGCAAGAAGGCAACGTTTGAGTACAGCAAGGGACTTCATTTTCAACCTCCAGGGGAACGGTGCGGCAGGTCAGGTACCATCGCGCTCTCTGCCTGCGGGTCGGGGACTCGGTCTTCGAGCCTTGCGAGACCAGCTGAGGCGTGTCTTCCTCTCAACCGGGGACAACACGCCTGGTTGACGGTTTCACGAGCTTCACTTCGTACACGTTCGTGGGGATAGGAACTTGAGTTGGCCCGGGGAGGGCCAAAGGGGAGTGGCAAATATTACCCCGAAAACGTTGAATACGGGGAAAATTTTTAGCGCGGACGGAGCGGGCGAATATTCGGCAAGCAACGCAGTACCCGGGAAATTCACTGCAGGCCGCGCACACATACTGTAATTGTGCGTTCAGTCAGGTTTTCGTTTCATTGCACCTTGATGGTCCAGAACGCATACTGGGAGAAGTGGCCCTCGAATCTCCCATCCTGACAGGCGCGGACGTGCGCCTGGAACCGCTCTCCATGAGCCATTTGGACGGCCTGGCGGCCGCAGCTGCCGTCGAGCCCGGGCTCTATCGGTGGAGCGCAGTGCCGATTGGCCGCGATGCCGTTTCCCGCTACATCGAGACTGCGCTGGCCTGGCGCGAAGCAGGTAAGGCCGTGCCCTTTGCGACCGTTCGCGTCACAGACGGCGCCGTTCTGGGGTCAACGCGATTCTTCGATATCGAAAATTGGACGTGGCCCGAGGGGCACGAGCACCACGGCCGCCTGTATCCCGACGTCTGCGAGATCGGCTACACCTGGCTCACGCGCGATGCCATCCGCACCGCTGCCAACACCGAGGCCAAGCTGCTCATGCTCACGTATGCTTTCGAAGTCTGGCAGGTGCTGCGCGTCTGTCTGCACACCGACGCGCGCAACCAGCGTTCGCAAGCAGCCATTGAGCGGATTGGCGGAAAATTTGAAGGCGTATTGCGAGCGCACCGCATGGCCGCGGATTTCGTGCCCAGAGATTCCTATCGCTATTCGATCGTGGCCGCCGAGTGGCCGGAGTTGAAGCTGCGGCTCGCGGCGCGTTTGCGTCCCTAAGTTTTCTTCGCAATGCCAAGCGCTTTGCCGAACAGTCTCCGCCACAGTCTCGGCCTGCGCTCGCAGTAAGGCGGCAGCGGGGGCCGTCGATTCAGGTGATAGTTCCTGCACTGCTGGCAGTTGCCGCGCCGCGGGCAATCCCGCTTGGGACACGGGCAAACCTCCGGCTTGTGGCTGACGATGGCGAAAACCTGCGCCGCGCCGCTCATGATGCTTCGGCCTGCTTGCCGTTCTCTTCCATCTTGCCGAAGATCATTTTTCCACTGGCGGTTTGCAACACGCTCGTCACGGAGATCTGCACCGAACGGCCGATTAGCTTGCGCGCGTGATCCACCACCACCATGGTGCCGTCGTCCAGATAGCCCACTCCCTGGTTGAACTCCTTGCCTTCTTTCAGGATCAGAACGCCCATGCGCTCGCCGGGCAGAACCACAGGCTTGAGAGCGTTGGCCAGGTCGTTGATGTTGAGCACTTCCACGTGATGCAGATGGGCCACCTTGTTCAGGTTGAAGTCGTTGGTGACGACCTTAGCCTCCCACTTCTTGGCGAGCTCGAGCAACTTCAGGTCCACCTCGCGGATGGAGGGAAAATCGTCCGGCACAATCTGCACGTGGATCTTGTCGTTGGACTGCATGCGCTGCAGCATATCCAGGCCGCGGCGACCTCTTTGTCGTTTTGACCCGTCGGTCGAATCAGCCACCACCTGCAGCTCGCGCAGCACAAACTCCGGAACCACCAGCATGCCGTCGATAAAGCCGGCCTCGGCGATGTCGGCGATGCGGCCGTCGATGATCACGCTCGTATCCAGCACCTTTGCGCTGCGCCGGGTGGGCTTATCGCTCGAGAACACGGTACCTAGCGCCGCTGGGTTCAGCAGATCGCCTTTGTTCGCACCCACCAGCAAGCCGACGTACGTCATGAGGAGAAGGACAAAAATCTGCAGCGCCGCGGAGTTTGCTTCGGCGAGCGGCGCGGAACGCAACACGAGACAGAACAGAAACGCGCCAATGATTCCGAGCACACTACCCACCACGGCGCCAATCAGCCGCCGCAATGTGAGCGCGCGCACCCGCAACTCGAAGACGATGACCGCGCAAGCTGCGGCCGCTCCTATCGATGCGCCTTCCCATCCTGTGGCTATGCCGAACGGGCGAAAGAAATAACAAACCGTGGCAAACAGAATGACAAAAAGAAGGCGTAAAACAATCAGGTCCATAAGGGCCTACTTTCAACCGGCAGCAGGTCGTCGCCGCCAGCCCTGGGGCTTCGAAGGGAGTATGCGCATAGCCATGTGCCGTCGTCAAGAGGGGAAGCGCAGGTAGTAGCCATTAGGGGATAGGGAATAGAAAGCAGGGAGCGGGGGTAGGGATTCTATTCCCTACTCCCGATTGGCTTTTTACGACGCAGCGGCCAGCTCGCCCACATGCACGACCCGTTGCGCTCCCTTGCGGGGGCCGCGTTTCCGCGCGCTCATCACCTTAATGCGCTCCAGCAGTTCCAGCATGGAGCAGTTTTTCTTGGCAATCAAGGCATCTGCAAAGTGAATTTCGGCGTTGGCAGCCTGCACATCGCCCAGCAGCATCATCGGCACGTGGCTGCTAATGCGTTTCAGCCGCTCCACGAGCTGGCCTCCACTCATTTGCGGCATTGTGGTGTCGGCCAGCACCAGGTCAATCTGGGGCGCCGAGGTGAAAATGGCGATTGCCTCCTGGCCATTCGCGGCCGCAAGCACGCGATAACCGTTGGTTTCCAGCATGAACTTGGTCACGGACAATTCCTGTTCGTTATCGTCTACACAAAGAATTACTTTCTTCGGGCGCATGGTATTGGGGGTGTGCTCCTTACTGCAAATTTCAGAGATGGTTCGAGGCAACACGATCCCCTTGCCGCATAGGGCGCGGTTGATGTTGCCACAGTGTTTAGGCCCATGGCCGGGAATCGGGCGGGCGGGTTGGCTTAGATCGTGCAGCGTGCCTGCCCTGCGCGTGAAGCGCGCCCAGGAGGGCGTTCACATGCACTAGGAGGCAACAGGCTCGCGTTCCTTCGCGGGTCCGCTTTCCTTCTCGGTCGATTGCTCAGCGTTTTGGCGCGTCTGCGGATTCCCGGATACGCGCCGGATGAAATTTGTTCAACGAGTTCGAAGAGTACGGGTCCCGGAGGTTCGTGAAAAGAGGGAAAGGTAGGCGAAGACGTGGGTGAAAATATGTGTGAAACAACTGAAAATTAGCTAGGGCTCACACTCACAGTGACTTGCGATGATGAATTTCTGTTGAAACCTTGTGCATCATGGCAGGAAAAGCTGTCCTTTTGCCACAAGAACAGTGCTGCCCGCCACGCGCACATCTCCGACCTTCGCGGAATCCTTTTTTGCAGAAAGATAAAGATCGCTCGGCCGGCCCATCTCCACACCCTGGCGCAGGTGCACGCGCACGCCGGAAGGCACTGCGCCGCGAGCCACCAGATGGCTAATGGCGCAGCCCGCGGCCGAACCCGTGGCCGGATCTTCGCCGCCATAGAATTGCATCCTCGCCCGGTACTTCGTGGGGCTCTGGTTTTGGATGTAGTCCGGAGCTAAAACGTAGAACCACCGCGCCCCGCGCTCCCGCAGCCAGGCCGTGGCCTTTTCCCGGTCGACCTTCAGCCGTCCCAAGGCCTCCAACGATTGCAGTACGACGATCGCAAAGGACGTTCCCGTCGAAACCACCTGCGGCGGTAATGCCGGATCGAGGTCATCGTGGGCCAGGCCCAGCAGCGGAACCACTTCGGCCGTGTCCAGTACCGCGCCAAACTCCGGCTCTCTCTGCGTCATCTCTCCAAAGATCGCTACTGATTCCACGGTGCCCGGCTCAAAACGCACCGGCACCGGCCCGACATTGAGCGCCAGCATTAAGGTGTTGCCTGACAGCGCCTCCGGCGCGATGGTTTTGAGCACCGAGGCCGTGCCCAGCGTAGGATGGCCCGCGAAAGGCAGCTCTTCCTGCGCCGTGAAAATGCGCACGCGCACGCCTTCGGCACGCTCCACAGTGGCCTCGCGGCGCTCCACAAACGTAGTCTCGGAAAGGTTGAACTCGCGTGCAATGGCCTGCATCCGCTCAGTCGCAAGACCGCACGTGTTCAATACCACCGCCAGCGGATTGCCGGCCAGCGGAGTCTCCGTGAAGACGTCCACAACAAAATAGTCGAGATTCGCCGACAAGTTCGCCATCGCGCGCCACCGTCCCTGGCTCTAGTCTACGAGCAGGTGGTGCAAATCGGAGATATGGAAACGCGCATCCGCGAACCCTGGGCCGCGAGCCGTGAAAAGCCCCGCAGCCGCATGGAGCACAACCATTGCGTCCAGCAGAAGAGCTGACCCCTGAAACCTGATCCCTGTCTTATAGCTGGATGAGCGGTCTAGGCAGGCGCGGACGGGCGCGTTCGAGGAAGATCCTCATGCGGAGGGCCTCGGCGCGTTCGGCGGCCACCAGCCGCATCTGCCGGCGGATGTGATCGATGTCGTCCAGCCGGTCGAGCTGCGCTTCATCGTAGGCAGCATCCCGCTCCAGGCGCGCGATTCTCTCTTCCACGGTTTGACGAAACCGCGGGCTGATCTCGAAACCTTCTTGGGCGGCGCATTGGATGGCCATGGGCAGGCACCTCGGAACGGGAAATTCCTGAGGCTACGACTCTTTTTGGGTCATGGCCTCAAGTTTTTTAAACTGTTGCCGATCCTAACGAAAGCAGCCCTCTTGCGCCAGATTACGATTTCCCGCAACTTCGGTAACGGAGTGTCCCAACAACGCACAACTGTCAATTTTAAGTGATCGGCGCTCAAGTGTATGTGCCTGTATATAAGATACTTATGCTGCATCCATTGCAACCAGCGATAGGCAAGTAACGATCGTAATCACCGGTCTGCAACAATCCCCAACTGCATCTGGGTTCCGCTTTCAAAATGAACGTCCTTCTGCGACGCCAAAAATATGCCGGATGCGGAGCTATTTCCTGCGAGCATGACGCCGGGAATCGCAGTGGGGCGCGGGATGGCGCGCGCCGCGGCTTGTTCGTGGGCGCCGGTATGCTCAGCCAGATCGCCCTGTCCGGGCAACTGGACGGCGCTCGCCGCTTGCGAATTGGCGTCCGCCCGTTCGTCCACCGGCGTTGTCGTTGCAGAGGTCTTCTGCAAAGTGCCGCCTGCTAGGCCGCCTGTGCCATCGAGGACTCCGCCGCCAGAATGGCCGCCTCGTCCGCCACTGGCCCCCGGACCACTCCCCCCGACGTTCATCGGTGCGCCGCTGCCCATCGCATTCATCGAGTCGTCGCCATTCATGGAACTCATCGCCGTGGCGCTCGGGCTGGCTCTCACGCCCCGGATCAGAGTATGGATCGCAATGCTTTGCCCGTTCTTCAATTCTGCACGGTCAAATGCAATCCCCATCTGCGAACCACCGTGGGCTGAGTCGACTGCCTGAACCTGGGTAATGTGACCTATAAGGCGCGTGCCCCTGGGAATCACGGTTCCATCGGGGGTCTGCACGTTGTTTGTCGTTTTCAGAATCACGCGATCACCCACCTTGGCCGTCTTCGCGTCCAGCTTGCCCTGGAGCTCGCCCGTTACCGAGCTCATCTCATAGGCATGTGATGCGGCTTCATCGCCAAAGCCCATCGGCCCTTGGGTCGTGTCGACATGCGACGAGCTCTCCGGAGAGCTGTCTGCGTCCACCTGTTGCGCCATGAGGGGAAGACTCGCCATGGCGACAAAGGCCATCGTGAAGAACCTGGCGGATTTCATCTCGATATCCTCCATCAATCACAAATCAAGGCGAATTCCCAGGCCAGATGCGGAGCAAAGCGGATCGCGGGTCGGCTTAGTTCCCCGGAGAAGGCGCGTAGTAGCCTTTGCGCACTTGGACTTTCAGGTCCTGACCCTGATCGCCGTGACAATCGACAGTCACTTTGCGAAACGTGCCGTCGGCCTTGGCATTGCTGGGGGTGTAGCTGGCCAAGTATTGGGTGCGAAGCTCGTCCTGGATCTGCTGAAAGGCAGCCTGCAGCTTGTTGCCGTTGTTGCCCACATCGATCACCCGCCCACCGGTTTCGTCGGCGATGCGCTTCGCGTACCCGTAGCCGTAATAGCCCTCACCCTGGCTCCAATACAAGGCGCGGTCTGCACACAGGATCACGTAGACGATGACGTTATTCCGATTTGCCGCGGCAATGGCGTCGCCGATCTTCTCGCGGCTACCCTCATCCTCGCCGTCGGTCAGGATGATCATGGCCTTGCGGCCGGTCTCCTGATTCATCTTTTCGTTGGCTGCCAGATAAATGGCGTCGTAGAGCAGCGTGCCCTTGGGGTCGCCTTGTGTGGGGACTGGACCGCCGCCAAGGCCTGGAATTCCCCCGCCATTGCCGCCTGCGGTGTTGATCTGCGCCTTGCTCAATGCATGTGTCAATAGACGCGGGCTGTTGGTGTAGTCCTGCAGCAGATCGACATTCACGTCAAAAGAGAGCGCGAAGGCCTCGTCCTTGGAGCGCAGAACCTGCTGGATGAATTGGCTGGCCGCGTCTTGCTCCATGGGCAACAAGCGCTGCTGGCTGCCCGAGGTGTCGAGCAGAAGGCCCAAAGTCAGGGGCTGGTCCGTCTCAGCCACAAAGTTTTTGAGCGTTTGCGGTTCCTTGTTTTCCTGAACCACGCAATTCTGTTGATTCAGATGAGGAACCAGGTTCCCGTTCTTGTCCTTCACGGTAAAGAACATGTCCACCAGGTTCACGTTCACCTTGAAGCTGGCCATGGGCGTCTCGTCGGGCGCTGGGGCGGGAGCGTTGCTCACCGGCGGTGCGTCGGGCGAGGGCGCAAGCTGGGCTCTGCCTGCCACGGCGCATACCGGCAGGCCAACCATCAGAGCCAAAATGTTGTTGCGAAGCCGCATGCTGATCCGTTAGACGAAAAGCGGAACCCTCAGGAGAGCATACCTCTCAAGAGAGCATACCCCAGGAGGATATATATCGACAGCTTCGCGGCCGGCAGGGCAACCCTCCCCTTCCTGATGCGTCTGATACTCTGACAGGTGCGGCCCGTTGCGCGGTTTTTTCACGCCACTAACGGCATGCACCATAGGTTTTTGGGAGGATGAAAACGCCGTGAACGTTACTGGAAGGGCCATTACGCTGGCAGCGCTTCTCGGGTTTGGATTGGGATCGGGAGTTTTGGCCCAACAGCAGACTTCCGTGCCTGACGCGCCCACCCCGCAAGCGCCCACAGCGCTACCCGGTACACAAGGGCCCATCACTCCCGGAATTGGCTCTGGCGAGACCCCATCGAATCCGGCCGCATCGACTTCCAACGCGGACCAGCAACCACCTGAGCAGCCCACAGCTAAACCGTTCGCAAGCCAGCCTCCGGCTCCGACGACCCCTCCTCCGAACGCGCAGGATGCTGCGCCGGAAGAAGGCGGTGCCGCCGTGAAGGCAACCATCATCCGGCACACCACTGAGGTCGTGGTTCCGGTGATGGTGAAGGATTCCAAAGGCAACCCGGTAGCCGGTCTCACCTGGCGCGATTTTACGGTGTATGAGAACAACACCCGCTCGCCGCTGCGCGTGTTCAGCACTGATCCAAGGCCGATCTCGGTGGCGTTTGTCATCGACCAGACTCTGCCCTCGAATTACATGCGCGAAGTGAACGAATCGCTGAACGCTATCCAGGGCGCGCTTACGCCATATGACGAGGCCGCGGTCTTTACTTACACCAATGGCCCCAAGGAATGGACGGGTTTTACCGGGGCGCAGGGCGCGCGCTTGCCTTCGGTCCTCTCGCTGGCGCAGGCCACGGGCACGGACCCCACGGTGCCCATCGATTCAGGCCCGCTCGCTAGTTGCCCCATCTACCAGAACGGTAACTGTGTGAGTCCTGTCCTGCAGCAAGGCGGCTCCACGGCGATGAGCGGCATTACCCCGCTCCCCAAGGAGATTCACACCCTCAACGATGCGATTCTCCGCGCCGCCAAAGAGCTTTCCACGCGTCCCAAAGAGCGGCTGCGCGCTATTTACGTGATCTCCGACGGCAAGGAGTACGGCAGCAAGGCCACCTGGAAAGAAGTAGTCAAATACCTGCAGACCAACAACATTGCCGTCTATGCCACGGTGGTGGGCGAGTCGGCCCGCTGGGGCGAAGGACGGCTTGATCGCTTTCATCTGCCCTTTGAAGCGTACGACAACGTCCTCTACCAATACACCTCTAGGACCGGTGGCGATATGTTCTCAGAGCGGGGCGTGAACAACATCGAGAAGAGTTACGCCAAGATCGCCGACGAGGCGCGCAACCAGTACACCTTGATCTACGCAAGCCATATACCGGTATACGACGACAGGTACCGCAACATTGATGTGCGCGTGGACCGGCCCGATATGGTGGTTACGGCGCCGATGGGCTACTATCCATCGGCCCAGGAATCCAGGTAGGCGCAAGCTTGGGCTCTGCCGGGCAGCCGCCGTAATCGCCTTCAGAGCTGAGCGTATATGTCGACACCAACTAGACCTGCGCGGCCTTCTTATCGAACTGGCTGCCGCATTCCGGGCAGAATCCCTTGTCTTCGACCGCATTCGGATTCGGGGCGCTGGCGGAAAGAATATTCTTGCAGTTCGGGCATCGATAGTTGGCTTTGCCGACTGGAGCTGCGCTTTGCGGAGCCCCGTTGAAGGCAGACTGTTGTGTCGGGGCCGACGGAGGTGGCGGGGGTGGATCGTTGATACCGCGAATGCCTTCGCGGAAGCCTTTCATTGCCTCGCCGAGCCCCTTGCCCAACTCCGGCAACTTCCTGCCACCGAAGAAAACCAGCAAAACAAGTGCGATTATGAGCAGATGCGTCGGCTGAAATAGATCGCCCATCGTTCCTCCGCGCGCAGTGGGTTTTCAGCGCGCATTCTCAAAACAGTATTGTCGCACAAAACCATAGTAGGGAGGTTTGATCCGCGCTCGCGAAACTGCGCCTTCGCACCCTGTTGTGGCATCCTGAGAATAGCTCGGAGGTTTCCCGATGAAGATTGCCAAGCTGTTTGTCCTGGCGGCGATGCTCGCGTTGGCTGCCGGCACAGCCAACTCAGCCGATCACACGATTTATCCCGATCCCTCGCAGGCCAAGGCCGACCTGGCTGCGGCGCTCAAGACCGCGTTCGCAACCCACCGCCGCGTACTGCTGGACTTCGGCGGCAACTGGTGCGGCGATTGCCAGGTGCTGGATATCTACTTCCACGACGCCAGCAACAAGCCGATTCTCGACAAAAATTACGTGCTGGTCGACATCAATGTCGGCCACATGGACGTCAATCTCGATATAGCTGAGAAGTACGGTATTCCTCTCAAGAGAGGCGTCCCCGCATTGGCCGTGCTCGGCGAGCATGGCGAGCTGCTCTACAGCCAGAAGAACGGCGAGTTTGAAGCCATGCGGAACCTGCAGTCGTCGGCGCTCACCGAATTCCTGGTGAAATGGCGGCCGACGCGTCCCGGTTGCTCGGTTGTGGCGGAGAACTGTTAGCGACGGCGGAATATCTCTGATTTCTACAAAGACCCACCCTCGGGCCAATTTCGCCAATGAGTGTTGGGAAGTTGCGAGGGCTTATACAAGGCAACATTCCCGGTGGCAAGGACTTTGGCGAGTTGTTGGAACGTTTCGGACCCGCTTGGCCGATCATTGGAATCCTTGACATTGGGATGGTGCCAATCTTCCAATTGCAGAATTTGGACCATCTCGGGCAAAATGCATTGGCGGCGTTCATGAGTGGTTGCAAGCACCGAGTCATGCGCGACATCCGCGACGAACCTGCAAAGCTCATAGACCTTGATGTGAGGCGGCTCCTCCAAAGTAATGCCCCGCTCCGCATATTCATCCTGAGATGGAATGGCGAACTTCTGGCAGCGCAGGACCAGTTCTTTTGCATCCTTGACCACGCCTTCCTGATCATCTATCCAGTCGTCCCCGTCTATCGGGTAGACAGCGCGAAATTCATTGTTCGGATTGTTTGCGAGGTACTTTTCATAGGCGTCGACATTCACATAGACTTCCGGAATGTCGCGCTCGCAAAGCGTGCTCGCGAAAGTCTCGATAAAGAGATTTGGTTGTCCAGCGCGGGGCGAATAGCCGAACACTTCGAACACCATCGCCCAATCCGTTGATGTCCGGTGAAGCGAGAGACGCGTTGCCGCCAGGTAAAAATACCCGTTGTCAAGCATTGGGAAGGTGTATCTATCGCAGCATTGGTCGAGGACAGAGAGGATATTGGCGGCCTCGATACCCATGGTCCAATTATCTTACACGCCAGATGCAGCAGAACGACTCGGTGAGCTATGCGGCGTTTGATACACACAAAACCCCCTGCTCTTGGCTGTTAACCGGCCCAACCGTAAGTTACCCTTCAAGGATCGCTCCCACGATTCCGATCTTCACAAAAACCCTGCTGTAACATTGGCGCGCTATCCTTTTTACTCGCGAAGGAGATTGCATGCCTGCCACCCAACCCATCGAAGGCCGATCCATCACTACCCTCTCCAGCCGCGAAGTCTACCGCAACCACTGGATGCGCGTGCGCGAGGATGAGATCCTGCGCGCCAACGGAGAAAAGGGCATCTTCGGCGTGGTCGAGAAGCACGATTCCGCCATCATTCTGCCCATTGAGAACGATCGCATCTGGCTGGTCGAGCAGTTTCGCTACGCCATCCAGGAGCGCGCGCTCGAACTGCCGCAGGGCGGCTGGGAGATGGAGATCGACAGTCCCGAAGAGCTGGCGCGTGGCGAACTGCGGGAAGAGATCGGCATGGATGCCGCCGAGATGAAGCGCCTGGGAATGCTGTGGATCGCCTACGGCTTTCTGCGGCAGCCGCAGCATGTATTTCTGGCCACAGGACTGACGCCCGCCCAGGGAGATCGCGACGCCGAGGAGCACGATCTGACCGCCCGCGCCGTTCCCATTGTCGAGTTCGAGCGCATGATGCTCGATGGCACAATCCGCGACAATTGCACGCTGGCGGCGTGGGGACTGTACCTGCTCTGGAAGGGGCGGCGCAGTTGACGGACTTATTAATTTAACAATTCAGCAGGGCCACACCCAGGCCGGAGACTGGGAGACACTCGCCCGAACCGCCTGGAGCAGGAGCAATCGCAGGACCTTGAAGAGCACCCTGCTCCCATATGATGTTGAGAGGCATTCTGCTCGTTGTTCGCGAGCCCATCCACACATCTCTCAACCTACCCGGAATCGCGATGAGCAGGATTCCTGCCAAGCCCGCCCGCTTTATCGAACTCGATTCACTTCGCGGCCTGGCAGCGTTGACCGTGTTCCTGTACCATCTTCAACTTCTGTGGGCGCAAGACGTCCAACCCGCTTCGCCGGCTGTCCGCTTTTTGCTTATGCAAGTTGCTCCATTCGGCACTGAGTCGGTCATGCTTTTTTTCGTGCTGAGCGGATTTGTGTTGTCGCTGCCCGCAATCAGTGGAAGGCCCCAGACCTATTTCACTTTCGCGGTTCGCAGAGTGTTCCGAATTTATGTTCCCTATCTTGCAGCCATCGCAGTCTCCGTGGCCGGTGCATTCTGGCTGCACGGCACAGTCACCCGGAGTGCCTGGTTTCATGCATACTGGTCCGAACCGGTGAATTGGTGCCTGGTGGGGCAGCACGTGCTGTTCGTGGGAACTTATAACACCGAGCAATTCGACCCTCCGATCTGGTCGCTGGTCCAGGAGATGCGCATCTCGCTCATCTTTCCTTTTCTTTGCGGGCTGGTTCTGCGATTGAAGAGCAGATGGCCTGTTGCGATCGCCGCCGGACTTTCCATCCTCGCTGTTGCCCTCAGCAAAGCACCGATTCCGATCGGCTGGAGGGTGTCCGATTCGCTTCATTTTGCGGGACTCTTCGTCTTCGGCATTTTTCTTGCGCGCGAAAGAGACAGGCTCGGTCTGTGGTTTATTAGTTTTCCGCGGTTGGCTAGGATCCTGATCGGCGTTACGTGTCTATGGCTTTATCTGTTTGCGGGCTACCGGTTGACAGACTTTGTCGGCCACTTCTTCGGTTCCGCATCGATGAACGTTTCACAGTGGATCACCGCTCTTGGCGCCGGCGGCCTCATGATCGTCAGCCTCAACTCGGCGTGGTTGAAGAGAATCCTCTCCTGGTCTCCGATTCTTTTCCTGGGCAAGATGTCCTATAGCCTCTATCTTTGGCATTTCATCGTCATGCTCTATTGCGTTCATCTGCTCTACGGCCGAATGCCTCTGGGTGCCATTCTGGGCCTGACCTTTGTTGTGAGCCTCCTTGTGTCGTGGGGTTCCTACCGGTGGATTGAACTGCCGTCGATTGCTGCCGGCCGAAGAATCGGCAACTTCCACTGGCGAAGTTCCACCCAGTGACTCGCGTCACACCTGGATTGCAGGCAATTCCTGAATAATCAAGCCTGAACGAGCAGGCCGGGAGCGTGCCTCAGGGATTTCCCGCCCGCGGAGCGCCTGTTGCTGCCGAGCCTGCCGAAGCCCACCCAATGGAGGCGAGTCGAGCTGTGTTCAGGATTGTGGAAGCCCGCACCGCCGGTCTTAACATCCGGCAACTGGTCATTGAGGCGCCGCGCATCGCGCGCAAGCAGCGGCCGGGGCAGTTCGTAATTCTGCGCATCAAGGAAAACGGCGAACGCATTCCGCTCACCATCAAGGGCGCCGATCCTGCAGCCGGAACCATCACCATTGTGGTGCAGGCTGTGGGCAAAACCACATCCCTTCTCAACTGTCTTGAAACGGGCGACGCGATTCTCGACATCGTCGGCCCGCTGGGCCATCCCTCCGAGATCAAGAAATACGGCACGGCAGTGATTCTGGCCGGAAGTGTGGGCACGGCCATGGCGCTCCCAACCGCCAAGGCGCTCAAAGAAGCCGACAACCACGTGATCTTTATTGAAGGCGCGCGCAGCCGGGAGATGGTCGTCTTTGAAGACGAAGCGCGCGCGGCGAGCCACGAGGCCTTCATCCTTACCGACGACGGCAGCTACGGCCAACAGGGTCTGGTGACGAAGAAGCTCGACGAACTTCTTGCCGGCGGACGCAAGCTCGACTTTGTGCTCGCCGTGGGCCCCGTGCCCATGATGCGCGCCGTGGCTCGCATGACTGCGCCGCTCGGCATCAAGACCATGGTCAGCCTGAACTCCATCATGGTGGACGGCACAGGCATGTGCGGCGGTTGCCGCGTGCTCTTGGGCAACCAGAGCAAGTTTGCCTGCGTCGATGGGCCGGAGTTCGACGCCTCGCAGGTCAACTTCGAAGTGCTCATGCAGCGCAACGCCATGTACCGCGGCCAGGAGTGCGCATCGATGAAGGCGTTCGAGGAGCACCGCGAGGAGGAGCTTGCCGAGTTGCGAGCATCGGTGGCTACGCGGGAAAAAGAAGCAGCGCAGTTGCGGGCCAGACTCGAAGCGCAGAAACTTGAAGCGCAGGGAGAAACGCACCATGTCTGACGCCAATCCGCTTCCTGCAAAAGACCGCATCAAGATCCCGCGCGTGCACATGCCGGAGCTCGACGCGGAGGTGCGCGCACGCAATTTTGAAGAGGTGAACCAGGGGCTGGGTGCGCGCGCCGCGGTGACCGAAGCCACGCGGTGCATCGCATGCGCCAAACCCGGCTGCCAGGTGGATTGCCCCGTCGGGGTGAAGATCAAGGAAATTGTCGCGCTCATCCAGGCAGGCGAATTTTTGGCCGCGGCCGCGAAGATGCGCGAAGACAACGCGCTGCCCGCCATCACTGGCCGTGTGTGCCCGCAGGAGAGCCAGTGCGAAGGCGGTTGCGTGCTGGGCAAGATGGGCCAGCCCGTGGCCATCGGCAACCTCGAGCGGTTTATCGCAGATTTCGAGCGGGAAAGCGGACAGTTGGGCTTGCCCGCCATTGCGCCGCCCACCGGCAAAAGCGTAGCCATCGTAGGCAGCGGCCCGGCGGGGCTCTCGGCCGCGGGCGATTTGATTCAGAAGGGCCACAAAGTCCGAGTTTTCGAAGCGCTGCACGAGCTGGGCGGCGTGCTCGTCTACGGCATCCCGGAGTTCCGTCTGCCCAAGTCGATCGTCAAGATCGAAGTGGACAACTTGCGCCGCATGGGCGTCGAATTCGAAACCAATGTGGTGGTAGGCAAGAGCGTGACGCTCGACGAACTCATGAGAGTCGAAGGCTACGATGCCGTGTTTGTAGCCACCGGCGCCGGTCTGCCCGTATTTCTCGGCGTGCCCGGCGAACACCTGAACGGCGTCTACTCAGCCAACGAGTTCCTTACCCGCACTAACCTGATGCGCGCCTATAAGTTCCCCGAATTCGACGAACCCATTTACGACTGTCGCGATCGCGACGTGATTGTGGTGGGCGGCGGCAACACCGCCATGGACGCGGTGCGCACCGCGCGGCGCCTGGGCGCGAAGACGGCCACGCTCGTCTATCGGCGATCGGAAGCCGAAATGCCCGCCCGCGCAGAAGAAGTGAAGCACGCACGTCAAGAGGGCATCGAATTCCACATGCTGACCAATCCGGTCGAGTTTTTGGGCGACGAAAATGGCTGGCTCACCGGTGCGCGTTGCGTGCGCATGGAGCTGGGCGAGCCCGACGCCAGCGGCCGACGTCGCCCGGTGCCCGTCGCAGGCTCCGAAACTATTCTCCCCGCCAACGTCGTCATCATCGGCGTCGGCACCACCGCCAACCCTCTCATCCAAAGCAACACTCCCGATCTCGCCACCAATAAATGGAACTACATCGTGGCCGAGCCCGAAACCCTGCGCACCTCCAAGCGCGGCGTCTTTGCTGGTGGCGACATTGTCACTGGCGGCGCGACGGTTATCCTCGCCATGGGCGCCGGCCGCAAGGCGGCGAAGGGGATTTGCGAGTACCTGAGCGACGGGGCGTGGGATTAGGGACGTAGGGACAGTATCCCACCGTAAGCGGTAAGCGCCACAAAGCTGCGCCGAAGGTGGGGCGGCTGGCTCCGGCCGACCGTGGCCGTATGACTTACGGCAAATAGGAGCAAGCGATGGGAAGGTTTGTTGCGTCCCCGCGCGGCGTATCGATCGCCGTGTTGGCTCTGGCTGTGATTAGATCGCCAGCGCAGAATGTCATATTGCAGGCTGCGCCACTTCCCGATCCGAAGGCGCTGCTTCAAAGAGCCTCAGCGAAACAGGACATGTATGCGCAAGCAGGACAAAAATACATTTGCGTCTTCAAGAGCAAGGACTTCATTACTGGAAAACTTTCGACTCTATGAGTCTTTTTATGTCCATGGGCACGAAGTCCGGCGGCAACTGGCGGTGAACGGCTTGCCTCTCTCTGCTGGAGAGAAAACAGTGGAAGGCGCGCGTGCAGACTGAGATCAAGGCCGCTCGGAAGGAGCAGACTCCGGCTTTTGAAGCGCTGGAGGGTGGCATGTCATATGCCACCGGTGAGCACGGTTGGGCACAAACGGTGGAGGCGGCGATCCTGAGGACAAGCGTGTTCAGCAACGAGCACAGGATTGTCTATCGCAGCACGCCTGCCATCGAAATCGAATTTAAAGGCGACAGCGATTTCGTGACGCACAGCCGCGAGGAATTATTGGCCAAGGCAATGTCTGGGACCATCATCGTAGATGAGAAGAGCGGCGCGCTGGTGCGCATCGGTGCGAATCTGGATCGGAATGTTTATGACGGCAGCGAGCTGTTGGCTGCGCACACAATCATGTTTCTAGGATTCGATGCTACGAGGCTTCGGCCAAATCTTTTTCTGCCTTCTTCGTGGGTGAAAAATCGCTATATCCACGGCGAATATCAGCACTGGTGGCTGCAATCGTGGCGGCGCTGGAGTTTCAAGGAAAGATGGGCAGAGTTTTGGACCGGTCGAGGACCAGCTTAGCAAGTCCACCTCATAAAAAATGGGCGGCAAAGCTTCCGCCCTGCCGCCGCCCTGTCCCTGGGTTGTCTTGAAGGAATTGCAATCTTGCTAAACTTTTATTGCAAGAGCTTGGTCACTTCCTGCTGCACCTGATTGGCTTGCGCTAATGCGGCGATGCCAGTCTGGCTCAGAATCTCGTACTTCGACATGTTCGAAGTTGCCGAGGCGTAGTCGGTGGCCTGTACCGCGTTTTGCGCTGAAACCACATTCTCCTGCTGTGTGCTCATTACCTGGCTGAGCGCATTGAGGGTGTTGATCTGGGCGCCGATGTAACCGTCCTGCGCCGCCACGTCGCTGATCGCCACGTTAAGCTGGTTTAACGCCGTCTCCGAGTCGTTTTCATTGGTCAGGTCGGTGCCGTTCAGCGCTTCTCCGCTGCCATCCGAATAGCTGATGGTTGCGATGCCGCTGCCAGATCTCGCATCCGATACGAAGGTCGCCGCTTCCCCGGGGATGGTTCCGCTCTGCCCCGTCGACGTGTCGTACACCACGTAGGTGGCGTCGCTTGTCAGCCCCGTGTTATACGCGCTGCTGGCCGAGTAGGTCAGATTGGCGGTCGTTGTCGTATCCGTCAGCGCTGCCAGCGGCGTGCTGATCTGTCCCAGGCTGCCTTCGGCGTTCGCAGTGATAACGACATTCCCGAATCCGTTGCTTGTTGCCACCCAGTTTGCTGTGACTCCATAACCGCCGTTGGTGATCTGCTTGATCATGCTCGCCACGGTCGATCCCGCGTTCAGCGGCACGTTCTGATCCACGCCGTTTACTTCAAAGTTGATGGTTCCGTTCACCGAATCGGACTCGCTGGCAAATGTGCCCAGCGTCACCGAAGACGCCTTGCCCGCGGTCACATCCTGGAGGGTATCTGTGCCGAGGTTAGCGCTAATGTTGCCGCCCGTGTAGGTCGTGGGCGTGCCAGACTGGGTGAGGGTCAGGCCGGCGCTGTTGGCCTGCGCCGCGAAGCCTGTGGTACCCTCCGCTGCCGTGATTGTGGTAGCAAGGCCGGCTAGCGTCTCGCCGTAGTTGTAGCCGCCGACAGTCGCCGTGTTATCGGTGTAGTACGTTGTTCCCGAATTCACTCCCGCGGCGGCAATAAAGGTATAGGGGCTTCCGCTGTTGTTGGTGATCGTGACCTGTCCAGACACGAGGTCGCTGGTGCTCACCGCGGTCGCGCCTGCCGTCAGGTTGTAGACTGCGTTGTTGCCTGCCTGCCCGGTGGCCCCAAGGCTTGGCGCGCCTGAGGACATGCTGCCCACCACAGCCAGTGGAGTTTCGTTGCCGCCTGCGAGCGCAGGCGTCAGGATTTGTTGGGCGATGCCCGTACCGCCCTGCAGGTAGATGCCTCCGGTCCCGCCTCCGGGCGCGCTGGCCTGGAGTCCCAGAGCTCCGGCCGCGTTGATGGCGTTCACCAGGCTGGTGACGCTGTAGGCGTTCGTGTAGATGGCCCCGGCGACAGCCGTGCCATTGGTGGGCTGGCTGCCCATGATGAAGACTTGGTTGTTCCCGTTGAAGCTCAGCTTGATGGCTCCGGCGAGCGTCGATGCGTTGGGGTTGGTATCGGTGATGATGCCGCTGCCCAGTTGCAGGATGGCCGTGCTCGAAGTGGCCACCTGGTTGTCGGTGCCGGTGACTCCGTTCGAATCTGCGACGACGTTTCCCGCATGGGAGATGTCGGCCAAACTGTTGGTCCCCACCGTAATCGGATTGTTTCCAAGGGCACTTGCGGTCAATACAACGGCGCCGTGTCCCGTGGAGCTACCGCCGGCTACCCACGCTGCAGTGTAGCCGAGGTCAGCCGAGTACTGAGTGACGGCCTGGACGAGTCCGGTATACGTGTTGCCGCCTGCCTGATTGGCCAGATAGAACGTATTGGCCGTATCGACTCCGGCGCCGGCTACAAACGTGAAGGCACCGTAGGAGTTGGACAGGACGATACTGCCCGTCAGCGTGTCGCCTGCGGCCGCGGCTGCAACGCCGTTATCGAGAACCGTGACTGCGGCGGCTCCGCCGACCAACGTCTGGCCTGCAACCTGCGGACTGTAAAGGCTGAGCTGCGTGCTCGAAGTCGAGGATGTCAGGTTGGTGTTCGTAACCGAAACATTCTCGCCGGTAAGCGGTTGAGTTGCAGTGATCGTGAGGCCGTTCGTGCCGGCTGAGGCAGTGGCGCCCAGTGTGCCGGATAAGGCAGTGATGGTGGTAGCCAGATCACCCAGAGTATCCCCGTTGGCGTTGGTATAGTATGTGCCGGTGCCAACATTGTTGGTGCCTGTGCCGACGATGAAGGTCATCGTCTGGGTATCGGTGTTCTTGATCGTTATGCTGGTGCCCGCCGTGAGCGTCTCGCCCGCCGAGTCTCCGCCGCCGAAAGTGGCCACAGTCACGCTTGAAGGCACGGCCGGCGCATAGGCTGTGCCGGGGGTCGATGTGCCCGCGGTTGCCATGGGGACCGTAGAGCCGGTGGTGGGAGCCCCGAAGACGGGGGCCACTGTGGTTGGCGGGCCCGCCGTTACATTCAGCATCCCATCCGAGGCTGTCGCGTCGGCCAGCGAGAGGCTTTGCGTGCCGTCGCCGTTGGTCACTACCGAGGCTAGCACCGAGCCACTCGTAAAGCCGGTCACGCCGGTTCCGGTCCCCGTGCTGATGGCATGGGCCAGTTCCTGCAGCGTGTTGATGCTGGGATTGATTGTTACCGTGCCTACTGTGTTCCCGTTCTGGGTCACGGTTACGACCTGACCCTGCGTCAGCAGCTCGCTGGCCGGGATCCCGCTCGGGTTCAGCAGCCCACTGGTGCTCACCGAGCTGGGCGCGAAGCCTGCCGATATCAGACCGCCGGTGATTTCGATACCGGTTTCGCTGCCTCCGCCGGTTACTCCCGCATTCGCCTGGGTCGCGAAGGTCGCTGTGAGCCCCAACCCCGCGTCGTTGATCGCCGTGATCAGTCCGCTCGTCGTGTTGTTATAGTTGGTGCCCGTGCCCACCGAAATCTGCGTGGACGCCGTAGTCTTCTGCCCATTCGCGCCGTCGACCAGATATTTGACATCGATCGTCGTCTGCCCGCCCGAGTTGAGCGTGTCGCCGGTCGTTGCGTTCGCGCTTGTCGTCGACAGGTTGAGGAACACGTTGTCCTGCCCACTGCTGTACGACATCACGCCGCCGGAGTCGCCTACGCTGGCCTCGGAGAGCGACCGCAGATACAGATCGTCGATGGAAGAACCCGTTGTTGACGAGTCGCCCGTATAAATCGCTACGTTTTGTCCGTTAAACACTTGCTGCTGGTTGAACGTGGTCGTCGATCCAATATTGTTGATCTCCGAAAGGATCGATTGGTACTCCTGGTTCGCGGCTGCGGACTGCGAACTGTTCAGCGTTCCGTTTGAAGCCTCCGTAGCCAGCGTCACAGCGCGGTCCAGAAGACTCGTCACTTGCGATAAGGCGCCATCCGCCACCTGCAGCATCCCCGCGCCTTCCGTGGCGTTGGTCTCAGATTGGGTTAGGGCCGCTGAATTGGCCGCCAAGCCATTCACCAGCGACAGGCCGGCCGCGTCATCTGCTCCGGAGTTGATGCGCGACCCCGACGACAGCTGCTGCAGAACGGTCTGCAAGCTGGCGTTCGTGTTGTTCAGATTGTTCTCAGCGTAGATCGCCGACAGATTATTCAAAACACCGAGGGCCATGGGAATCAACTCCTTCTCGGATGCCGTGTGCCTGCCCATCGTGCGGCGGCTTCATCTAGAAAGCTCAGCGACCGCGTCTTCCGGATGGGCTCTGTTCGCATCCACCCCTTTCATCGGTGCAGCCCGAAATAACTTTAGTCATCTTGTTTAATTTTTTTGCGAGCGTCTTTGTCGCGAGCCGAATCAGATTGTCCCGCTCTGACGCAAAGCGTGTTCCGATTTGCTGCAGTCGCTGTCGCAAAGTGGTGCAGTGACTGTCGCGGTTTGGGGCAGACTGTCCGCGGCCTGGCGCGGCAAAACGCCGCCTTTGCAGCGCAAATTCCCCGACTCTGCTCGAATCGCAGACGCCCAAAACGGCAAGCCCTCCGGCATGCCGGAGGACTTGTTGGATTGGTGTTAAAGAAAACCTAAGCTGCAGCTTTGCGTGCCGGTTTGTAGCCCGACAGGCCGTAATAGACAATAAATACGTAGCAGACGATGACCAGAAGGAAGGCGCGCTGAATGCCCATATGATCGGCGATCAGGCCGAAGAGCGGTGGAATCGCGGCTCCGCCCACGTTGCCGATGGTAATGACGCCCGATCCTTCGCTGGTCATCGGTCCCAGTTCGGCGATGCCGAGGGCGAAGATCGTGGGATACATGATGGAGTTGGCCAGGCCGCAGAACACCA
>Ga0187847_10001186_pt1 | contig 24596 bp, 28 predicted proteins | sample June2016WEW_4_10_FD_132458 | JGI IMG/M metagenome (GOLD analysis project Ga0187847, IMG submission 132458) | Peatland microbial communities from SPRUCE experiment site at the Marcell Experimental Forest, Minnesota, USA - June2016WEW_4_10 | ecosystem: Environmental > Terrestrial > Soil >...
GAGCCGTGTACGCGTCGCACGATCGCCAAACCGCATCGACCCTTTCGGCATCTATCGCCTTCTATCGCCCCCAAGCGACCTTGTTTGCCGGTAAAGCTGACGGTAAAATGGCTGCGACCCCAGAAAAAGTCTCGCGCTTTCAGATGGTTATAGGTGCAGGAGACAATTGAGTGGGAGTGACCAGACCAGGGCGCTTCCCCAGCGTGGCACGGTCGGCTGATGATGAGAACCCTGAGTTTCAGGGCAAAACTGGCAAAAACTCATCTCTATCCATAGCGTGCAGATTGCGCCGGAGTCGCTTCTGCTACGTATTTCACGATTCGATCCCGGTCTCCCGTAGCGTTTGCCTGACCAGCAAGGCCGAATGGAGGGTCAAGATGTTGTGCTGGATTGTCTCCAGCGAGCCGGGGAGACACCAAACTCTCGCTTGAATGCGCGACCGAATGCGGCGATGGACCCGAAGCCGGCGTCGCTTGCGACTTTCTTCATGCCGCGATCGGACGATGCAAGAGCGTCAGCTGCGAGGTGAAGTCGCCACTGCGAAAGGTATTGCATCGGTGCGTGGCCCATGATGCGGATAAACCGCTCGGCGAGTGTAGAACGTGACGTGCCGCTGCCCGCGGCGAGGTCCTCGAGCGTCCATGGCCGGCCCGGTTCGCCGTGTATCAGCGCCAGAGCAGTGCTGACATACCGATCCTTGAGACCGGCCAGCCAACCGCTTGACGGCTCGTGAAGCGAGTCCAAATGCGAACGGACCGCCTCGACGAACAGCAATTCGGACAGTTTGCATAGCACTGCTTGCATACCTGGCTTTGCCGCTCGGTCGGGGCGCGAGTTCGTATCCCTTACCGCGCCGGAAAGCAGCATGGCGGCGCTGTCGACTCCCACCCGAAACTTTAGTGCACGCGGCAGCTGCATGATTAGGCGCTCGGAAAGTGCGCGGTCGCAGGTAAAGAATCCGCAGATGAGTTTCGTCTTGCCTCCGCCACCACCATACCTCACCCGTGAAATTTCGTCGGCGCGCGTCAGGGCTATCAGCCCTTGCGTTGTGATTGGTTCGGGTTCGAGCTCCGCGTCGCTGGCGAGCCGGTGTACGTCGCCATGCGGAAAGCAGACGACCTCGGGCGCCTCAACGACGAGCGCCGGTTCCGCTCCCACCCGGACCGTACAGGCCCCTTCGAAGATGAGATGGTAAGGGATGATCCGACCTGCATGGGGCGCGAGACGCTTGGCGAGGGCGGCGACCGTCGGAGTCTGGACTGACCATGGTGCCAACAGCTCCGCGTCGATGAAGGCGGTGCCGGAAAGCCGAATGCCCCTCAGAATTTCCGATAGTGCATCCATGTGGAATGACGCCCGATCTCCTTCGTGACGGCTGATGCCGCTCGCGAGACGCTCATCAGGTAAATCGATCAAGCCTTTCGGCAAGAGAATCATAACCCAGTGCGACTGCGCCGCGCGCTTCCGATTAGCATGCCTGCAGGTCAATCTCAACGCGCGGTGGGCTCGGAAAACCGGGAGCCGCGCCGCATCGAGCGACCATTGCCACAGGAGACAAAAATGAGCCAATCTCGTGTTTTCGAGATCCAGATCCCGCTACGCCAACGCTACCAGGCCGAACCCAAAGCGGCGCTTGTAATCGATCGTGCGCGCGCCCACGGAGGCGATCCCGACGATCCTTTCCACTCCATCGTGATGCCAATGCCGGAATGTGGCATTGCAGTTCCAGTGGGTGTCCACCGGGCCATCGGCGGCTTGCACGATGCGCCCACGCCCGGTGATCTGCTTTGCGCGGCCCTCGCCGCTTGTCAGGACTCCTCGGTGCGCATGGTGGCGAACATGCTCGGCATCACGCTTGAGTCCCTTGAGGTGGAAGTCACCGGGGACGTCGATGTCCGGGGAACGCTAGCGATAAGTGCGGAGGTGCCGGTGGGTTTCCGGGCGATCCGATGTGCGGTCCGGCTCAAGGCGAGGGAGGGCACAGAGCCTCGGCTGCTGGAAAAGCTCCGGATCGCGTCGGAGCGAAGCTGTGTCGTGCAGCAAACGCTCCTTCGTCCCCCGCGCGTTGAAACAACGTTCGACATAACCGCGGACGGCTCAGAAGCAGCAGGGTGTCTGCAGGTCGCGGCCGAACGGAAGGCGTAAGCATCCCTGGCACGGTCCAGATGACGACCATTGGCCTGTGAGGCTGCAAACACGAAGTGATTTGAATCTTTCGATGAAGCAGCCTCCGCATTTGACGGATTTGGAGCCACCTGCTTCATGCTGGTGGGATAATCACGAACGATGCCGGCCTACTTGTGGCAGCCGGTACAGAATGGGGGGTCAAATGAATACTGTAGATCGCGTGAAATTCCTACGTATTGCGCTAGTCGCGGTCGGTCTCATATTTCTGGCCGGCGTATATCCGCTCACGATCGTATGGCCAGCGGGCTGGTCCTGGCATGCCACTGGACAATCCTTGTACCTGCAAATGATTCTTGGGATTTACGCGACACTGGGAGTATTTCTACTTATTGCATCGCGCGACCCACTCGCCAACCGGAGCCTGATCTGGTTTACCGTATGGTCGAGCATCGTGCACGGCGGAATTATGGCCGCGCAATCAATCGCATATCCAGAACATCTTGGACATCTGTTGGGGGACGTCCCGGCGCTCTTAATCGTCGCCATTGTTCTGGCGTTGCTCATGCCGCGGCGCGAACCTTGATAAACGTCTCGCTCATCGGCGCGCTGGATAGTGGCACTGCTGTTCTTCATGAGCCAGGCGGGTCGGTGTGACCGGAGGTAAAGAACGCGCTGTTCGGGCTTTCCGATCATGGGCATTTTGCGGATGCCGGGAATCGGTCGAGAATAGACGCTGATGGAGCGCAGTCTTGGACCTCCATTGACAGCGCGAGCTGCGGCTACCGATCCATTGAGCGCTACTCTCGACCCGCGGCTGCCAATGCACATACGCGGCTGCCAATGCACATAGACCCATTCGGCATCTATCGCCGTCTATCGCGTTCAAGCGAAGTTGATTGTCGGTAAATCTGACGGTAAATTGTGGTGGACCGAAAAAATATATCCGCTGAAACAAGAAGTTAAGTGGCTCGGAGACGATCGAGTGGGAGTGAAGGGTACAGGTTAACCTTGAAAAAGCGGTTTTAAAAACCGAGATTTCAAGGTAACATTCAAGGGTGATCGATCGCCCATTCCATCTCCGGACCGTCTCGCGGCTCCTCGGCCGATTTCCGGTCGTCGGCCTGTTGGGTGCGCGACAGGTCGGCAAGACGACGCTCGCTGCCGCCATTGCGCGCAACTCCAAGGTCGATGTCACGCGTTTCGATCTCGAGGATCCGGCGGCGGTCGCGCGCCTGGCCGACCCCATGCTGGCGTTGGGCGGCCTCCGGGGGTTGGTGATACTCGATGAGGTGCAGAATCGTCCGGAACTGTTCCCGAGCCTAAGGGTGCTTGCGGACCGGCGTCCAGTGCGAGCGCGGTTCCTCGTACTGGGAAGCGCCTCGCCGCAGTTACTGCGCCAGAGTTCCGAATCGCTGGCTGGCCGCATTGCCTACCATCTCCTGCCGGGGCTGGGCCTTGCGGAGGTACCGAACAAGCAGTGGAACAGGCTGTGGCTGCGGGGCGGTTTCCCGCGCGCCTTCCTGGTGCGCTCGGAAGCCGCATGTTTCGAGTGGTTGGAACAGTTTCTGCGTACGTTTTTGGATCGAGAGCTGCCTCAATTCGGTATCTCCGCCGGTGCCCAGGCCATGCGCCGCTTCTGGTCCATGCTAGCGCACGACCATGGGCAGGTGTGGAATGCCTCGGAGATCGGGCGCTCCATGGGGCTCTCGGATACTACGGTGCGGAGCTACCTGGACAAAATGACGGATGCATACGTGATGCGCCAGCTGCAACCGTGGCACGAGAACCTCGGTAAGCGTCAGGTCAAGGCGCCGAAGATTTATGTTCGCGATACTGGCCTGCTACATGCTCTGCTCGACATCCGGAACGGGCGCCAGCTGGAGATGCATTCCAAAGTGGGTGCCTCCTGGGAGGGTTTCGTCATCGACCAAGTTATTCAGGCGTTGGATGCCGCGCCGCACGAGTGCTTTTTCTGGCGCACCCATGCCGGTGCGGAGCTGGACCTGCTAGTAGTACGTGGTGCGCGACGGATTGGCGTCGAGGTGAAACGGACGACGGCGCCCGCGCTCACGCCATCGATGAGATCGGCCATGGCGGACCTAAAACTCGGCCAGTTGTATGTGGTGCATGCGGGGGAGGCGACTTTCCCATTGGCGAAAAAAGTACTTGCCGTTGCATTCGCTGACGTCTTGAAGGTGGTCGGGACCTTGAAGTAGGGTACCACTCGGCACGGCATATCAAAGGGGTGTACACAGGAAGGCTAGGCTGCCTGCCGCAAGCCAGTCATTGATGTTTCCAAGTACCGTGTCAGTTAGCGACGTTCGTAGTAATGGTGGATTGAGCACTGTGGAATCAACAATACGCAGATTCGTCTGTTCGGCAGGCATCGCGATTCTACTCGCCGGATGTGCTTATGACGGTATGTACACGCGCTTTCTAATTCCGCGTATAGCCGTCACCCAGGATCAGGCGGCAGTTTCGGACATCATGTACGACGTTCTCAAGCCATTTGGATTCTCGCAGATGCGTTCACCGGCGCCGGGTCGGTTCACTTATGCAGGCACGGACCAGCGGACGAGAAATGTAACTGTTGTACTTGACACTCCGGGATCGATGGATCCAAGGAACCCGAGAGTCGATCTAAGTATCCTCGTCCTCGATTCAAGCGGGTCGGACTCCGAAATTGCCAAACGTGTGCGAGAGGCGATTCAGGATCGCTTCACCGCAACATATAAGTTGAACCTGAATTTCCATATACATCGACATTGGCCAGTGGAACTTGGGCCATGAGCGGCAGTTAACCTAATCGATGGCTCATATCCGTCGATTAACGGGTGGAGCGCGCTGGCGGCCGCATCCGCACTATCGAACGCTCGTGATCAACCTTTCGGCATCTATCGCCGTCTATCGCCCGCAAGCGGAAGTTTTTGGCGGTAGATCTGACGGTAAATCTGTCGTACCTTGACAGGAAGTCTCGTAATTGCAGGTGTTTATACATGCCGGAGACAATTGAGTGGGAGTGAGCAGGGCGCTTCCCCATGATGACATGGTCGGCCGCAGCAGTGAACCATGAGTTCATGGGCAAAACTGGCGAAAACTCACTCTACTCGCCGCGCGCCGAACAGTTCGTTTGTGCGGTTTGTCGAAAGGTCTTGCTAATATGGATTGCCGAAAGCGCGTAAAGGCGAGCGAACAGAGTTCGCGCCAGGCGATTTTTTGGTTGGAATACCGCAGATTTTCAAGAACGGGAATTTCCAGTGAATCTACGACAAATCGCTGTCTTGTTATCTGTGTTTGCGCTGGGCAGCGCTAGCACTTACGGTCTGCCTACGACGGATCAGAAGGATACCGCCTACGTTGGCGCAACCATCTATGATGGCACGGGTATCGCTGGTCGCCCTGACATGGTCATTGTCACACGGGCCGGTCGCATCGCAGCCATACTTCCGGCCTCCGGCTATCGCGCGCGGAAGGGTACCGAAGTCATCCTGGTGCCCGGCAAGTTTTTGATTCCGGGGTTGATCAACAGCCACGTTCATCTGGCGACTCTTGCGAATCCTTCAGCCGCTAGAGCGTACCTACTTCGTGAACTATACAGCGGTGTAACGGCAGTCAGGGACATGGCCGGTGACGCCCGACTGCTTGGCGAACTCAAGCGCGAAGCGGAATTCGACGAGATCCAATCGCCGGATATTTATTACGCCGCCGTTATGGCCGGACCACAGTTCTTCACGGATCCGCGCACGCACCAGGCGGCCCGTGGGCGCGTGCCGGGAGAGGTTCCATGGATGCAGGCGGTGACGACTGAGACCAATGTGCCCCTCGCTGTGGCGCAAGCTCGCGGCACGGGCGCGACCGCGATTAAGGTTTACGCGGATGTTTCCGGGCCGCTTCTCAGTGCGATCACTGCGGAAGCACACCGACAAAATATGCTGGTCTGGGCTCATGCAGCAGTGTTTCCGGCTCGCCCAAGCGAAGTCGCGGATGCGGGGGTCGACGTGATGAGTCATGCCTGTATGCTCGGCTATGAGGTATCAGACCCAATTCCGCCGGCGGCGATGCACCCGCCGGTGCCAGTGAACGCGCAAATCCTGGAACAGCCTAACGCGCGGCTCGACGCCTTGTTTTTGGATATGAAGCAACGCGGCACGATATTGGATGCCACGTTGTACGTGTATTTTTCAGACGATTCGGGAGTCGACTGCAAATATTCGCTGGCTGCAAAGTTAGCCGGCGAAGCCTATCGCGCCGGAGTATCCCTATCCACGGGCACCGACGATGAACCTGGCGATAGCAAGGACAACTACAGCGCCTTGGCCCAGGAACTCATCCTCCTGGTCAAAGACGTCAGATTGACGCCCTCAGATGCCATTCACGCGGCAACGATCAACGGCGCGCGAACGATCGGGCGTGAAAAAGACATGGGTTCAATCGAGGTGGGCAAAATTGCCAACTTCGTCGTTCTCGACAAGGATCCGCTGAGTGACATTCGCAATGTCCGTAATGTTTACATGACGGTCAAGAATGGCGTTGGCTACAAACGCAGCTTATATCAGCACACCGCGATGCAACCGAATCGTCCATGACCGCGGCTTCCGCGGCGAACCTTCAAGTCAGTGTTATCCCCCAACCTTTGGGCCCTCTCGGTGCCGTTTCCGACGCCGAGGCAAGCGGTTGATGGACGCCGCATTAAGCCATCCGAACCGAGCGTCGGACCCGCAGTGCGCGGGCAGCTTCAGTTCGTTGACGATGTAGCCACAAGTGGCTACAATGCACGGGATGAAAACCGTCGGCGTCCGTGACCTCAAGAACAAGCTGAGCGAATACCTCCGCCGAGTGCGGCTGGGAGAGAGCGTCCTGGTGACCGATCGGGGAGAAGTCGTGGCCGAGCTTCAGCCACCCGGGCAAAGGCAAGGCGATCCGTCGGTGCCGGCGGGACTTCAATCACTGGTAAAACGGGGCCTCCTCACCTTGGGTGCTCCGGCTGGGACTGACCTGTATCCCGTGCTGGCGCGCAAGTTGGACGGACGCCGTCAGAGCGTCGCCCAATTGCTCGACGACGAGCGCGGCACTCGGTGAATCTCTACGCGGAGTCGAGTGCTGTGCTGGCATGGCTCCTTGACGAGCAGACCGCACCGGCGGTGCGCCGCCTGCTCGGCGAGGCCGAAGTCATCGTCGCTTCCGACCTGACGCTGATCGAGTGTGATCGGGTATTACTGCGGGCGGTGGCGCTCAAGGAACTGACGGAAGCGGAAGCCGCCGACAGACGCGCGCACCTCATCGCGGCTGCTGCTCATTGGCATGTTCTGCGAATCGCGGCCGAGATCGTCGATCGCGCGCGTCAGCCGTTTCCCGGTGACCCAATTCGGACACTCGACGCCATTCACCTCGCATCGCTTCTCGTCGCGCGTTCCGCGGTCGTCGGCCTCAGACTACTGAGTCTCGATGAGCGCGTGCGCCAAGCTGCGAAAGGGTTGGGTATTGCCGTCGAGCCTGCCTGAGCACGGCTTCAGTGAGCCTACGAGCGGATCGGCCGAGCTGTGTCGTTGCGAAAGTAGCGATGAATATGAATGCGGTTTCGGCATCTATCGCTGTCTATCGCCCGCAAGCGAAATGTTTTGGCGGTAGATCTGACGGTAAGTTTGGCGTCCCCTCAGCAGAAGTCTCGTTATTTCAAGTGCTTATCAGTGCCGGAGACAATTGAGTGGGAGTGACCAGGGCGCTTCCCCAGCATGCCACAGTCAGCCGCGGTTGCTAACCCGGAGTTTCGGGGCAATTGTGGCAATAACTCTGAGTCGGTGTGGAACGTTGACCGGATTTCCCAAGTCCCCGCTTTCGCGAATCAATAAGTTGCAGCGTCGCCAGGAGTCCAACCATGCGCCTGTCCATAATTCTGGCCTATGGATGAGGTCTATGCCAAAACGTGAAGCAGCCTAAACAGCGGTGGAGGTTAGCGCGTTCCAAGCGGCCAGAGAGTCCATATAGTCCCTCCAATGAGCAATTCTCCGATTCTCAATCTTGATGATTGAGCAGAAACGATTGTTGTACTCGACGCCAGTCGCGAGGATCGTCCCATGCACCTCGTACTCAATCACGATAACCTGACCATTGTCAGAGGAATATTTGATCAAATGATCCGCGGCGTGAAGTTCAATGTGCTTTCCGTACCCATGGAAGCTCTCCATCAAGTCGGCTCGACCCTCAATGACTCGCGGCCAGCCAGGGAAGTTATAGCGGACCTCATAGGCGATGTCGTCGGCGACACAGTCGAAGAAATGTTCACCGTCGATGAGATCCCCCAACGCGCCTCGCACCAGATCGAAGTAGGGACGGACCGGCTTGTAGATTGCATACTTCTTGTTCGACATGATCTGTTTCCTTGTGTTACGGGCGTTGGAGACGTCGTTCTCTGGCGCTGAGAAGAGGGAGATGGAGTCTTCTATCTCCATGCTGCGGCGGTCTTGGCAGAGAATTCCTCGAAGCGCGTCGGCGCTGTGCCGGTCGCTACGAGCACATCGTCATTGGGTCGCGAGCCGCGGCCGGCCGCCACCGTTTCGGTCAGGGCGCGAAGCACCGCACCGTACTCTGCAGGTACGCCGGCCTGGATCATCGCGTTAATCCACCCCTCGCGATCGATGTCTCGATACGTAATCGTGCGACCTACGGCAGTAGAAATATGCTGTGACGCCTGCTCGAAGGTCAGCGCCTCAGGCCCTGTCGGGGCATACGCACGGCCTGCGTGTCGCGCCGGATTGAGGAGCGTCGCCACGGCGACCGAGGCGATGTCCTCGGCACTTACAAAGGCTTCGGCACCTGTCCCGCACGGCACCACGATCTCGTCGTTCACCGGCCTCAGGAAGTTTTCGCTGAAGTTCTGCATGAACCACGCCGGACGCAGGATCGAGTGCGAGAGTGCCTTCCGCGAGGCGAGGTCAAGCTCCACGGCCCGCAGCGCCACTTCGGGTGGTACGTGTTCCACGCCGTAGGCACTGAGGTAGGTGACGTGTCGGACGCCGACCTGCTCAGCCTTGTCAAGGAACCGCGAAACGACCCCGGCGAAGTCGACGCGCAGGGCTGGAGAGATGAGGTAGACAGCCGAGACGCCGTTCAGCGTCGGCCCAAACGTCGCTAGGTCGCTCCAATCAAAATGGACGTCGGCGCCGCTACGAGCCGCCCTGCGGACGGCGGCTCCGCTGGCGGCGAGCCTTTCGGCGACCCGGGACCCTGTTTTGCCCGTGGCACCGGTTACGAGGATGCGATTGTTGCTTGCTTCGGTCATGTTGCAGCTCCTGGCTGGTTCGTGGTGATGCAACTCTAGGCCTAGTCGGTGAGCGGATGAATGGCTATTACGCTCGATTTTTTATGTGATACGCTCATTATATGGACGTATTGCAGGAGCACTTGGTCAGGGCGCGCGCATCGGGGGGCGTATTCGCCCGCTCGATCGCTGTCGCGCCCTGGGGGCTGCGACTTCCAGGCACGATTCAGCTCGCCGTCCACGCGGTGATCCAGGGCCACGCGTACCTGTGGACGGACGGCGATGAGAATGTCCTCGAGCTCAAGCCAGGCGATCTTGCGCTCGTTCGCGGGGGCCCGGATCACTTCATCGCGCATGAGCCAGGCGCGCGCTGCGTGTTGCCCGAGGACTTCCGGACTCAGCACTCTGCGGACGAGGCTAGCAAGGATGGGCGGGCGGCCGTGTTCCTCTGCGGGGCCTATCGCTTCGCCGGAGATATTGGTGCTGGTCTTGTCGGCGCTTTACCGCCCGTGCTCTCGATCCCCTCTCGGATGGATAATCCGATCCACGGCGTGGTTGCGCTGCTCTCACGTGAACTTGAGCATGTCAAACCCGGTCGTCAGACTGTCCTCGACAGATTGCTGGACGTTCTCGTGGTGCTCGGACTTCGAACCGGTATGGAGGGCAGCGCAAACGCACCTGCATGGTTTCGAGCTGCCTCGGATTCACGGCTGTCGCGTTCCTTGCAGGCTATACACGGGGACGCAGCCAAGCCGTGGACTGTTGACGAACTGGCAAGGCTCAGCAACATGTCCCGCGCGAATTTCGCGCGTGTATTCCAGGACGCTCTTGGCGAGACGCCGATGAGGTACCTCACGAACTGGCGAATGACGGTTGCGCGCGATCTCTTGCGAACTCAGGAAGGTTCCCTGACAGAAGTCGCTGAGCGGGTCGGATACTCGTCTCTGTACACGTTCGCTACAGCATTTCGCCGACATCACGGACAGCCTCCTGGCAAGTGGCGACAGAGCGGGCTATCCGTGTCCGAAGGCACGATCAGCCACTGACTGAGCGCGGTCGGGCGAAGCGGCAGCCGGCCGGTCGGAACATCAGCGCCGCTTTAGATCGAGATGAGCCCCCATAGGGGTAAGCGTGTGGCCCTGGCCCCTTGAACTGGCCCAAGTCATGCGCGTTTGGCGATAAGCCGGATTTCCAGCAGCGTCCCCTCGGTGATCAATTCTGTAACGCCGATCGCGGTCCAGGCGGGGTACGGCGTTCTCACAAATTCGTCTTTTACGTTGATGAACGCGCTCAGGTGTTTTCTCAGTCCCACATGATAGGTAGTCATTTCGACCATGTGGCCGAAGTGAAGACCCGCAGTCTCAAGGTGCATCGCCACAAACTTGAATGTATCCCGAAATTGCGTTTCCGGATCATTAAAGAGAGGAGAAGACACGATTCGCGCTTTAAAGCACGCTAAGAGCTACCGAATTCGTCAATTTCGCGAGCAGACTAAGACTAATGCTTGATTCGGCTAAATCGGTTAGTTGACACCATTGGCTGCTATCAGGCAGGTCAGTGCCCAAAGCGGTCTATAGCGACTGACTGCTTCCATGAAGTCAAAACACGCGACCAGCCGATCTGCATTGCGGGCATCAAGCCCACTACTGTGCAAAATCGCGTTCGCGGAGCCAGCGAGCCAAGACGCCGGCAGCACTGCGCAACGGCGCGGCGCTTTGTGCTGACTTAGCCAATGTCATTGCACCAGAGTAGACGGCGACGATAAATGCCGCAGCCTCCATTCGCTTCGCGCGGTCGAGGCGAGCACCGCCGCCCGTCTCGCCAATTCGCTGTGCGAGGATTGACTGCCATTCGCTAAAGATTTCATTAATGGCACCGCGAAGTTCCGGTTCAGAAAGCGACAGCTCGAGAGCCAGGTTATTGAGGGGACACCCGGCAACGGATTCGCGGGCCGCTAGCCCAGCAGCGATGGCCTTAAAAACCGCGGTAACGCCCTTTCCCAAAGAAGTCGCGCGCCGAACCGGCTCTATCCATGTATCCCGAACCGCCGGCGCGACCCGATCACGAATGACCGCGAGCGCAAGCTGCTTCTTGGTAGGAAAGTGATGATGCAGGGCACCACCCGAGGCGCTGGCCGCCTGCATGACGTCCTTAATTGACGTTGCATGGTAGCCATTCACCTGAAACAGACCCGCGGCGACATCCAGTACACGGGATCGAAAGCCTTCGGGGTCGTTTTGCCGTGTTCGATTGGTTGCGGGTTTCATATGACGAGTGTTCTTTCCTTTCGACTCATGTTGACGCACGGCGAGGTCGTGGACAATGCTAGCAGAAACCGGACGACCGGTCTGTTATTGACGGGCCATGGTGTCGTTCTCGCCGGATGGCGGTAAGTCCTGGGAAACCAATTGGGAGATGGATTTCGTTCGCGAACGCTAAGCGTGTGCCGCCGGACCCGAGCGGACAGGGATCTGCAGTAGGACCTGACCTGAGCGAATCGTGGCCTGAGAGTGGCGGCTTTATGGCGACCAAAATAGGTTGGTGAACGTTTCAAAATGGCCGCTATGCAAATCTTTGCATAGCGGCCATGAGCCGTCACTGGCCGAGCAGAACTGCCCTCCACATAGCTGACGTCCGTGCAAGCAGAACAGGGCTCTGGTACAGAGAGAGCGTATCAGTCAAGTTCGTAATTCAGCCAAACACGCCCCCCTTGCATGCGCCGGGTGCTTCGCAGTCGGAGTGCGTGACGCCGTTTCATCGTTTCGAAAAGCGTTTTGCCCTCGACGGCGACAAGTGGGTAAACAATGATCCGAATCTCATCGATGAGTCCGGTGTCGAGCAGGCTTGCGACCGTGCTGGCACCGCCGACCAGATAGATATGCCTCCCGGTGCTCGGGCTCGGGCACGACTGGCGTCATGACTTGGCTCAGAGCATTTACGAATTCAGCTTCGGCGAGGCAGAACCTCAGAAGTTATAAGATTATGAAAAACAATGAAGTAGGGATAAATGTAGATCAAAAAAGACATTTCTGATACAAAAATGTCGATTGGAGGAAACATGAGTGTGCATAAATGTGTATTAAAGGGTATATTTAATGGCCGTAATGTTCCCTATAGTCTACAGGTGATCCGTGACTCGGTATCTTCGAACCAGCAATGCCCAAATCCTCGACCGCAAGCGCACGGAGCTGCAGGCGGCTGCAGCGGCGCTGCGCCAGCGTCCTGTGAAGGGTTGGGTCCATGCCCTGCGATCAGCACTCGGCATGAGCGTGACCGTGCTTGCTCGGCGCCTCGGCGTCAGCCACTCCACCGTGCTGTCCTATGAAAAAGCCGAGCTAACCGGGCGGATCCAAATCGACACCCTACAACGCGTTGCGGACGCGCTGGATGCCGAACTCATCATCGCCCTAGTTCCGCGCCAGCCGATCATCGACACGCTGCGCGCGCGCGCGAGAGAGATTGCCCAGCAGGAAATGAGCGCGACCGTTCAGAGCATGCGACTCGAGAATCAGGAAGTGACAGCAAGTGAGACTAAGGAGCAATTCGACATTCTCGTAGAGAATCTCGTGCGCGAGCCGAAGAAGCTGTGGCGCTGACCGATCCCCATGCGCCCGGCGCAACACCGCTCACGCCGGTGCAGCTGCGTGGGCTGAGGCTTCCCCTGACCACGCACGGCGAACTGAACGCCGCCGAGCAGGAGAATATTCTGCGCGCGCGTCTATGGGCGCGCGGCGCGCGCTCCATCGCCATGCCGAACATGCTCGCGCGACAATTCGTCGAGCGACTGCATTTGCGCATGTACGGCGATGTGTGGAAATGGGCAGGCACCCAGCGTCAGGTCGACACCAATATCGGCGTACCGTTTCCCCACATCGGCGTAGCCCTGCGCGAGCTCTTCGATGATGCCCGCTATTGGCTCGACCACCGGACATACGAGCCCATGGAATTCGCTGTTCGCTTACACCACAGACTTGTGTTCATTCATCCCTTTCCCAATGGCAACGGACGCCTGAGCCGCTTCTACGCGGATCTCGCGCTCACTCGCCACTTCGGGCTCAATCGCCTCACATGGGGAGGCGGTGAACTGGATGGTCGGGATCCGCGGCGGCAGGACTACATCGCCGCGCTACAAGCGGCGGACGATCACGACTAATCGCGGATCGGGATCAACGAATCGCAACGCTGGAAGCGCAAGCCCTCCGCCTGAGGGCGGTCACGATGCGCATGGTCGTCGTTGCGACGTCGTGTCGCGCGATCAATCGGCGGATTGCCAATCTTTGCGAAGCGCGTGGCCTTCCCGTCAACGTCGTCGATGATTGGCGCGTTGCCGGCGTCTATGGAATCGCAACGTTGAATGCCGCGCTGAAGCGCGCAGCCAAGGCCTCGAGATTCTTATCGAGGGTCCACAGCAAAATGTCCGGGGTGAGAAGGGCGGACGCAAGCAGCGAGATATCGACTGCACCGCATCCCAAATCGTGAAGTCGCTCCTGCTCAATCAGTTCGAGCGTCTCTTCGGTTGTCGCGATAACGGATTGCCGTAGCGTCTTTAGATCGCCGAGGGTGCGCACACGCGGGGCCGGTGGAGTCCCACAAGCAAGTTCGAGCACGATCAGCGGATGACACAGCACCTGATCCGTCGCGAGCAGCGACTGAAGTATGCCGTTTGGCTTGCGAAAATGTGCAACCCACACTGAAGAGTCCGCAAGTACGGCCGCCATGTTCCTCAGCCCTATGGCCTCCGGCGTGGAATACTCTTCATCTTCGGCGAACTGCCGCCGAGGGCGGAGAGGCGCTTCGCTGCCTGCACGCGAACGAATACCCTCATCGCTTCGCGAAACAGGTCGGATTTGTCCATTCCGGGATCGGCCAAGTCGAGCGCTCGCCGGTAGAGTTCATCATCGACGGTTATGGTGGTTCTCACCGGAAATCCTCTCGCGCATCAATATTGATGCACTTTAGCATCAATTAGTGCATAAGAAGCATGGCATTTCTGCGGTGACTGTCTCGATATACGTGGCGTGGCGCCCGTGACCCGCGATTACAGGTTTTCGATCGCCTTGCTCAAGCTCTCCCCATCATCCGGCACCATGCGTCGAATGAGTTTTCCGTGTGCATCGGCGATCAGGACAGTAGGGACATCCGCAACTCGGAAGGCACGAAATAACGCGCCCGACTCATCGAGGGTGAGCGGAATACCTATTTTGTAGTCGTCCCGATACTTGCGCAGATCCTCCGCGCTCGCCCAAAGGCCGGAGGCAATCCCGATCCATCGCACACGCTGATCCTGTGCCAATTGGCCGACCTGTTCCCGGGTGCGCCGGCAACTGGCAGAAATCGCGGGCCGCGTTGTCGCCAGATACGATTCACACCACGGCGAAAGGAATACCAGCACCGTCGGTCGCGGCATTGCCGCCATCCGAAAGACAAACGGCTTTCCATCAAGCGTCTTCACCGATTGGGCAGGCAGGCGATCGCCCAAGTCAATGGCGGGCTTCGCTGCCGGGGCTCGCGCGGACGCGGTCGCCTCAGGGATTCCCGGCTGCCGCGCAGCCGCGAGCGCTGCGTCCAGCCGAGCATCCGCCAAGTGCCCGACGTATTGAATGCGTCCATCACGTCCGATGACGATGTGCTGGGGCGTCACGCGCAGATTGAATGCGGCACCCAGCCGACCATCATTCAGAACGATCGGCATGGTGATCCCCAGGGCACGCCGATACTTGCGGATCTCCTCCACGGAATCATTGAAGCCCGCGTTGACCGCTATGACCGCGAGATCCGGGCCCGCGGTCTCATAGGTGTGCTCGAAATGAGGCATTTGCTCACGACAGGGGACGCACCAGGTGGCCCAGAACTTCAGATACACCGCCTTCTTGCCGTAGAGAGCGCCCAGATCGATCGTGTCGCCGTCAATCGTCTTGACGATCATCTGGGGCGCTGCAGAGCCGACCAGCCCTTTGCCTGCCGCTTCCGCGCGATCCTGGCCCGTGGTCTCGCCCGCTAGTGCCTGCCCGAATAACCAGACGCCGACGAGTGCGGCAAGCCCCATCCCCCGCAGGGTCTTCACGGAGACTCCTTCGGAACAACCACCCGCGAGGCGGCCTTGCCCTTGTTCTTCACCATGAAGACGAGAATCTTTGCAGGCTCGGTCTGACTCGCGTTTGCGGACACCCGGTGCACGTCATGGGGTCCTTCGTAGAACGTCGCGCCGGGTCCTATGGTGACGGGCGCACTCCCGTCGACCTGCATGGTCATCGCGCCCTGCAGAACATACACAAATACCTGCGCATCATGGCGATGTGGGAGCGAGGCGCCGCCCGGTAGGTACGTTACCGTTATCATCAGCGCTTCTTTGCCCGGAAGTCCATCCAGGTCTCTAGCCATCAACTGGACTACCGCCGGTCCCGCGGGCGGGGCGGCATCGCCCGCTCGTGCGTCACCGGCGAATACGAGATGCCCCGTCACCACCATGACGCCGGCAGTCAAAGCGCAATCCCGCCTGATCCTCATCACTCCCCTCCGGTGCAGCGTTACGGTTGGGCTAAGCTTAAAAAGCTCGGCTTGCGATGGCAATCAGCTTTGACCTCATTGCACTAAAAATAGGCTTGCGGTACATACGTAATCCTAGTCAAGTGTCGAGAGAGCTCATGTCCCGCACAATCGTACGAAGCGCCGAGGCCCCGCCGTCGCCGCCCACCTACAGCCAGGCGGTCAAAGCTGACGTCAGCTCCTTGGAGAAGATCGCGAGTGCCACCGTCATTCTGTTGGAGGAGGAGGATTTTGCCGGGATGAACGAGGAGTGGCTGAAGTGGTTTCCGAACGATCCGCCCGCACGCCAGGGGGCGAAGCTGCCGGTTCGCGTGCCGGGCTTGAAAGTCTCGATCGCCGTTATCGCTGAGGCCTGACTCGAAGTGCTCGCGAGCGCAGGGGCGGGGCGGCCCCTCCGGGGTTGTGCCTTGAGCTCTCCCAGCAGAGAATGTGGGGAAGCAACTGTATGAAGCGTCCCTCGTCACGCCCTGTTTCTCTGGGCTTTGGAATCACTCCAAGGAAAACATCAACCGATCCGGATCCGTCCGGGCAACATCCTGTCCCGCAACGCAAGGCCAAAGTTCTGATCGTGGACCAGGACCCTTCTCTGCGCCGCATCATGACGGCTCATTTAAGCGGCGCCGACTATGAGGTGAACGCCGCGGAAAGCGCACAGGCCGCGCTGGATGCCTGTGTGCGGTCCCGGCCCAACCTCGTCATCACCGAGCTGCGCCTGGAGGACATGCATGGACTGGCGCTGTTGAAGGAACTCAAGGTCCGCTGGCCGCAGATCACGGTGATTATACTGACTTCCCACGCGACCATCCCGGAGGCTGTGCAGGCGACCCAGGGAGGTGCGTTCAGTTTCCTGATCAAGCCGGTGGGTAAACAGGAGTTGCTGGGACACGTCGAACGGGCGACCGCGGCGTCGACGTTCGCGCTGTCGCCGGGAGACTTGGGCGAACAGATCGTATCGCGCAGCCGGCTCATGGAGGACCGGCTGGCCCTCGCGAATCGAGCGGCCGCGAGCACGATGCCACTGCTGTTGACCGGCGCCAATGGAACCGGAAAAGAGCTGCTGGCGCGTGCTATTCACGCAGCCAGCACGCGGCGAGATAAATCATTCGTCAGTTTTTCCTGCGAGGGCCGCACCGATGACGGTCTGGAGGCTGAATTGTTCGGCGAAGAGAGGCGCGACGGCGACTCGGCGGCCAATATGCAAGTCGGAGCGTTCCAGCGTGCGCGAAACGGTACGCTGCTGCTCGACGAAGTGGATGAATTGCCGGCCACGATGCAGCTGTCGCTGCTGCGAGTCCTTCGCAGGGATCTCGGTCCGACGGTCCCACAGCCCATCCGAGACGCCTCTGAAGCGGACGTGCGCCTGATTTGCACAACGTCCCGTGATCTCTCGGCCGCCGTGGAAGCGGGTCAGTTCTTGCGGCGCCTCTTCGATCGGATCAGCATTTTGTCGATCGAGATGCCGCCGCTTGGCCGACGGCGCGAAGACATCCCGCTTCTCGTGTCGCATTTCCTGGAGCAGGCCAAAGAGCCCGGCGGCCAGGAGAAAATCTACACACCGGACGCGATCGAATTGCTCGCGACGACCGACTGGCCGGGCAACGTGACCCAGTTGTTCGATCTCGTGAAGCAAAATGTGGCGCTCTCCCACGGCAAGGTGATGACCAAGGAGTTTGTGGAGCAGTCGATGCCCGAAGGCCGGGGAACGATACCCACGTATGACGAGGCGCGCGAGGCGTTCGCGCGCGCATATCTCGTGGATAATTTGCAGCGCACCGGCGGGAATGTGACCCAAGCGGCGCGTATCGCCAAACGAACCCGGACCGACTTCTACAAGTTGCTCGCCAGATATCGACTGCAGCCCGAGGACTACAAGCCCCCGTCACGCAGGCGCCGCGGACGCTAGCACGTGCACTTGTCCAGGGGCCTCCAGCCTAATCTGGGTCGTGCGGGGAATCAGAAGGGCCGGGAGGTGATACCTCTTTAACCATGGCGACTATGCTCGCGAGGACGTTGCCGCCCACCCTGAGGTAACAGTCTTCGATTTGCCGGCGGTCGAACTGCCGGCCGGTCGTGATGCCCTTGACCTGAATCTCGACGTTCGAGCTTTCGGGGATAGAATTCGCGAGGCCAGTGGCGGCGTCCGTGATGGTTCCAAACAGACCATGTTGAGCCAAGAGGCTCCTTATCTCGTGCCTGATCTTCTTCACCCCGGTGTCGTATCGCTCGCGATATTGACTGTCTTCCATACTTTCCAAAGCTTCCGTGAGTGATATGTTAAATGGAGCCTCGATCGGCTTCCGTTCGGTAACGAACAGATCCGTTGCGTCGAGTTGCGGTCGATCTTCGGGGATAGGGAGCTTGTGGGTTCAATCGCCGCCTTCTGGGCCTGCGCCTGGCTACGGGGCGCGCCGCTCGATGACTTCACTTATCACCCCTTCGTGCGGGGGCGTCAAGTGAACCGCTGGAGGCCGCCGGAAAGCGCATTGACCCTGCGTGAGCCATCCCGTAGGCTCGGGAAAATACGGCCGATTTCGGGCACAGGGACCTTCTCAATTGCGACAGTTCCCTGTGGAGATGGTTGTCGGTGCGATCTCGATGAAAACTCAACGATCGCCGCAATATGTCAAAGAACTGATGCGCGAGCGGACGGGGGCGGCCCGACAGCGGCGGAAGTCAGCCCGGTTTGACCGCGCCGTTCGGGGTCAGATGGTCGATTGCCTGCGGCAATGCCTGAGACAGCTTCTGCGCCAGATCTTGGGGATTCAAGCCGAATTTTGCGGCCAGGTTGGAGATGACTTCCGGGCCGAAGGCCGCATGCACCTGATCCGGAGTGATCGGCGCATTGGTGCCCGTGCCGACCCAAGATTTCACGGTACTGCCCAAGCCCTGCTGCTCCATTTGCGCGACGATGCCCTGTACCCCGCCGTGACTGGTGATAAAGCCGTTGACGACGGTTGCCATTTCGGCACCGACCGCTCCCCCCAATACGCCGTCCAATAGTCCCATGGTGGTGATCTCCTCTAGGGTGGGTGTTAAAGGCTGGAAACTGGTGGAGAGTAGCCTTCCGAGACGATCATCGGCAAATATTACATTCGGGCCAAGCAAACCGCGTGGCCAGGGGGCGGCGCCCGGATCTCGCGACGTGGGCGGTTCGCCGACGCCCGATGGCGGCGCCGTCGCATTGCAGGTTGGGCGAGGCGTTTATATTCTCCTGGCAGGATGGCCCGGGACGATATCAAGAACGCATAAAGGAGATATACATGCCATACGCGTCCGATCCCGCCGGCTTGCGCCCGCGGCATTCCCTGCTGGCACCTGCGCTTGCCGCTGTACTGGTGACTGTGCTGTGCGGCTGTCACCGAAACCAGGCGAAGATTGCGACTCAGGCCGATGTCGCTGCGGCGCAAGATGAGGCAAGAAAGGAAGTCGAGCAGGCGCATGTCGAGGCACGCAAGGATGTGAAAAATGCCGTCAAAGAGACCGGCGGGGAAGCGACCAATGTTGCCGCTGCACGAGTCACCGGTGCGTTCGATATCGCCATGGCCCAAGCGGACGGGGACCATAAGATCGCGATCATGAAGTGTATGACCCTGGACGTCGCCTCGCAGCAGCCCTGTAAGCAACAAGCAGACGCCCAATTCCAGGCCGCCACCGCCCAAGCAAAGGCCGCGCGAGTCGCCAGCGCCAACCGCGGGTAACCACGCCCCCGCGGCAACCCTCCGCTGCAGCCCGCGCCGTAAATCGGGAGACTGCGGCGACGCGTTCTTGCCTCTAGAATGCTTGGAGTCATAGTGCGGGTGGACGTGATGCATCAACAAGAGCTGAGCTCAGCGCAATTCGGTTCCCGGGCGGACGCCTACCTCGCGAGTTCGGTGCACTCGAGAGGCGCGGACCTTCAACGGCTGGAATCATTGGCCGCGACGATCCGGCCGTCGCATGTTTTGGACCTGGGCTGCGGAGCGGGACACGCGAGTTTCGCAGTGGCACAGGGCGGTGCGAGTCGGGTCACGGCCTTCGATCTGTCTGCGCAAATGCTGGCGGTCGTGGCACGCGAGGCCACCGCGCGGGGACACGGCAGGCTCGAAACGCGGTCGGGTTCGGCGGAGTCTCTGCCTTTCGCCGACGCAAGCTTCGAGATCATCGTGACCCGATATTCGGCCCATCATTGGGCCCATGTGCCCCGCGCGTTGGCGGAGTGTGCTCGTGTACTCAAGCCGGGCGGCCGATTGGTGGTCATCGACGTGGTCGCGCCGGAAGATCAGATGCTCGACACGCCGCTGCAGGTGATCGAGTTCCTGCGCGATGCGTCCCATGTGCGTAATTATCGGGTTTCGGAATGGGCCGCAATGTTGTGCGCCGCCGGCTTCGTGACGCCATCGGTCGACTCGTGGAAGTTGTCTCTGGAGTTTCGCAGTTGGGTGGCGCGCATCGGTACATCGGTCGCTCGAATCGCAGCTCTCGAAGCCGTGTTCGCCGACTTGAGCGATGAGGCCCGTCGTTACCTCAACGTGGGTGGCGAACTGTCGTTCGACATCGAAGCGGCGTGGATCGAGACGACGGCTGCCTAGGCGCTGCCGCAGCCCGCGGCCCGGTGTATAAAGGTTCATGTTCGAAGGGTTCGATCGCAAGACGCTCGACGTACGAGGTGTCCGCATCGCGTGCGCCATCGGTGGCTCTGGACCGCCGGTGCTTTTGCTGCATGGCTATCCGCAAAGCATGGCGATGTGGGCGCGTGTAGCGCCACAGCTCGCGCGGCGCTACACGGTCGTATGCGCGGACTTGCGCGGCTACGGGGATTCCGCAAAGCCCCCCTGCGCACCGGACCGGTCGAACTATTCGTTTCGTGCCTTCGCCGACGACCAGATCGGCGCGATGCGGCTTCTCGGGTTCGATCGCTTTCATGTGGTCGGGCATGACCGGGGAGGGCGCACGGGGCATCGCATGGCGTTGGATCATCCCGACGCAGTGCGGTCGCTGACGCTCATGGATATCGTGCCGACGTTCACCTTGTTCATGAATACCAATCGCAAAGTGGCGCACGCCTACTGGCACTGGTATTTCCTGGCTCAGCCTGAGCCTTTTCCAGAACGCTTGATCGGTGCCGATCCCGATTATTTCTACGAGACCAGCTTGATAGGCTGGGGCGCAACGAAGATCGGCGACTTCGCGGCCGACATGCTCGCGGAGTACCGGCGATGCTGGCGACAGCCGGAGATGATCCACGGCTCCTGCTCGGACTACCGAGCCGCCGCCACCATCGATCTGGAGCACGACGGCTCCGACATCGAACGCAAGGTCTCATGTCCGACACTGGTGTTGTACGGGGCCGCGGGGGTGATGGCCGCGCTCTACGACATCCCCGCGGAGTGGCGCAGCCGTTGCACCCAGATGATGCATGCATCGATCGCCGGAGGGCATTTCTTCGTGGACCAGTTCCCAGAGGAGACGGTGCGCATCGTCGGCGAGTTTCTGAATGCACAGTCGTGAGCAGCGGACGATGAGCAGAGTATTGGTGACCGGCGGATCAGGATTCATCGGCAGCCATTGCATCGCGAAGTTGCTCGTCGCCGGCCACGAGGTGCGAGCCACGCTGCGAGACCCCAGCCGCGAGGCTGACGTTCGCGCGGCGCTCCGGACGGCGGCGGTCGATCCCGTCGACAGATTGTCGTTCGCCAGGGCGGATCTCGAGCTCGATGCCGGCTGGACGGCGGCCGCGGCAGGATGCGAGTACGTGCTGCATGTTGCCTCGCCGTTTCCTGCGGCTCAGCCATCTCACGAGGATGAATTGATCGTCCCCGCACGCGAAGGAACGCTGCGCGTGCTGCGTGCCGCTCTGAGCGCGGGCGTGAAGCGCGTGGTGCTCACTTCCTCGTTCGCGGCGATAGGTTACGGGCAACCGCCGAGATCAGTTGCGTTCGACGAGAGGGATTGGACCGTGCCGGCCGCCGGCGTCTCCGCCTATGTGAAATCGAAAACGCTGGCGGAGCGGGCGGCGTGGGACTTCATTGCCGCAGGGGGCGCTGCTCTCGAGCTTTCGGTGGTCAATCCCGTCGCCGTGTTCGGCCCCGTCCTTGGACCCGACTACTCCACCTCGATTCACCTCCTGAAGCGCATGCTGGATGGCGGTATGCCAGGCAACCCGCAGCTCTACTTCGGCGTCGTGGACGTGCGGGACGTCGCTGACCTGCATGTGCTCGCGATGATCCGGCCGGCCGCGCGAGGCGAGCGCTTCCTGGCCGTGGCAGGCGATTTCATGTCGCTGCGGGACATCGCCAAAGTGTTGAAAAGGCGCATGGGCACGTTGGGCAGCCGGGTCGGCACGGGGCAGCTGCCCAATTGGGTGCTTCGCGCGGCCGCCTGGTTCAACCCGTTGGCCCGTGAAATACTGCCCGAGCTGGGCAAGAGGAAAAGCGCCTCGAACGCGAAGGCAAAGCGGCTGCTCGGCTGGGAGCCTCGGTCGAACGAGGAGGCCATCGTCGCCGGCGCTGAGAGCCTGGTCAAATTGGGAGTATGGGAAGCCCAGCTGCGCCGTTGAGTGGGCGGACGTGCAGTGGAGCTACAATACGCGCATGACATCGATCGATGCAGTGATTGAACAGCGGCGCCGTGATCTGGGTGGCTTTCAGGTCGGACGGGTACTGCCCGCATCGCAAAGACGGATGATCGGGCCGTTCATTTTCTTCGATCACATGGGACCCGTGGAATTTGCGCCGGGCATCCCCCGGTCGGTCGACGTGCGGCCTCACCCGCATATCGGTCTGTCGACGGTGACGTATCTGTTCGCGGGCGAGATCATGCATCGCGACAGCTTGCGTTCGGAACAGCCGATCCGTCCGGGGGAAGTCAATTGGATGACGGCCGGCAGCGGCATCACGCACTCGGAGCGCTTCGAGCGAGCGCGGGCCCAGGGCGACCTGCTGCACGGTATCCAAGCCTGGGTTGCGTTGCCGAAGGAGCAGGAGGAGACCGTGCCCGGTTTCGCGCATCATGGGGCCGGCGATCTGCCCACCTATGAGGGGGAGGGGCTCTGGGCGCGGCTGGTGGCTGGCGCGGCTTTCGGAGCGCATGCGCCGGTAAGGACGTTTTCCCCTCTTTTCTACGTACATTGGCGCCTGGATTCCGGAGCACGGGCGCAAATCCCGGCGGAGTATCCGGAACGAGCGGCATACGTTGCCGCGGGTTCGGTCGAGGTCGAGGGTCGTCGATTCGACGAGGGGCAAATGCTGGTATTCGTCCCGGGAAAGCCCGTCCTGCTCACCGCGCTCGAACCCGCCGTAGTGATGCTGCTCGGCGGCGAGCCGGTCGGCACGCGGTTCATCGAGTGGAATTTCGTGTCATCGTCGAAGGAACGCATTGAACAGGCGAAGGACGATTGGCGTGCGGGTCGCATGGAGCTGCCGCAGCTCGATGACGGGGAGTTCATTCCGCTTCCGGCGGAGCCGGCTTCGGGCGCGGCGCAGCCGCTGTGATCGAACCGCCATGATCGAAATCGAACGGGTTCAAACGGGGGTGCGCATGGAGAGGCGTCTGTTGAAGGTGTTGAAGGGACTCGCGGAACTGAAGGACTTGTCGCTCGGCGACCTTTTGGAAGGTATCGTGCTGCATGCGTTCGAAGGCCGGGCGCCGTTCTCGGCGGAGACGCTTGCGCAGATCTCTGAACTCAACAAAATCTACGGCATGGCATTGCGCGCCGGCGACAGTCACCGACTAAAAGAGAAATAGGGCTGGCCCATGGAAACCCCGCTGACACCGCTGGACTTCGTGCGCCGCGCCGGTAAGTTGCATGGCGGCCGCCTCGCGGTCGTGGACGGCGATGTGCGATTCACGTACGCGCAGTTTCACGATCGATGCGATCGATGGACGGCAGCGCTCGCCCAACTCGGTGTCGGCAAAGGCGATCGGGTCGCGACCATCTGCCCCAACACGCATCAGCATCTGGAACAGTTCTACGCCATCCCGCAGCTCGGCGCCGTCATCGTGCCGATGAACTATCGCTTGACCGCGGACGACTTCGTATACATGGCGACCCACAGCGCCGCGAAGGTGATCTGTGTGCACTCGGACTATCTCGACTTGATCGATGGCGTCCGCGCGCGTATGCCGACCGTCGAGCACTTCGTCGCGCTCGAGGGCGCGAAGAGCGGCTGGCTGACTTACGAGATGCTGCTGAAGGAGCGTGCGGCCGCCATCGACCTGAACGAGATCGTGGAGACCGATCTGCTCGCCATCAATTACACCAGCGGTACCACGTCGCGCCCGAAAGGCGTCATGATCACGCATCGAAATGCCTGGATGAACTCCGTCGGCACGCTGACGCACTGGCCGATGACTCCGGCGGACCGCTATCTTTGGACGCTGCCGATGTTCCACGCGAATGGTTGGACGTTCACGTGGACCGTGACGGCCGCCGGGGGCACGCATATCTGCCTGCGCCGGGTCGACGCCGCAAACATCTATGAGCACGTCAACCGGGAACGGGTAACCCATCTGTGCGCGGCGCCCACCGTGCTCATCGCCATAGCGAACGGGCCGGACGAATTGCGCTCGCAATTGCGCCGCGGCGTGAAGGTGTTCACGGCCGGCGCCCCGCCGGCCGCCGCGACCATCGAACGGTTGGAGACGGAACTGGGATGGGAGGTTACGCATGTTTACGGCCTCACCGAGA
>Ga0187847_10001189_pt1 | contig 24577 bp, 21 predicted proteins | sample June2016WEW_4_10_FD_132458 | JGI IMG/M metagenome (GOLD analysis project Ga0187847, IMG submission 132458) | Peatland microbial communities from SPRUCE experiment site at the Marcell Experimental Forest, Minnesota, USA - June2016WEW_4_10 | ecosystem: Environmental > Terrestrial > Soil >...
CACATGCAGCGCATGCACGTGGGTTTCTTCGACATGAACCCGGTGGGCCGGTTGGTTACGCGCCTTACGTCGGATGTCGACGCCGTCAACGACATGTTTACCGACGGCGTTCTGGCCATCGTCAATGACTTTTTCATGCTCACGATCATGGCCATCGTGATGCTCGCCATCTCCTGGTGGTTGGCGCTTCTGGCCTTCGCCGTGCTGCCGCTGATTCTCATTGTCACGCGCATCTTCCGGGACCACGTGCGCGAGAGCTACCGCCGCGTGCGCACCGCCATCGCGCGCATCAATAGTTTCACCCAGGAGCACATCTCGGGAATGAGCGTGGTGCAGCTCTTCAACCGCGAAGAGCGCGCGTTCAACGATTTCTCCAAGGTCAATGAACAGCACATGATCGCGTTCAAGGACACGATCTTCGCCTACGCGCTCTACTACCCGGCGGTCGATTTTCTGTCGTCTGTCGCCATTGCGCTTGTCGTGTGGCGGGGCGGATTCGGAGTCCTGCGCCTGCAGCCCACGGTAACCATCGGCGTGCTCATCATGTTTACGCAGTTCTCGCTGCGCTTCTGGCGACCCATCCAGGACCTGAGCGACAAGTACAACATCTTGCAGGCCGCCATGGCCGCATGCGAGCGCATCTTCAAGCTGCTGGACGCCGAGCCGGAGATCGTCAGCCCCGCCCATCCCGCGGCCGGCGACGGGTCGAATCGCATTGAGTTTGAACACGTCTGGTTCACCTATCAAAAACTCACGGATGCGCAAAAGGCCGCGGTGGCCGCTGCCCAGAAACGCGAAGAGTCAGAGCGCGACACCACGGGCAGTAGCAAAACTCCTCGCGTGGAGCACGAAGTGTCAGGGCACGATTTTAGTCGTGCCGAAGAGGCCGCATCATCAAAGGGGGCTTTAGCCCTTGAGGGAATGGCAGACGCCACGAAACTCGCTGCCCTGGAAGGCATCGAGTGGATTCTGAAAGACGTGTCCTTCACGATCGAGCCGGGACAGACGGTGGCCATCGTCGGTCACACTGGCGCGGGAAAAACCACCCTGACGAGCCTGATGATGCGCTTCTATGACGTCACCGCAGGCCGCATTTTGTTGGATGGAATCGATCTGCGCGAGCACGATCTGCGGGCATTGCGGCAACACTTCGCGGTGGTATTGCAGGACCCGTTTCTTTTTTCGGGAACCATCGGCGAAAACATTCGCCTCGGCAACGATGAAATCTCCGATGCGGCCATGCGCCGCGCGGCGCGCGACGTCAACGTGCTCGACTTCATCGATTGCTTACCTCATGGATTCGACGAGACGGTGCGCGAGCGCGGCAACTCGCTCTCCACAGGCCAGAAGCAGCTCATCAACTTTGCCCGCGCGCTGGCCTACAATCCGCGCATACTTATCCTCGACGAAGCCACATCGAGCGTCGACACGGACACGGAACTGCGCATTCGATCTGCCTTGGAGCGCATGGTCGAGGGACGCACCAGCGTGCTGATTGCGCACCGGCTCTCCACCGTGCAGCGTGCCGAGACAATTCTTGTCATGCACAAGGGCCAGTTGCGTGAGATGGGTTCGCACCAGGAACTGCTCGCACAGCGCGGCCTCTACTGGAAGCTCTACCAGCTGCAATACAAGGACCAGGAGATCGGCGCCATTGCGCCGCCCTCGCGCGAACCCTCAGCCGCGCCGGCAGTCTGAGAACTTACCCCAAAACTCATTTCCAGCATCTTCTGAGAATTGTCTCACTGGATGAGAGCCCGCTTTAGCGGGCGAAAGAATGGGGCCGGTGAGGAAATACGCACGTCACGATATGATGAAATCTAATCGCCGTCCGAACTCTAACCGGATTTCCGGGCGATTCTTAAGGACCTAACGATCGTGACCACGCCTCGAAAAGTCGAACTCTTCGACACCAGTCTCCGCGACGGCCTGCAGCAGCCGAATCTCGAGATCTCTGTGCCTAATGCCGTGGCCCTCCTCGAACGCATGGCGGCCTTTGGCGTGGCCTACGCCGAGATTGGGTTCGCGGGAGCCTATCAGTTTGTCGGCGACCTCACCAATGCCCTCGCCAACAGCGCCGTCGGCAATGCCAATATCGACACCGGCGCCATGAAGCTGGCCTTGTTCGGGCGCACGCGCGGCCGCGGCGCGAAAGTTGAGGAATGGCCCGACGTGCAATTCATGTTGCGCCACAAGCGGCGTGTTCCCGTCGCAGTGGTGGTGGTCAAGTCGCGGCTGCTCGACGTAGAGAAGTCCCTGGAGACCACGCCCGACGAAAACTTGCTCATGACGTGGGAGACGATCGACTACCTGCAATCGCATGGTCTCGAAGTGATTGTCGATTTGGAACACGCCATGGACGCAAGTTGCAGCCGCCGCGAATATGGCACGCTTTGCGACGCCGAGTTCAGCAAGCGCAGCCTCGATTATTTCCGCCAGCTCATCGAGCAGTGCGTGCGCCAGAAGGTGAGCCGCATCGTGGTGTGCGATACCACCGGAGGCTCGAATCCCGAAGAAGTAGAGCGGGTGATCGGCGGCTTGATCCGCGACTTCCCCGGGGCCGGCGTCGGCTTCCATGGCCACACCGACCGCGGTTTGGGTATTGCCAACACGCGTGCTGCGATTCAGGCCGGCGCGGTACAAGTGCAGGGCACGTTGATCGGCACAGGCGAGCGCTGCGGCAACGTGAATTTGACCACGGTTGTGGGAGCCATGCAGCTCCGCGAGGAAGCCGAGTTTGTTCCCCCGCAGTCACTTGCGGGATTGACCAGCCTGGCGCACTCAGCCTATGCGGCCTTCGCTCTCGAACCGCCGCACGGTGCGCCTATTGTGGGCCCCGGCGCGTTCGGCACCTGGGCCGGCATGCACGGCTCGAGCGAGCGAAAGAATCCCGGCGCGTACCTGTGGTGCGATCCCGCACTCGTGGGCGCCAGCCCCATCATCGGCGTCAACGCACAGTCGGGTAAGGCCAACATTATGCTGCTTGCCGAGTCGATGGGCGTGCCGCTCAACTCCGCGCAGGCTCAGACGCTGATGGAAGCCAATGCCGCCATGATCGAGGGCGGCGGCTTTACTGCCAGTGAAGTTTCCTTTCGCCTGGCCTGCATGAGAACCCTGGGGTCCCTGCGCAACTGGTTCGCAGTCAAAAGCTGGCGCGTCTTCGACGAGTCCGACGAAATCGGCGGCCGCTTTGTGCAGGCCTTCATGTCACTTATCGTCAGCGACGACGCGACGGTTGCCACCACGCGTGCCGAGGGCGCTGGCCCAGTGGACGCATTGACCAAGGCCATGCGTTATGAACTCGAGAAATGGTATCCCGCGCTCAAGCACATTCGGCTGGGCACATTCACCGTGGCCGCGCTGGACGTTTCGGCGCACGATTCCGCCGCACACGTGCGCGTGACCCTGAGCTTCAACGCCGACGGTCACGAATCGTGGATCACCGCGGGCGTGAGCAGCGACTTGAACCAAGCCGCGTTGATGGCGATTGTGGATGGCTTCCACTACTGGCTCCTTAAGCAGCCGGGCAAGGTGGGCGAATCGGTGGCCGTAACACCCGCGCCAATCTCTACGGAAGCAAGTTAGTAAAGAGACGACCGCAACAATGCAATGGCTGTTCCTGAGTCGCAACATGCATGGCTCATTCCGTGTTCGTTGACTCGCAAGCACTTGCGTGGCAAGCCGAGATGCGGGCAGAGGATTGCCCGTCACGCTTGCTGTATTCCCCATTCCGGAACCGGCAGCCGATAGCCACCTGGAGTGATACAGCGCACAGCACAAGCCGGTTTACGCCTCCACACTAAGGCCCATCCAGCCGAAGAATGGGGCAACGGGCCGGTGCTCTCGAGGCTGATAGCTTTCCGGCTGATCGATCCCGCGGGGATCCGCGGAGGGAGTACTGCCGTGGCTGCAGAATTGCTTCATGCACCGCTCGATTCATCGTTGATGGGCCCTGCTTCCCGTTACATCAAAGAAACCCGCGAGGTGCTGCTGGCTTACGAAATCGAAGAGCTGGCCGCGCTGCGCTTCTCCATCATTCTCACCGCGCGTTGGGAGGCATCGGACAACGAGGATCTCGAACAACGCGCCGCGCTACGCGCCGACCTGTCACTTCTGCGCCGCCACTATGGGGACAAGGTCGACGAGATTGCGATGACATTCGGCGTCGCAGAGGCGATGAAGGCAAAAGACGAAGTAGAGCGCACCGTCGTGGTGCCGCGCGACATGAAACCGCTCCCCATCCAGCGCGAAGAGGGTGTCAGCAACGAGTGGGGTGGTGAGTCCGGCTTCGGCCTTTGAGGTCGAGCTGCCCGCGTGGCGGGAAAGTCTGCGCTGCAAGAAGAATGCGCCACCCGCAATCGCGGTGTGGCGCATTCTTCTTGATCCGGGTTGTTCGTTCTAGTGGGCAGCAACTGAGGGACGCGTGTCGAGCTTGCCGCTCTTGTAGCCTTCGGCGATCTCGGTGATCGGAACCGGCTTATAGTCGCCGGCATGGCCTGCCTGGCCGAATTCCGTCATGCGCTCGGCGACAACCTTGGCCATGGCCTCGCGCGCCGGCTTCATGTAGTCGCGCGGGTCGAACTTTTCAGGCGTCTCGGCAAATACCTTGCGGATGGCGCCGGTAATGGCAAGGCGATTGTCGGTATCCACGTTGACCTTGCGCACGCCGTTGCGGATGCCGAGCTGGATTTCCTCGACGGGCACGCCCCATGTCTGCTTCAGCTTGCCGCCGTATTTGTTGATGACGTCCTGCAGATCCTTGGGCACCGAGGAACTACCGTGCATCACGAGATGCGTGTGCGGCAGCCGTTTGTGAATCGCAATAAGCACGTCCATCTTGAGCACGGAGCCGTCGGGCTTCTTGGTGAACTTGTAGGCTCCATGGCTGGTACCGATGGCGATGGCCAGCGCATCCACGCCGGTGCGCTCGGCGAATTCAACTGCCTGATCGGGGTCGGTGATGTGCTCCAGGCCCGTGCCGCCCGCGCCATGGCCGTCTTCCACGCCGCCCAGCACGCCAATCTCACCTTCCACGGTTACGCCGCGCTCGTGTGCATAGTCGACCACGCGCCGCGTCACTTCAACATTCTCATCGAACGTCGACGGCGTCTTGCCGTCTTCCTTCAGCGAGCCGTCCATCATCACCGAGGTGTAACCCAGAGCGATGGCGCTCTTGCAGGTCTCGAAACTGTTGCCGTGATCCTGGTGCATGGCGATGGGAATGTCGGGATTCAGCTCAGCTGCTGCCTGAATCAGCTTGAAGAGGTAAAGATCCTCGGCAAACTGCCGCGCGCCGCGACTGGCCTGCACGATCACAGGCGACTTGGTCTGCCGGGCGGCCATCATGATGGCTTGAATCTGCTCCATGTCGTTCACATTAAACGCGCCGACACCGTACCCGCCCTTGGCAGCCTCATCGAGGAGCTGCCGCATGGAAACTAGAGGCATAAAAGTTCTCCTTTGGGTGGCTCTCGCTACCTTTGCGCTCGACTCTCAACTTGCAAGAGAAATCAGCTTGGCGCCGGGAGCCGCAATCATGCTTATGGTAGCAGAGATTCGCAAGGAGAAACCGTGGGCGCGAATACGGCATTTCAGGCCGGCCCGAATCAGCGCTGCTCCAACTCTGCCTTTTCCAGAAAGGTGTAACTTCCTGAAGGTGATGGCGTTACATACGTCAACCGCCGGTTGTGCATCACCGGTGTATCGATGTGCTCTACACATAGGTCACTTGTCCGAGGATCGCGGCGCAATTTGCTCCCGTTGCAGTAGGTACATTGCCCGGCAGCCGATGCCACGTTTGCCACGCGAGCAGCGCGAACGCAGCCGCTTCCTTGGCTTCGGCAGGTAATCCGAAGGCATCGCTGTCGCACAAAGTGCATCCCAACGGTTCGAGCCGCGCGGCCAGCATCGTCATCAATGTCCGGTTCCGCGCGCCGCCGCCGGAGACAATGAAATCCACCGCACGGCTCTTCATTCCTGACTGCACGTCGCGCGCATAGCTCGATGCAATGCTCTCCGCAGTCAAGGCCGTAGCGGTTGCGAGCGCGTCGTGAGCGAGCAAAGACTCTTTCAGACATTTATTCCAAAACTCGCCGGCGTAAGTCCGGCCAAACTGTTCGCGGCCTGCGGTTTTGGGCGGCCGCAACTTGAAATACGGATGTCGTAGCGCTTGTTTGAGCACTGCCTCTAAAACTTGTCCGCGGGCGGCCAAGGCCCCGTTGCGATCGAACGGCTTGTTGAAGAGCCTTTGCACGAGCCAGTCGATCACCATGTTGCCCGGTCCGGTATCGAATGCAAGCACTGCGTGCGGCGGAGCATTTGGAGGAATGGCAGTCAGATTGGCGATGCCGCCGATGTTCTGCAGAACCCGCCCGCGCTTTCGATCTGCGAAGAGGACATAGTCCAAAAGCGGGACGAGCGGAGCTCCCTGGCCGCCGGCGAACATGTCGGCAGGGCGGAAGTTCGATATCACGGGAACACCCAACTCTGCGGCAATAGCCTGCGCCTCGCCTGCCTGCCATGTGCAGGCAAAGCTTCGGCCCGCGTATTTCTCTGCGCGCGCCTGATGGTAGAGCGTCTGGCCGTGGCACCCGACGAGATCGACCTGCATCTTGTGATTCTTCCTAGTTTCGCTGACTGCTTCGGCGTACGCGAGACCGAGCCGCCAATTGAGCCGCGCCAATTCAGCCGTAGAAATAGAAGACGCATTCATCGCCGCCAGCACGGCCTTCCGCAGCGAATCCGGATAGGCGAAGTGTTCATGCGCCAGCAGTGTGAGTTTCGGTCGGGCCGGGGTGCCCCACCCTCGCGACGTTTTTGTTTTTGTCGTTAGGGTGGGAGCCGCAATCCGCACCACGGACACATCGATCCCGTCGGCCGAGGTGCCACTCATTACCCCAGCCACCGTCATGGCGCGCGCCGTCACGCGGCCCCCTGAGCAACGGCCTTCGCTACCGTCTCACCAAAACGCAGAATTCGCGTGCGCAACGACTCGAATTGTTTTGCGGTGAGCGCTGCTGGCATTTTTACCGGGAACGTCTTCATCCGTTTCCGCGCCGACTCTCTTGCCCGCCCGAGCAAAATCTTATGAAACGCCGCCGAGCGCTCGCCTTCGCTAATCAGCGCTTCATAGACCTGCAGAACCGGCTCCGGGTGGTGGCAGATCAGCGCCAGATCCGATCCCATGCGCACGGTGGCAACCGCGGCCTCGGCAATGGGCATAAATTTGCTGACGCCGCCCATCTCCAAATCGTCCGAAACCACGATGCCGCGGTAGCCGATGCGCTTGCGCAACACGGTTTGTACCCAGAACTTCGACACGGTGGCCGGGTGTGTGGGGTCCGCGGTCAGCGGATACGCGGCATGATTCACCATCACCATCGGCATCTGGTCACGCAAGGCACGATAGGGTTCCAGATCCTCTTTCCACAATTGCTGCCATGTGCGCTCAATCTTAGGAGTCTCCAGATGTGAATCGAGATTGCCTCCGCCGAGGCCGGGAAAATGTTTGCCGCATCCTGCGACACCCTGCGACGCGAGCCCAGCGAAGAACTCGCGCGCATAGGCCACAACTCCCGCTCCGGTTTCCGCGGCGCAACGGGTATCCATCACCTTGCGCGATTCCGGCAGCGCCAGGTCGAGCACCGGCGCAAACGAGGAGTTGAATCCGAAGGCCTTTACCGCGAGCGCCACCAGCTCCCCATGTTCGCGCGCGAAGGAACTCCGGGTGCCCCACCCTCGGCGCGTTCTTGTTTTTGCGCCTAGGGTGGGGTCGCACAAGGCGTCGTTCGCCCTCATCGCTTGCGCCACCGCCTGCACGGAGGGAATCGGTGCCAGGACATCGCGCACCCGATCGACTGTTCCGCCTTCCACATCGACAAACGCGCCACAATGCGGTGTGCAAAGCGCTGTTGCTTCGGTAAGCAGGGCGCGGGTTTGCGCGGCATCGACGATGTTGCGCCTGAAGAGAATGATCCCCGCCGGGCGAATCAGCTTAAGCCACGTCCGCTCCATCGCGGTGAGTTCCTTGCCTTCTAATCCCACCACCAGTAAACTTCCCGCAGCCTGACGCAAACTCTCTTTCATCCCTTCTCCTTTAATTCGCGCTGCAGTTCTTCCAGCAGATTCAGCGCCTGCAGCGGCGTCAATGAATTCACATCCGTAGCCTCGATGCGGTCCACAATCTTTTGCGAAAGTGGCGTGAAGATCGTCATCTGCATTGGGTCAGGCTCGGTTTCCACCTGCACGCTTTGCCGCTCCTGTTTCTCGTGCTGGCGCAGCACGTGTCTGGCGCGCTCGATCACGGCCGGCGGCAATCCGGCCAGCCGCGCCACTTCGATCCCATAGCTCTTGCTCGCCGCGCGGGCTCAATATTGTGCAGAAACACGATGCCGCTCGGCGACTCCTTGACGCCCACACGCAGATTGCGCGCGCGCGGTAGCTTTTCTGCCAACATGGTCAGCTCGTGATAGTGCGTAGCAAACAAGGTGCGCGCTCCCACTTCTGCGTGTAGAAATTCAACCGTGGCCCACGCCAGCGAGAGACCATCAAAGGTCGCCGTGCCGCGGCCCATTTCGTCGAGCAGAATCAGCGAGCGCCGCGTCGCCGTGTTCAGAATGGTTGCCGTCTCGGTCATCTCCACCATAAATGTCGACCTGCCCCGAGCCACGTTATCACTCGCGCCAATGCGCGTGTAAATGCGATCGACCAAACCGAAGCGCATCGAGTCGGCAGGAACAAAACTGCCCATCTGCGCCATCGGCACCAGCATCGCGGCCTGCCGCAGATAGGTGCTCTTGCCGCCCATGTTCGGTCCGGTAACCAGCAACAACGCTGGCGCGCTTTTATCTTCTGGAGAAGGCTCGTGGAAGGCGCACAAATAAAGATCGTTCGCAATGAAACGTCCCTCGCGCGTCTCCTCCAGCCACTGCTCAATCACGGGATGCCGCGCCGCCACGGCCTCAAGCACGGGTTCCTCGACAAGCCGCGGCCGCACGTAGCGCCGCGCCGCGGCCAGGTGCGCAAAACACGCCAGCAAATCCGCTTCGGCCACGGCGGCGGAACTCCGGCGGATGCGGCCGGCGCTCTCGAGAACGAATTTTCTTAGCTCGACAAAGATGCGCTTCTCAATCTCAATGCACCGGTCGTGCGCAGTGAGAATCTTGCGTTCGTAGTCCTTGAGTTCCGGCGTGGTAAAGCGTTCGGCGTTCACCAACGTCTGCTTGCGCTCGTAATCGGTGGGAGCCAGCGCGAGGTTCGCCTTCGTAATCTCGATGTAATAACCAAACACCGAGTTGTAGCGCACCTTGAGCGAACCGATGCCGGTGCGGTGCCGCTCACGGTCCTCGATAGCGGCAATTGCCTGCCGCCCCGAGGTCGATATGGAGCGCAACTCGTCGAGCTCCGCGTCTATGTTTGCAGCGACGGCCCCGCCATCGACGAGCGTCAGCGGCGGTTCGGCGACTAACGTGCGAACGATGCGTGCCGTCACATCGTCGAGCGTGTCGAGATGCGCGGAAAGGGCGCGCCACCTGGGCGCCGTCATGGCGTCGAGCGCGGTCTTCAACGCAGGCAGCCGCGCCAGGCTGGACGCAAGGGCGCGCACGTCGCGCGGGCCCGCGGAATCGAGTGAGATCCTTGCCAGCAGCCGTTCTAGATCGAGAATTCCGGTAAACGCCCGCCGGACCTCTTCGCGTTTGAGCAGATCGCGATGCGCCTCGGCAACTGCTTCGTAGCGCGCGTCGATCTCCGGCGCAGCATTCAGCGGCCGCAAAATCGTAGCACGGAGCAGACGTTTGCCCATGGGCGTCAGGCAGGCGTCGAGCGTACGAAACAGCGTGGCGCGATCGTCCTGACCGGCGAATATCGGTTCCACGAGTTCCAAGTTCCGCACCGTCACCTGATCCAATTCGAGCGCCGTCGAGTGCTCCTCGAATTTCAACGAGTCGATGTGTAACGCTTCGTTCTTTTGCGTGGTTCGCACGTAGTGCAACACCGCTCCGGCCGCGATGGCTGCAGGCTCGTGGCCGTTCAAGCCGAATCCTTCAAGCGAACGAACATTCAGTTGCCGTTCGACCAGCGGCACGGCGAAGTCGCGCGTCCACACCCAGTCTTCGACCCGCGTGCGCGCTGGAATCCGCTCGAGTTGTGGCGGGAGTTCCGCGCTCGCGGCGACCAGCACCTCGCTTGGAGAGACCAGCAGTAGCGCATCGATGGCCTGTGTCCGCGCCTCCGCGCCGCCAAATTCCGCAGTGCGAAACTCCCCCGTAGAGACATCGAGCAGCGCCAGTGCACAGACAACTTCTGAGTGCCCCACCCTCGCGGCGTCGTTGTTTTTGCCGCTAGTGTGGGATTGTTCGTACAACGCCGCCAGAAAATTGTTCTGTTCCTGGCCGAGCGCGGCATCGAGCGCCGTCCCCGGCGTAAGCACGCGCGTTACCTCGCGCCGCACAATCTTCTTCGTGAGCTTAGGATCCTCCATCTGGTCGCACAGCGCGATGCGATAGCCCTTGCGCAACAGGCGCGTCAGGTACTGCTCCACGGCGTGGTAGGGGACGCCGCACATGGGAATGCTGCGCTCTCTGTCGCGCGCCGTCAGCGTCAGTTGCAATTCGCGGCTGGCCACCGCCGCGTCGTCATAAAAGAGCTCGTAAAAATCGCCCATGCGAAAAAAAAGCAAGGCGTCAGGATTCTCGCGCTTGGCTGCCGTCCACTGGCGCATAAATGGCGTTAGTTCCGTGGAGTTTTTCTCCACCGGCCGCCTCTCCGCGGGCAGGGAAGTGAGCGCAAATTCTTCCAGGGCAGCAGGATCGTCCGCCAGCGCAGAGGCCGACGATTCGCCATCGGCGATGCGGCGCTCCTGCGTCGGGTGCGCGGTGGGCGCCGCGGCAACCAATTGCGGGACCGGCAGGAGCGGGGATGGTCCGGAGCGGTGGTGAGAGTCGTCGGGGTTCACTCTGGTTTTAAGACTATCGCGGCGGCGAGCCGCAGGGATAGCGGGAGCGAACCTCCCATGTGCCGCGAACATAGGGACAGTCATCCGAGTGACCTAAGTCACATCCAGAGCCCGCATAGAACGAGACACTAACTTTGCTTCAACTGCGCCTTGAAGGATTCCGTATGAACCTCACCATCTTGCTGCGAAAACTCATTGCCATCGAACGCATGATCGGCAACGCCGAAAACGACACGCTCCGCAATCTTCTCTACGATGCCGAGGATTGTGTGATCCAGATGCAGAGCGCGCAAGGCAGGAGTTTTTTCCGAGAGGCCTTGAACCAGGAAGAGTCACAGCTTGAGCTTCTTGGTGAACGTCCCTAACGCAAGCTTCGCTTGACGAAAAAATCGGCCCCGTCGCCATCGCCCTGAGAGTGGGATGACAGGCCCTCAGTTCTCTACGCGCCCTTTCCTGTTGCTTTCGGGCCTGTTTCTCCGATAACCATCCCGCTGGGGTTTCCCCCTGAAGCGGAGTTCAATTGAAGTGGGGTGCCTATTCAGCATCCGCTAAAAGTGAGCTGCATCACAGTATACTGATTGGTAACGCTTTAAGGTAAGAGCTGCCATGTACCTGCTTTGGCTACGAGTTGCGGCCATTTTGTACGTCGGCGGATGTATCTCCATCTTCCCCGCCGTGCTCTCGAAATCCCTGCCTTGGCGCAAGACCTGCGTCCACCTGGGCGGCATGGCCTTTTTCTTTCATTTTGTCTCCGTAGTGGAGATGCTGGTGCAGGCGCACCGCTGGATGCCGGTAGGCGTGCGCGAGATTGAATCGCTGCTGGGCTTTGCGGTGGCCGGGCTATTCTTTCTGGTCTGGTGGCTTTACGACGCTATCTCGCTAGGCCTCTTTGCTTTACCGGCGACCTTCTTCCTGGTATTCATCCCCTCGCTGGGGGCGGATCGCTACCGTTTCCCCTCGCAGACAGTGTGGATGAGCTGGTTGGTGGCGCATATCATCGCTCTACTGCTGGCCTATGCGGCCCTCAGTTTCAGTCTGCTGGCTTCCGTCATGTACCTGGTGCAGGAGCGGCGGATCAAGGCCAAGCCCAAGCCGGGAGAAAAGTCGCGGTGGGCTCCGCTGGACTGGCTGCCGCCGCTCGATACGCTGGAGCGGCTGGCTCTGGCCACCCTCGAATTCGGGTTTCCTTGTATGACCGTGGGTCTGCTCATCGGCTCCGTCCTGGTGCAGGAAACCGCACTTGGCGCTGCCTATTTTCTCGATCCCAATATCCTTGCTTCCTTCGTCATGTGGTTCGTTTATGTAACGCTCCTGCTGCTCCGCCGCGGTATGGGAATGCGCGGCCGAAAAGCGGCCTACGTTTCCGGTGGTGCGTTGGTCGTGATGATGGCGGTATGGGCAGTCAACTTCTTCAGCCAGGTGCACAGGTTCGGTCCCCAATGACGCTGGCACTCATTGGCGTGAATCACAAAACGGCGCCCATCGCGCTCAGGGAGAAGATCGCCATCGGTCGCGACGAGTTGGCCGACACTACGCGTGCCTTGGCTTCGACGCCGGGAGTCGCCGAATGCATGATCGTCTCCACCTGCAACCGCGTGGAGCTTGTGGCCGCCGTGGAGAGCGCCGATGTGCCGGTCGCGAGCTTCCTCGCGAGCCACTTCGGCATCGAAGCCCAGGTGCTTGCGCCTCACCTCTACGAGTACCACGACAAAGACGCCGTAAGCCACCTGTTCCGCATGGCCGCAAGCCTTGACTCCATGGTGCTCGGCGAGCCGCAGATTCTCGGCCAGGTGAAAGAGGCCTTCGCAGTGGCGCGCGCGGCGGGAACCGTCTCGAGCCAGCTGGAGCATTTGCTGCAAAGCACATTTGCCGCGGCCAAGAAGGCGCGCAGTGAGACGGGAATCGGCTCGAACTCGGTTTCGATCGCGTCGGTAGCCGTCGATCTGGCGCGAAAAATCTTTGGCTCGCTCGAGGGACGCACAGTTTTTCTGGTGGGCGCGGGCAAGATGAGCGAACTGGCCGCGCGGCACCTCGTGCAGCAGGGCGCCGGCGCGATTCTCGTGAGCAATCGCACCGCAGAACGCGCGCGCCGTATGGCTGAGGAGCTTTCGGGCGCGATTGCGACCGAGGTCATCGAGTTCGATCAGCTCTACGAGGCCGCCAGCCGCGCCGACATCGTCATTAGCTCCACGGGCGCACCGCATCCCATCTTCCGGCGCGAGCACGGGCAGGCCTTCCTGCACAAGCGCCGCAACCGGCCCATGTTCTTCATCGATATTGCCGTGCCACGCGACGTCGATCCGGAGATGAACAAGCTTGACGGCATTTTCGTCTACGACATCGACGACCTGCAGCAGGTTGCCGCGTCGCATATGGAAGAGCGCAGCCACCAGGCCATCGATGCCGAGACGTTAATTGCCGCGGAGGTCGAGCGCTTCCACCAGCGCCAGCGCACGGTGAATGTTGCGCCAGCCATCGTTGCCCTCCAGAAGAAAGCCGAAGAGATTCGCATCGCCGAGATCGAGCGTATGCATAGTAAGCTGGGCTCGCTTTCGGCCGAGCAGTTGGCCGCCGTAGAAGCGCTCACGCGCGGCCTCATGAACAAATTTCTGCATCCGCCCATGCAAGCGCTCAAGCAGGCGGCGCGCGATGGTGACGAGTCGCGCCTCGAAACGCTTTGCGACGAATGGTCGGTGTCGCCGATTGCTCCGGCTGAGACGCAACCCGCGAGCGAGCCGGCGAAGTCTTCGCCCGCGGGCACGAGCGCAGAGGCCGGTCCCAATGCCGATTCCGAGGCTGATACTGAGGCCGATGCCGAGGCCGATATCGCCCGGCGCGTCATCAACTTCCAGGTCTTCAAGGGCGGCATGGGAGCGCGTAGATGAAGCTGCGCATCGGGAGCCGCGGATCGCAGCTCGCACTCTGGCAGGCCAATCACATTGCCGGATTGCTGCGCGGCGCGGGCCACGACGTCGAAATCGAGATCATCAAAACCACCGGCGACCGGCTGCAGGAAGTCACATTTGCACAGGTCGGTTCCAAAGGCATGTTCACCAAGGAAATTGAAGAAGCGCTTGCCGAGGGACGCATCGATCTTGCCGTGCATTCGCTCAAAGACCTTCCCACGGAGTTGCCCGAGCCCTTCGCGCTCGCGGCCACGCCCGCGCGCGTCGATCCGCGTGACGTGTTTGTCTCCGTCAAACACGCCAATCTTGTTGCGCTGCCGCAGGGCGCGCGTGTAGGCACCAGCAGCCAGCGCCGCCGTGCGCAGCTAAAGTCGCTTCGCCACGATCTCGATTTGGTTGAGTTCCGAGGCAACGTCGACACGCGGCTACGCAAGTTGGCGGAAGGGCAAGTGGAGGCGATTTTGCTTGCCGCCGCCGGACTCGACCGCCTTGGCCGAACCGATTGGGTGCGCGAGTGGCTCTCGCCAGAACAATTTTGCCCGGCTGCCGGGCAAGGTGCTCTGGGAATTGAAACGCGCAAGGACGACGCCGCGACGATTGACGCCGTAAGCTTTCTGGACCACGCCGATACGCGTTTCGCCGTTGCGGTGGAGCGCGCGGCCTTAGCTGCGTTGGGTGGTGGCTGCCAGGTGCCTATCGGCATCCATTGTCGCCAGAGGCCGTTTGAGAAGTGGGATGGCATCGGCGAAATCAGGCCGCACGACGAGGTCTTCGCCGTCGTTGCGAACCCTGACAGCGGCGCGACCGTGCGCATCTATCATTCAAGCCTGCGCGAAACCAACGATCCAGAGACGCTCGGCCGCCAAACGGCCGCAATGCTGCTTGAAGGCGGTGCAGGCCCTCTGCTCGCGGCCACCGGCGATGCGGCAGGCGGAGCCGCCTGATGACGGCGTTGCCGCTCGCAGGCCGCCGCGTACTCGAGGGAAAGCGCATCCTCGTCACGCGCGCCGCACACCAGGCAGGCAAGCTGAGCGAAGGGTTGCGCGCCCTGGGCGCCGAGCCGGTAGAAGTTCCCGTGCTGGAGGTTCAACCTCCCGCTGATCTCGCGCCGCTTGATGGCGCATTGCGCTCACTCGACTCATACGACTGGCTGATTCTCACCAGCGCCAACACGGTGCGCTCGCTCCAGGAGCGTGCGCAGTCGCTTGGATTGCCGCTGTCTCCAGGTCCGCATCTGCAAGTGGCCGCGGTCGGCGAAGCCACAGCCGCCGCTGCACGCAAAGCCGGACTGTCGGTGACCTTGGTGCCCGAGAACTACGTTGCCGAAAGCCTCGTCGAAGCAGTTCTTCATCGTGCGTACGAAGTGTCAGGGCACGACTTCAGTCGTGCCAAAAACGCCAATCACATGAGAGGGGCTTTAGCCCCTGCGGGAAATTTTCGAGGCCAGCGATTCCTCATCGCCCGCGCAGAAATCGCCCGCGACGTGATTCCCGATGCCCTGCGCGCCGCCGGAGCGACGGTCGACGTCGTCGATGCCTACAGAAACGTGATGCCCGCGGCCACGCCGGAGCTGTTGCGCGCGGCGTTGGAGAAGGGAATCGACGCCGCAACCTTCACCAGCTCCTCCAGCGCGACGCATCTCGCCGACGCCGCTCGCGCAGCGGGAATTGCCTTTCCTATTGCCGGCGTCCACGCCGTCTCGATCGGCCCCATCACGAGCCAAACCCTGCGCAACCTCGGTTGGGAGCCCGCCGCCGAGGCGAACCTGTCGGACATTCCTGGATTGATTGCGGCGGTACAATACTTTCTTAGCCCTGAGCCGTAGTCGGGGCAGATCTTCAAACCGAAATGCCATTCATTTTCGATAACCTTGTTGTGTTTCTGTCGCGAACTCTAATGCGTTGGTTCTTGGAGTTTCGCTGCCGCAATTGGGCCTCGATCAATGGCGTGATCTCTTCCGTTCAAATCGATGGCGGAATGTATCCATTCGTTAAGATTAGGTATAGCTACAAGGTGTGCGACGCAAGACACAACGGTTCCTGTCTGCACGGCTGCTGGTACTCGAATTCAGCCAGGGGTTTTGCAGGCGGATTTCGCGGCGGTGATTCAATTCGAATACGCTATTCTCCTCGGAACCCCTCGAAATCATTTGTTCTCGTGGGCGATCAGGTGTCTTTCTTGATGAATCTCACCAAGAGCTAACTACTCCACGTCTTGTCCTTCGACCGGCACAACGGCTCCAGGTTGCACACATTGCACTTCGGATTGCGCGCGACACACACCTGGCGGCCGTGATGAATAATCTGGTGCGAAAAGCTGATCCAGTGGTCGCGCGGAATCACCTGCATCAGTTCCTGCTCCACCTTCTGCGGCGTGTCACCCTTGGCCAGTTCCAGCCGCCGCGCGATGCGGAAGACGTGCGTATCAACGACAACGCCCTCCGCCTTGCCAAAACTGACGCCAAGCACGACGTTCGCCGTCTTGCGCGCCGCTCCGGGAACGGTGATAAGCTCAGCAAGCGTCTCGGGAACGTTGCCGCCGAAGTCGGCAATAATCTTGCGCGCCGCGCCCTGAATCGATTTGGCCTTGTTGCGGAAGAACCCCGTGGTCTTGATCAGCCCTTCAAGCTCCGGCAGCGTCGCCTTAGCCATCGCCTCCGGTGTAGGGAAGCGCCGGAACAGCTCCGGCGTCACCATGTTCACGCGCACATCGGTGCACTGCGCGGAAAGAATCGTCGCCACCAGCAGTTCCCACGGCGAACGATGGGTCAGTGCACAAACGGCATCGGGATACGCTTCATCGAGTGCCTTCAGGATCGCTGCCACGCGTTCCGGTGCAAGTGGACCGCGGGCGGACTTAAAGGGGGTGCTGCGGCTAGGAGACTTCTTTGGCATGTGTTCAGGATAAAAGCCGGGCGTGCTTGCCCTGAGACTTGAGGAGCTTGACTGCCTGCTTATCGAAACTGACGAACTCGTCGGCGCCGAGCCAATTACCTTCGAACGCAATTGCCCCGTCCGCAAAATCGCCGCCTTGATCGAGAACTTCCAATCCCGCCTCGACCGCCGGAAGATGCGTCACCACGTTAGGGCTGGTGACGAGCGAACGAATCGAGCGTGCAACCTCTGAAGCAGGCCTCTTATACATGCTTTGCATTACCCAGGCGAATTCGCAGAGTGCCGCGACGGGAATAGCGACCAGTTCGGCGGTGCGAAGCACGTGGGCGGCAGAAACTGCTTGTCGTGGATCGTCGCGTACGGCGGCGCGTAGAAGAACATTTGTGTCTGCGCCAATTTTCACCGCTTACCCGCCCATGCGTCTTCTGTGAACTTCTTGATCTGGGCGATGGTGAATTTGGGGCCGCCCTTCTGTTCCAGGCTGCCGATAAAGTTGTCGATGGAGCCGGTTTTTGGGGCGGCTCCGACTACGAGCCGGCCATCCGGCAACTTCTCCACGGCGACCCTTTGACCGGGGCTGACATTGAGATGCCGCAGCAATTCCTGCTTTAGCGTAATCTGACCTTTTGCGGTAACTGTAAGCGTGGCCATAATCAACCTCACGTTTGAGTGTAAGGCAAAAATGCCTTACCGTCAATCAGGGGCGGCAATTCTGGAGCCGCTCTATAGCTTCCCCTCCAGCCACTCTCCCAGCTTCTCTACCGGCAGCCGGACCCCAAGATAGAACTGTCCGAACAGTGCGTATACCGCGCTCACTTCATCAAAACGCATCTCGTAGATCAGCTTTTTAAAGACCACCGGATCGTCGGCAAAGAGATCGACGCCCCACTCCCAATCGTCCATCCCAATCGAGCCGGAGATGATCTGCTTCACTTGCTCAGCATATCTGCGGCCGATCATGCCATGCTCGTGCATCATGCGCTGGCGCTCGGCAAAAGGAACTGTGTACCAGTTCACCTGCTCGTCACGCTTGCGGTCCATGGGATAAAAGCAAAGATACTTGCTGTCGGGAACGGCAGGATAAATGCGCGGCTTCATGGCATCGGCGCTGCGCGTAAGCGAGTTCGCAATCTCGGCGTTCCACTCCTGCGAATGCGGCTCAAATCCCTTCGCCGCCGCAGCCTCATAGGTCTTGCGGCTCGACTCGTAAAGGCCCAGCTCAACCACGGAGACATAAGAGTGTGTCGGCGTGAGGAAATCGGAGAGCTTGGTCTGCGCCAGATCGAGCTCCACTTGATTCAGCGCCTCGAACGATTCGCGGAAGTGCACGAAGATCAGATCGCCCTTGTGGCCGAGTTGCGAATAGAGAGCCGAGCGCACCGGCGCGTCGGCATCGAAACGCTCAAGTGTGCGAAGTAAAGCAATCGCATCGGCAACAATCTGCTTCCGTTCGCTCGGCGCGCAGCCGTGCCAGGACGTCCAGTCGAAACGGAAGAACTGGTGAAGCACGCACGAGCCTTCCAAAGTCAGCGGTACGGGCGGAAAATCAGGCAAGGGAACCTCCTTAAACTTTCATGCAGGCACCACCTCATCCTAGCAAATGAGAAATTCTGACGTGTGGAGGCTCCTGGAAACGAGAAATGCAAACGTGTGCATAAATTTTTTTACGCAATGTAGCGCCCACACAGCCATAGCACTCAAGCGGCCTATATACTGAGTACGCTCATGAGCGAAAAGATCGTCGCACTCGTATTTCAATTTGTCATTCACGTCATCGGCGCCGGCGGCTACGCAGGCATCGCCGGGCTCATCACGCTGAACTCGTGCGGCATTCCTATTCCTTCGGAAGTCATCATGCCGTTCTCCGGCGCGTTGATTTACTTCCACATGAATGCCGCAAACCAACTCGTTCCTCCTGGGCAATTTGGAGGAGGCAGCGTATGGCTCGGATTGCTTCTGGTGGCGACTGCCGGCGCTGTGGGCTGCAATTTTGGTTCGGCAGTTGCGTACTGGATCGGGGCCAGGGGGGGGCGGCCGCTGGTCGAGCGTTACGGCCAGTGGGTGTTGATGAGCCAACACGACCTCGATCTAATGACGAAGTTTTTTGAGAAGTACGGATCGATCGCGGTTCTCGTCGGACGCATGTTGCCGCTGGTACAGACCTACGTCGCATTTCCCGCGGGAATCGGCCGCATGCCGCGGCTGCGCTTTCATATCTACACCACGTTAGGCTCGTTTGCCTGGTATTTCTGCCTGGCATGGGTCGGGATGAAGTTGGGCGAGCGCTGGCACACCGATCCGCGCATCGAGGAGATGTTTCATCGCTTCCATCTAGTGGTGGGGCTCGCGCTCGCGGTGTTGTTCGCGTGGTTCCTGTGGGTGCACATTAAGCGGTGGAGAAGCAGGAATCAGGACTAGGGATCAGGGAACAGAAAGCAAGTTTCCGATGCAAGAAAATTTGCAATCATCTTTAACGAAGAGGGACAGGAGAAACAATGGCAACTAAGGTAAAAGGCGGTAAGAAGGCCGTAGTTCGCGGGGGCAAGTCGCTCGCCGGGCGTAGGACCGCCGCAAAAAAAGTTGAGCCCGCGAGGGGCAAATTAGGTGTGATGGTGGTGGGCATGGGCGCAGTCGCCACCACCATGATCGCCGGCGTCGAAGCCATTCGCCGCGGATTGGCGAAGCCCGTCGGTTCGCTCACGCAGATGGGTACCATCCGGATCGGCAAGCGCACCGACAATACGTCGCCGTTCATCAAGGATTTTGTTCCGCTGGCCGATTTGAACGACATCGTCTTCACCGGCTGGGACATCTTTGAAGACAACGTCTACGAAGCGGCGGCGCATGCCCAGGTACTCAAGCCGGAGATTCTCAAGAAGCTCAAGCCGTATCTCGAGACCATCAAGCCCATGCCCGCGGTCTTCGACGACTATTACGTCAAGCGGTTGCACGGCACACACGTAAAAAAGGGCAAGAACAAGCTCGATCTGGCCCAGCAGGTGATGGCAGACATTCGCGCCTTCAAGAAGAAGGTGAATCGCGTGGTGATGATCTGGTGCGGCTCGACGGAGATCTTCATGGAGCCCACAGCCGTGCATCAATCGATCGGGGCCTTCGAGAAGGGCCTCGAAAAGAGCGACATCGCTATCCCGTCCTCGCAGATCTACGCCTACGCGGCGCTCAAGGAAGGCGTTCCTTTCGCCAACGGCGCACCGAACCTTACGGTCGACATTCCGGCCATGGTCGAACTCTCCAAGAAGAACGCAGCGCCCATCTGTGGCAAGGACTTCAAGACCGGCCAGACCTTCATGAAGACCGTGCTGGCGCCGGCCTTTAAGGCGCGCATGTTGGGCGTCAATGGTTGGTTCTCCACTAACATCCTCGGCAATCGCGACGGCGAAGTACTCGACGAGCCGCAATCCTTCAAGACCAAGGAAGAGTCAAAGCTGGGTTCGCTCGAGTACATCTTCCAGCCCGACCTGTATCCAGATCTCTACAGCGACATCTACCACAAGATTCGCATCAACTACTACCCGCCGCGCGGTGACGAAAAAGAGGCGTGGGACAATATCGACATCTTCGGCTGGCTGGGCTATCCCATGCAGTTGAAGGTGAATTTCTTGTGCCGCGACTCAATCCTGGCCGCGCCCATTGCGCTCGACCTCGTGCTCTTCCTCGACCTCGCCAAGCGCGCGCCGGGTCTGCGCTCCCTCGGCATTCAGGAGTGGTTGAGCTTCTACCTCAAATCGCCGCAGAGCGCACCCGGGCTCTACCCCGAGCACGATCTGTTCATCCAGTCGATGAAGCTCAAGAACACGCTCCGCCACATCATGGGCGCCGATCTGATTACGCATCTGGGACTCGAGTATTACGACTAAGGTTTTCGAGGTAAGCATCATTCGCGGGGCCGCGCTCGCGGCCCCGCGGCATTTTGGGAGATGTAGCGCCGGTCTCCTGACCGGCTGTACTGGCGGCGTCCACGCCGCCAGAGGCCCGAGCTGACGAGAAGACAGACGCTCAGACAGGGACAGCTCGGCGATACATCCAGATGGCGTAGTCTGAAAGAACAATGAAGGATTCAGCCGTTCTATTGATCGATTGCCCCGATCGCAAGGGCCTGGTGGCGCGCGTTTCGGGATTGCTCTACGAGCATGGCGCCAACATCCTGCACGCGGACCAGCACCGCGACCACAACGCGGGCCTCTTTTTTATGCGCGTCGAGTGGGAGTTGAACGGCTTCGATCTGGAAGCATTTCGAGGCGCATTTACGCCCTTGGCTGCCGAGCTCGGCATGACGTGGAAGCTCACATCGAGCGCGCGCAGGCCACGCGTGGCGCTCTTCTGCTCGCAATACCTGCACTGCATGGCCGACCTGCTGCACCGCTGGCGCACCGGCGAACTGGCTTGCCGGATTTCGCTGATCGTCTCAAACCATCGCGAAGTCGAAAAGCTTGCAGCCTTTTACGATGTGCCGTTTGCGCATGTGCCTGTGACGACGGAAACCCGCGCGGTTTCAGAAGCCCGGCAACTCGAATTGCTCACGCAGAACGAAATCGAGCTCGTCATCTTAGCCCGCTACATGCAAATTCTCTCGCCGGCTTTTGTCACTCGTTATCCCGCCGCGATCATCAACGTGCACCATTCGTTCCTGCCGGCGTTCACCGGCGCGCGGCCCTATCACGCGGCACACGTCCGAGGTGTCAAACTGATCGGCGCCACCAGCCACTACGTCACAGAGGTACTCGACGACGGGCCGATCATTGAGCAAGATGTCGCGCGCATCTCGCACCGCGATCAGGTAGAAGATCTCGTCGCCCGCGGCCGCGATCTCGAGCGCATGGTGCTCTCCCGCGCCGTTCGCTGGCACCTCGACCGCCGCATCCTCTGCTACGGAAACAAAACGGTGGTCTTCGACTAAAATTAATTGTGAACAAATCTTTTACATTGAAATGTCATCTTCCCGCCGTGGTACTTATCTTCTCGTTGTGCGTTGGCGTAGCATTCAGCCAATCCGGGTCCCGATCCGTCCCTTTTCAAGTCTCCAGCGACTCGGAGCTGCTCATGATTCCTGTTTCCACCGGCGGCGCTGAGACCACTCCATTCGTGCTCGACACAGGCTCCGGTGTGAGCGTGCTTTCGCAGAGTCTGGTCGATCGCCTTGGCGGCGAGCCGGCAGGACGGCTTACGGGATTCCGGCTGACAGGGGAACGCATGGATCTGCAGTTGTTCACCATCCCTGAACTGCGCGTTGGGCCAATTGTTCGACACAACGTCGTGGTTGCCGGATGGGATGGGCTCGACAAATTTCATCTCTCCGGGATGATCGCGCTGGATTTCTTTCGCGATCAGGCATTCACTCTCGATTTCTCTGCGAAGCGTCTCTTCTTCGAGTCGCAAGCGTCACTCGCGGAACGACGGCGTCGGGGCAGCGTCGTGAAGACGCGGTTCGACGATATGCGTGGCACGAGCCTTGACCTTTTTGCGCCGTTCAGAATCGAGGGCAAGATCGCAGAGTGCGAAGTGGACACAGGCAGCCAGGGGTACGTCTTCGCCTCGCGATATATGGACGTTCTGGGCCTTACGTCAAAGAGCAGCGGAGTCAAAGAATCCACTCACACTACAATCCTCGGCAACACCGAAAGCCGCTACAATGCGCTCGTCGACTCGCTGACCCTCGGCGACACGCAGATCGGGAGCCCTGCGCATCCTTCAATCCTTTTTGAAGACATCGTCTACGACTGCAACATCGGGATCGATTTCTGGTTGAACAAGATCGTTACATTCGATAGACCGGACAAGCAGCTCGTCGTGTCGGACCACTAAAGCTTCTCGGAAAAAGTAGACCGATAGCGCGTATTTGGCTTGACGCGACCCCAAGGGGGTGGGGACCTGAAGCACCCTCAACCTGACCGCTCTCTTCCCAAAATGGCCCTAGGTCAGGGAGAGCGGTCTAAGGGGCAATTATAACTCGCTTAAAATCTGTCGCATAACGCAAAGAATAGATTCAGAAGAAAGAAAGAACTTGCCAAGCAGGCCGACTTTGCGTTAATTTACTAACCAGTTAGTTAACACAAATGACGTCGCCAAACACCACCGAAACCCACACCGACCGTTCGGCCGAAACCCGCAGCCGAATTCTTGAGGCTGCCCTGACAGAGTTTGCTGCCAACGGCCTGGCCGGGGCGCGCACTGAGACCATTGCTGTCGCCGCCGGAGTCAACAAGGCGCTCCTCTACTACTACTTCGAAAGCAAAGAGAAACTCTACGCTGCCACGCTCGAAATGGTCTCGGCCCGGGTGCGCGACAGCTCGATGGCGGTATTTCTCCGCGAAGCTAGTCCCGGAGAGCGCCTTTTGCGTGGGGCTTTGAATCACTTTGACCGGATTTTGACGCAACGCGAGTTTCAGAGCCTGATGCAGCAGGAGATGATTCGACTGCACAAGGGCGAAGAGGGCGAGTTGCCCATCCTTGCCAAGCGGATCTTCGCGCCGCTGCATGCGATGTTTCAGTCGATGGTGCGCGAAGGCATCGCCTCAGGGGAACTGATTGATGTCGAGTGGTTGCAAATTCTACTGTCCGCGCTAGGCGGCAATGTCTTTTACTTTCTCAGTGCGCCGGTGTGGCGGCTGATCATGCCGTTCGAGCCTTTCGATCCCGAGGTGCTGCGGGCGCGAAGGGCGTCAACAGTTGAGTTTCTTGGCCAAGCAGTCTTTCTGGATCGCAAGCGCGGCGCGGAGTTAGCGGCAAAGGTGCTGGCCGATACTCCCATGCCGAAGACCGCCGAATTCAAACAGAAATCGATAATTTGAGGTGACGGGCGAGTGAACGCGCGAAATCGAGTTTTCATGATTCTAGGGCTGCTATTGGTGGGATCGCTGATCTGGTATCTCACCACCACGCGGCATTCCAGTGATCTGCAACTTATCGGGACGGTGGATGCGAATGAGGTCATCGTCAGCTCCAAAATTCCGGGGCGTATCCAGACCTTGACCGTGGAAGAGGGGCAGGATGTGACCCAGGGCCAACTGATCGCGGTCATCGAGAGCCAGGATCTCAATGCAGCGTTGCAGGCCGCCGAGGCCACCGCAGCGAGTGAGCGCTGGAAGCTGAATGGCACCGAAGACACGGAGCAGCAGAACCGCGGGGAAACTTCGAGCGCGGTAGTCAGCGCCGAAGCGCAGGTGCAGTCGGCACAAGCAGCCTTGGCGCAGGCCCAGGCGCAGTACGATCACCAGCAAGCCGACACCAGCCGTGCTGTGGCTCTGGCGCAGCAGGGAATCATGAGCCAGCAGACAAGCGAGGAACAGGTGACGTCGCTCGCGGCAGCCAAAGCCGCGGTGGATGCGGCCCGTCAGAATCTTGCCGCGGCGCAGGCCAATCTCCGCCAGGCGCGAGCCCATGAGCTGATGGCCGACGCCTCCGCGCGCACCGTAGACGAGACTCGCTCAGACGCGGCCAATGCCCGCGCTCTGGCGCAAGAGGCAAAGGTCGAAGAAGGATATTCACAAATCGTCTCGCCCATCAACGGCAAAGTGGATGTGTGGGCGGCGCGGCAGGGCGAAGTGATCACTGGGGGTGAGCCCATTGTTACCATCATGGATCTGACGCAAACCTGGGTCTACGCCCCGCTGCCCGAGACGCAGGCTGACGCGGTTCAACTCGGCGACAGATTGCGCGTCGTGATGCCCAGCGGCGACACTCTCTGGGGCAAGGTGATCGCCAAATCTGCCGAAGGCGATTTCGCTACGCAGCGCGACGTGAACAGCATGAAGCGCGACATCAAAACCATCCAGTTGAAGCTGCTCATACCCAATCCCGGCGAA
>Ga0187847_10001191_pt1 | contig 24518 bp, 24 predicted proteins | sample June2016WEW_4_10_FD_132458 | JGI IMG/M metagenome (GOLD analysis project Ga0187847, IMG submission 132458) | Peatland microbial communities from SPRUCE experiment site at the Marcell Experimental Forest, Minnesota, USA - June2016WEW_4_10 | ecosystem: Environmental > Terrestrial > Soil >...
GAGCGGTGATTGTTCGACAAGTGGACGGGCCATCAAGATGAAGATCAGGTGAGTTGGCAACCCCTGGCCTTTTTGTTTACTGGCGATGTTCGCAGCGGGTTGCTCGAGGGGATGCACTTGCAATCGATGTGGGAAAGGGGCAGCATGATTGCAGTTCAATGCGCAAATCCAAGGAAGTACCAATTACCCTGCTAGCGGCGCTGGCTTTGTCGACGACCGGTTGTGAACCGCCGCCGCATCATTGTGTCGATTCAACGGGACATCTTGCGCCGGAATCGTACTGCCAGAACCAGGCTACCGGGTATCAGTACGTCTACGGCGGCTCGAGCGGCGGCCATATTGGCGATGCGGTGATAGGGGCCAGCAGTTCTCCGGACGACGCGGGCGTATCGCGTGGTGGGTTCGGCCACGGCGATGGCGGCGAGGGCGGCCACGGAAGCGGAGGGGAGTGATGCGCCGGCACTCGATTGCTCCGAGACACAATTGGCAAGACGCAGTGGCGCGGCATGGCCTGACGTTTCACACACTTGCCGACGGCACGCCCTACTGGGACGAGTCGGCGTACTGGGAGTTTTCATCCGCTGAGGTTGACCGACTGGAGGCGGCGACGGCCGAGATTCAGAGACTCGCTCTGGTCGCCGGTGACCATATCCTCGACCACAACCGGCTGGAGGAGATGAGCATTCCCGCAACGGCAGCGGCGCGCATCCGCGAGACATGGAACTCTGAGCCGCCAGCGCTTTACGGCCGGCTCGACCTTGCTTACGACGGTCGCCAGATCAAGCTGCTGGAATATAACGCCGACACGCCGACCGGCCTCGTTGAAGCAGCCGTGATTCAGTGGTATTGGCTGGAGGAGTGCTTCCCTAAGGAGGACCAGTTCAACTCGCTGCATGAGAAGCTGGTGGCCAAGTGGAAGGATCTGATTCCGTATCTCAAGCAGCCGGTTTACTTCGGCCATGACGGCAGCGAAGAAGACGTGATGACGATCAACTACCTGCGGGATACGGCGCAGCAGGCCGGGCATCGCACGGAGGCGATTCCCATGCATTCGGTGGGATGGGAAGATGCGGAGGCGCGTTTCGTCGACCTGGAGCGGCGGCCCATCGAGAGCTTCTTCAAGCTTTATCCGTGGGAGTGGCTGCTGGGCGAACGGTTCGGAGCGCACGCTCTGGAATCAATTGGCACGGTGAACTGGATGGAACCGATCTGGAAGATGATGTGGTCGAACAAGGCTCTGCTTGCAATTTTGTGGGAGCTGAACCCGAATCACGAATTGCTTTTGCCCGTATATCTTGACGGACCGCGGAGCATGAAAGACTACGTGCGTAAGCCACTGTTTGGACGCGAAGGCGCCGGCGTTACCGTCTTCCGCAACTGGGTGGCTGAAGAAGGCGACGGCGAGGAAGCGAAGTCAAAATCGGATACGGAGAAGGTTGTGTTTCAGAAGCTGGCATCGCTGGCGGTAGATGGCGCCAAAACCGCGGTGATCGGGAGCTGGCTGATTGATGGTGAGCCGTCAGGGATGGGGATTCGGGAGTCTTCAGGAATGATCACTACCAACACCAGCCGGTTCGTGCCACACCTGTTCCGATAAGCGCCGCCTATTGGGATGGCGCAGATGCCGAGGCGAGAGCGCGTTTGGCCAGCGCCTCGCGGGCGAGTACGCGGCGGTTGAACTCGTGAATCACACGCGCCACGTAGGCCTGAGTTTCGTGGTAGGGCGGGATGCCGTGATAACGATCGACGGCGAGCGGGCCGGCGTTGTAGGCCGCGAGGGCGAGGGCCATGTTGTCGTGGTAGCGGGTGAGGAGCGCGTCGAGATAGGCGGTGCCGCCACGGACATTCTGCTCCGGTTGAAAGCTGTCTGCGACGCCGAGTTCATTGGCGGTTCCGGGCATTAATTGCATGAGGCCGCGCGCTCCAGTGCGGCTGACGGCTCGGACGTTGCCGCCGCTTTCAGCCTTGACGACGCTGGCGAGCAGGTCTTCGTCCACATTGTGCGCGGTGCCGGCTTTGGCGAGGATCTCGTGCAGATCAGCGGGCGAGAGGGTTGCGGCAGGGTTGGACGCGGAGCGAAGAGATGAGGCCGCGGCAACCTGTGTTGCGGAATCGGGCTGAGGGAGCGGGTCTGCGATGAGGGCTACGTCCGCGATTTCTTCGGGCGCGAATTCGATGTAGTTGTCCACGCCGGCGGTGAGATAGAGGCGGACACGGCCATCGACCTGGGCATGGTGGTGGCATTGCACAGCGAAACCGTTGCGGAGGGTGACACTCTCTTCTGCTTGCGCTGAGGGCGCGAGGGCAGCGAGGAACGTCAGTGACGCTATCGTGATGGAGAGTTTTCCGCGCATTCGCAATTTCGCTTGTTCCATCTTATAGCTTCGTATCAATTCAGTGGTATGAGACGCGCGGCAGAGGCCTTTGCTATTGCCGCCTCGAGCACGACGGCGACACCGTCCTGATCGTTCGGGGGAGCCTGCTTCCAGCCGCGCATTTTGGCCATGGTGCGCAACTCGAGGGCGGCATTGCCCATCATGATGGCCTGGCCGGCCCACTCGAGCATGTCGATATCGTTCCAATTGTCGCCGATGGCCATGGTCTCTTTGCGATCGATGCCGAGACGAACTGCGAGGCGCTGAAGCGCCCAGCCTTTGGAGACGCCGGGTGGCAAGAGGTCGAGGATCGACAGGTCACGCGCAGGATACTCAGTGCGGACGCATTCGCAATAGGGATTCCATTCGCCGGCCTTGAGGGCTGCTTCGGCTTTGCGCATCATGACCACGTTGCCAGTGACCATGCCCTGAATGGGGTCTTCACCGTCGGGCAGAGCGCTTTCGAGCGGGCTCACTACTTCAATCGCCTGGCGATTGGCTTCTACCCACAACGAGATGTGGCCCTTCGACAATTCCATGTTTTCCAGCACTAGCTCTCCCCGTCCGGGACGGTCAAAGGTGAAGACTACTGCGCCAAACTCTCTAAGGGTGCAGAGGCCGCGGGCTACGCGGGCTTGCAACTGGCAACGGTCAATGGATTCGCCACCGAGCGTGCGGGTGACTGCACCATTAGACGTGATGAGAGGCGTATCCGCTTGCAGGCCCAGGCCTTCGAGGAGCGGGACCGTGTAGTTGGTACGGCGGCCGGTGGCGATGGCAACGGTAATGCCCGCTTCCTGCGCGGCTTTTAGGGCCCTGGCGGTGCGCGGGGTGAGGACATGCGCGAAGGTGGGCAGGAGGGTTCCGTCCATGTCGATGGCCACCAGGCGAACAGGAGGGTGCATAGGTTGAGTGTACTGGGAAGGCAGTTGTCAGTTACCAGTTGTCAGCTGTCAGTTGCGGATTTCGATCGTGAAATGGCTGCTTAAAGGGTTGTTCTACATAGCCGAAAAGGCTGCTCATGTGGTTACAAACCATGCGAAAAGGCTGCTCAAGTGGTTGCATTTCGTTGAGACATGAACCTTGCGGGCAGCCTTTTCGATATGTTTCGATTGCAGAGAATTGAACTAAACGAGGTAAAGGGTTGTTTAGAATTAACCGCATTTTTGGAGAATGCGCTGATTTTGCATGAGTTAGCGGCTTAAGTTATTGATAATGATTGATTTATTTCGGTTTTGTTTTCTGTGCAATTGCAGTTAGTCTTGGGGGATGGAGACTGTATGCAGCCATTGCCATGCGGTGCTGGCGCCGGAGGTTGCGGCGGACTGGTGTCCGGCATGCGGCGGAGCGCTGATTGAGCGGGAGCCGCTGCCCGGGCTTGAGCCGACGGGCGTGCCGGCGGACGTGGATCATCGCGGGATTGTGCTGCCGCGGAGACATGCGCTGGGCGGGATTATTACGCCGCAGTAGACTGCGGCCCGAGAAGCCTAAGGCGCCGGTGGCGAGAGCGCAGGCGTTGCAGTGGGTTAAGACGCCGCCTCCTTCAGGCAGCAAGGCCGCCGAATGCGCCGCATGCCCGCAGATTCGCGAAGAGGTGCTTCATGCGGTCGATTGCCCAGAAGAGATTGACGGCGGGGGGCGGGTCGAGGCGAGGCGGGCGCGCCGCGGACGACCATGGTGATGATGACGTCGGCCACCTGCCGATAGGTGGTGGCAAGGACGTAGCTCGCCTCAAGGGGGAGCTTGGTTTGGTCGATGAAACTTACGCCGCCGGGGGTCCAGGTCAGGGTGGGAATCATGCTCTTTTAGTGTAAATGGGAGACTTCGCGAGCGTAGTCCCTCCACATCTTTGTTTGCTGTTGCTCCGCAATACTTGCCGGCACAAACTATATACAAGGAGGTGGTAGATGATAGATATTGCGGATGCAGTAAAGAGCCTATTCGATAGCTGGTATAAGGCCTTCACGTTCCTTGGCGCAGGCGTGCTGGTGGCGTCTCTCTTTTACCCCGTGCACGGCGTGACAAGTCAGCAGGCCCAGTTTCTGTCGTCCGGTGCGTTTCTGATTGGCTTGGGCGAATGGAAAAACCACAGGTGGTGCATTTCTTACTACCGCACCTGTCGAATAACAGAATTAGTCCGAATGCCCGATCGCGTCGGCGTCTTTTGCGACGTTGGAGGTTTTGTCTTGATTCTATGGGGGATCTGGCGGGTTGTCCACGGCTGACTCGGCCCCGCATTCGCACTCGTTTCACAAATTGTGGTGGTTTACAATTGCTGCCATCGAGACCTTGTTATCTTGAGGCGGTGATCGGCCACGTGCTTGGTCTCCAGGAATGGGATAACCGTATGTCGAAGACTATTTTGCTGATTCTTATGGCTGCGCAGGTCGCGTCGGCGCAGACCACTTGGAAGGGCCTGCGATTTGGCATGAGCGAAGCGGATGTCCGCAAAGAATACTCGGCATCATTAGAGAAGGAAACGACTGAAGATGGCGAATTTCAGCTTTCGGATGCAAATCAAGAACTGTTTGGTTCGCGGGCGATGGCGCTCTTCTTTTTTGATCGGAATGGAAAGTTGTCCCAGATTGAGTTATTTATGAAGGACCCTTTCGCGGACAAGGCTGGGACCGGGGCAACCGGTTCTTCGCTCGCGCTTATTTCGGAGATGCCCAAAAAGCTGATCGAAAAATACGGTGTGTCCGTCTCTCAGAAAGGAGAATGTGATCTCGCGGCAGAGGATATCTTTGAGAACCCGCCAACTAAGATATTCACTTGCGATAAGCTTTGGAGGTCTGACGGACAAACGATCGACATGTATTGGTCAGTTGGGAATCAGCGCGTTGCGTTCTTTGCGATCACGTACAAGCCATTGCCCAGTGACATTTAGAAGGGAGGTCGGCGTTGGACGGGTGACGAACCAAAAGCGCTCGATCCCCTCGCCAGCTTGGCTGGCACATCCTCATCGAACAGAACCCTCAAAGCTGGGCCTGAAGCTGATGCTCGTCGCGATATTTGATAATGGCCTTGATGACATCGAGAGCGACTTGTGGGTAGCAATCTTGCGTCTCGGCAATGGCTGCATCCGGCGATAATCCTTCGTCGCGAAACGCATCGTAGTTTCCGGTGACGGCATCGACTGGCAGGCGCGTGTTCTTGAGTACCGGCGCGCCGCTGACCTTGCCGGGGACGATTTCGACCAAGGGGAAGTCGGACCAATCGATGTTTGCCATCTTGTCACCCTCCTCCATCATAGCCCTTTTCTGTTTTGCCAATGGGGATTTGAACGTTGGACATTATGTTGAATGCGAGGACCCCCTGCGCGGGAGTTTTGAAAACCTTTTCATTTTATGCTGGACTCGGGTTCGGGTGGCTGCGTAGAGTGGTTTGGTTGCTCTGCGCGCAATGTAAGATTGCTTGTACCTGAAGGAGCCGTTCGTGTTGAATTTGACCTCGGTCGATTGGCTGATCATGCTGCTTTACTTCGTGTTTGTGCTGGGCATTGGGTTTGCCCTGAAGCGCTACATGAAGACGAGCAAGGACTTTTTCCAGGCGGGGCGCGCGCTGCCGGCGTGGATCTGCGGCCTGGCGTTTATCAGCGCCAACCTGGGGGCTCAGGAAGTGATCGGGATGGGCGCGTCGGGTGCTAAATATGGCCTGGAGACGGCGCACTTCTACGGCATTGGCGCGATACCGGCGATGATTTTTGTGGGCATCTTCATGATGCCGTTTTATTACGGATCGAAGGCGCGGAGCGTGCCGGAGTTTTTGCGCATGCGCTTCGACGAGAAGACGCGGGCGCTGAATGCGTGTTCGTTTGCTGTGATGACTGTATTCAGTTCAGGCATCTCAATGTATGCGATGGCGCGGCTGATTCAGGCGCTGCATGTATTTGATGGGCTGTTTCGCTTGCTGGGCTGGGCGCCGGAGGGGATTTTCACTTTCTCCATCGTGCTGTCTGCGGTGATTGTGCTGGCGTACATATTTCTTGGCGGGCTGACGAGCGCGATCTACAACGAGGTGCTGCAGTTCTTCCTGATTATTGCCGGCTTTCTTCCGCTGGTGCTGCTGGGGCTTAAGAATATTGGCGGATGGGAGGGGCTGAAGGCTTCGGTTCCCATGCAGTACATGCACGAGTGGAAGGGCGTGGCGCACGCGAGCACCAACCCGATGGGGATTGAGATTATCGGGCTGGGGATGGGGCTGGGGTTTGTGCTGGGGTCGGGGTATTGGTGCACAGACTTTCTGGTGATTCAGACGGCGATGGCGTCAAAGAACATGGAATCGGCGCGGAAGGTGCCCCTGATTGCCGCGGTTCCGAAGATGCTGTTTCCGTTCCTGGTGATTTTGCCGGGGCTGCTGGCAATTGGGCTGCCCACGCCGCATACGACGACCGTGGTGAAGACGATGGCGGATGGGTCTATCATTCACGAGGTCAATGTGGTTTCGCCGCAGGTGGAGCAGGGCAGGGGATTGGTTCCGGCGAAGATTAATCCGGTGACCGGCAAGGCGATGCTGGATACGAATGGCGACCCGCTGCTGGACTACGACATGGCCACGCCGAATATGCTGCTGCATTTTTTCCCGACGGGGATTCTGGGGTTGGGGTTGACGGCGCTGCTGGCCAGTTTTATGAGCGGCATGGCGGGCAATGTGACGGCATTCAATACAGTGTTCACCTATGACCTGTATCAGAGCTACATCCATAAGAACGGCAGCGACCGGCATTACATGGCGGTGGGGCGATGGGCGACGGTGGGCGGCATTCTGCTGTCGATTGGGACGGCGTATGCGGCGATCAACTTCAACAACATTATGGATACGCTGCAACTGGTGTTCAGCTTTGTGAATGCGCCGCTGTTTGCGACGTTCCTGCTGGGGATGTTCTGGAAGCGGGCGACGGGACACGCTGCGTTTACGGGATTGATTGCGGGCACGGCGACGGCGATGATTCATCACGGGTTGACGCTGCCAATGCTGGCGCATCCGGGCATTCACGGGGGATGGATTACGGTTGTGCATACGTATCACAGCGATATGGCGCAGAATTTCTGGACGGCAATTTGGGCGTTCAGCGCAAACTTTGTGGTGACGGTGATTGTGAGTTATTGCACGATGGCGCGGCCGGAGTCGGAGTTAGTGGGGCTGGTGCACTCGCTTACGCCGAAGCCGAAACGGCCGGAGAATGAGCTATGGTGGCAGCGGCCGGAGACACTGGCTTTGGCGGTGCTGGTGGGTGCGATTGCATTGAATATTTTCTTCTATTAAGCACCTGCGGTGCGGCAGACGCTCGCGGTAGGCTCGCACCGGCTTGATTCACATAAGGGGGAGAGCAATGAGTCTCGATTTGCGCATTCCAATGGGGTTGATGTTTACGCTGGTGGGTGTGATTCTTAGCGTGTTTGGACTGGCAACGAATGGCTCACCGATTTATGCGGCGAGCCTGGGGATCAATGCAAATCTGTGGTGGGGACTAGTGCTGCTGGTGTTTGGGCTGACAATGTTTCTGATGGGGCGGCGGAGCCAGGCGCGGTTGGCGGAGTTGGGGCCGGTACCGGTGGATAAGAACGAAGTGCGGCGGGGACACTGAGAAACAGTTATCAGTGGTCAGTATTCAGTTCTCAGAAACCCGGGCCGACGACTTGATCCTGCGAAATGTTTCGTTCTTCTCTGTGATTCAATTCGGGAGAGTTATCTGCGCTGACTCTCAGGATTGATACGCGAGTAATGTGTGTGCCGGTACACTTATAGATAGACTTATGGCGCGCAGAACGATTGAACATTACGAGATAGTCCGGCGATTGGGTGCGGGCGGCAGCGGAGTGGTCTACCTGGCCAACGACACGCTGCTGCAGCGGCCGGTGGTGCTGAAGATCCTACGCACGGGATTGCTGTCGGCGGAGCAACTGCGCTCGACCGTGCTGCGCGAGGCGCGGCTGGCGTCGGCCATTGAGCATCCCAACGTTTGTGGCATTTACGAAGTGGGTGAGAGCGGCAACGAAGGCTACATTGTGATGCAGTACGTGCCGGGACAATCACTGGACCGGCTGATTGCGAACGGGCCAGCCAGTTTACAGCTTGTGTTGTCAGTAGGCATACAGATTGCGGATGGTTTGCAAGCTGCGCATGCGCTAGGCATCTTTCATCGCGATTTGAAACCGCAGAACGTGATGCTGACGGATGGCGGGCTGGTGAAGATTCTGGATTTCGGGTTGGCTCGCCGTCTGCGGCCTGAGGAAGCGAGCTTTGATCCATCGAAGCCGGCGATGGACAGAGGCGCGTCGATGGCGGCGACTTACACTGCGCGCGGCGGGACGATTCGCTACATGGCGCCGGAGCAGTTTGTGACGGGGCAGTCGAGCGTACAGTCGGATGTGTGGGCGCTGGGCGTGATTCTGTATGAGCTGACCGCCGGACGGCATCCCTTTGTGCGGCCGGACGCTGAGGACTTTCAGGTGATTCGCTCGATTCAGTTCCAGGAGCCGGAGGACCTGAGCTTTATTGTGAAGGGGATTTCTCCGGAACTGAAGAGCGTGATTGCGTCGTGTCTGGAGAAGATACCTGGCTCGCGGTACACGTCTGCCGCGGAGGTGCGCGAGGCGCTGAAGACGATTATGAAGGCGCTGCAGATTGAGACTGGAATTATTCCTGGAGATGCGGCGGCGAATCTCCCCACGACGGGGATTGAAGCGGAGAAGCGGAACACGGGTTTTCTTTCCATGCTGGCGGAGCGGTTTCGCGAATCGGCGGTGGACAAGGCGCCGCAGAATTCACTGGTGGTGCTGCCGTTCACCAACCTGGGAGCGACGGAGGTTGCGCCGCTCTACGGGTTTGCGCTGGCGGATGCGATTGCCGCGCGGCTGGCGCGCATCCCGGCGCTGGTGGTAAGGCCTTCGAGCACGTTGATGCCGTTGAAGATTGCGCAGATGGACCCGCTGTCTGTGGGGCAGAAACTGCTGGTTTCGTTTGTGCTGGTGGGAAGTTTTCTGCGCTCGGATGAAGGCTTCGATTTGAATTGGCAACTGCTGGATGTGGGCTCGCAGAGCGTGCGTTCGGGAGGCGCGATCCGTGTGGCTTCGCTGGATTTGATTGCGGTGCAGACGGAGATTTCAAATGAGGTGTTTGCGGCGCTGCACGGGCTGAGCGCGGGGGACCAGATTGATGCGCGGCGCGCGGGAAATCGAGATGCAGCGGGGGGCGGGAACGGAGCGCATGGGGCTAATGTTTCACTGCCGGGGCCGGTGAGCGAAGACTATCTGCAAGCTCGAGCGCTGCTGAGCTCGTTCATGGTGCGAACGGGTTCGCGTGCGGACCTGGACAAGGCTTGCGCGCTGTTGACGAGCGTGACGACCAAAGACCCGGAGTTTGCGGCGGGATGGACGGGACTGGGGATTGCGGAACTGCAGTATGTGCGGCATGGGTTTGGCGGACAGATTCATGTGATGCATGCGCGGCGCTCGTTTGATGAGGCGCTGAAGCTGGACCCGGCGTCGACGGAAGCGAATCTGTATCGGATTTATATGCTGCTTTCGCGCGGAGAGAAAGAGTCGGCGCGGCATGGAATTGCGAACCTGCTGGCGAGCGCGGCGAACGACTGGAATGTTCACATGGTTGCCGGCCTCGCGCTGCGGGCGGATGGGATGTATGACGAAGCGCTGCAGCAGTTCAGCCGCGCGCTGAAGCTGAATCCTGCGAATGCGGCCATTCTGTATAACCATCGTGCGCGTGTGTATCACTATCAAAACCAGATTGAGCTGGCCGGCGACGAACTGGAGAAGGGTCTGGCGCTGGAGCCGCGTCACCCATTGCTGCGGACCTCGGCCGGGTACCAGCAGATGCGGCTGGGCAACCTGAGCGCGGCGATCGAGATTCTGGAAGGCGTGGTGCGCGACGACGATTCGCTGCGCATTGCGGTGCCGACGTTAGCGCTGTGCTATGTGCAGGCGGGGCAGCGGGAGCGGGCGGCGGCGCTGCTGAAGGATGACACGATGGCGGCGGCGGAGGCGGACAGCGAGATGGCGTACCGGCTGGCTTCTTATTTTGCAGTTGAGGGCGATTCGAGCGAGGCGCTGCACTGGCTGAGGCGGGCGATTTACCTGGGAAATGAGAACTATCCCTGGTTCCAGAAGAATCCGGCTTGGAATCATCTGAAAACGAATGCGGATTTCGAGAGGATTCTGGAGGATATGAAGAAGGGATTCCGGAAGAACCAGAAGACCTGGAAGAGGTTGCTGGAGCAGGTTCCGCCTGAAGGATAATGATCCCGTAATTCGGGGACAATTTCGCACGAAATGACACCAAAATCCCCTGTTTTTTGACATAAAACTGGTGTTTTGAGGGGGGTATGTTTACCGATGAGTACATGGGGCGTATTTGCAATACATTGATTCATAGGCACTTGTTCGATCCGCGACCCCTTCCGGAGGGTGTTTTTGGAGGGGGAGGGGGTGGGGTATTTAATTTTCGCCCGCCGAAATGCCCCTTTTTCCGCACTTTGGTCCATGAATCAGTGTGCGCTAAGTGCTGGTAATTGTGTGCAAACAGTGGTCAGTGATCAGTTGTCAGTGGTCAGGGACTGGAGGGGGCAGGTGCAGTGGTTGCTTCTATGCCCGATCCTCAAATGCGGAGCACCTGGCGGGGTCGTTGGGAAGAGTAATCTGGACCGGGATCCGCTGCAGGTCTGAATAGGATGACCGGGACCGGAACACCCCTCCCACTTTCCATTTGCTTGAAATATGAATAGTATGTATCTATACGTATTGTTGCGCATCTTCTTTGAGTGAGGTATCACAATGCCGGTCATTAGCGCCTCCGATCTGGCGCGCAACACGAGCGCGATCCTGGAACGCGTTCTCACTGGCGAAACAGTCAGCGTGATGCGGAATCGCACTGAAATCGCCCATATTGTGCCCGCCAAGCGAACTATGACCGCTGCGCAAGCCGTTGCTGGCCTGGAAGGAAAGTTGACCGCCGCCCAGGGCAATTCCTGGCTCAAGGACAGCCTTGGAGAATTTGGTGAAGAGGTCAGAGATCCGTGGGGATGATCTTCGACACCTCGATCTGGGTAGGGTTGGCGAGCGGGCAGATGGCCAGTGAAGCCGTCCTCAGGGCCGCCGGAGACGAACAGGTTTATATTTCGGCGATTTCGCTCGGAGAGCTGAGCTTTGGCGTAGAATCGTGCAGCGATCCAGCAACACGGATGCTGCGCATGCGGTCTTTACGCAGCTTTGAGCAGCGGCCCGTTCTGGATGTTTCTTCTCTTACGGCCTCCGCCTTCGGCATTCTGGCCGCGTTCATGAAACAGTCAGGCCGGTCGCCGAGGACGCGGGTCAAAGATATCTGGATAGCTGCCCAGGCACTGGAGAATGACTATGCTCTGTTAACAGTGAACCTGAAGGATTTTGAGGGGCTTCCTGGTTTACGGGTATCTTGTCCGTGAGGACTGGAAATGGCGGCGCCCCGGGTCCCCGAGAGCGAGGGACCGGAGCGCTCGCCGCTCCTGGCCGGCAGCCGAGTCCCTGCTGCTGAAGACGCAAAGCAGGTTGGTTCAAAGGAACAGGGGGCACCCTGAGGATGCGATTGAATACGGCCCCGTGGCAGGGGTATACTCATGCCGACTTCCCAAATTAAGGTATCGCGCTGAACCCGTGGGGGGAGGAGTGTTTCATTGAGGCGTAAAGGCGGCGTAATTGTTGGTTGGGCCCTTGTGATTTGTGGTGTAGTGTCCCCGGCGACGGGTAGGGCGCAGCAGGCAGGGATGAGTAAAGACGATCAGGCGCTGATTGCGGCGATGCTGCGCACGGCTCACGACGATGTGAGGAAGTATTACTACGATCGCAAAATTCGCGGCCTGGACTGGGACGGCCTCTATCAAAAGTGGGATGCAAAGATCCCTGCGGTACAGAATGTGGGCGAGGGCATGCGCCTCGTCTCAGCCTTTCTCAGCCAACTCAAGGACTCGCATACCTTCCTTTTGCCGCCGTTGCGAAGCGTGCGCATGGACTACGGATACAGGCTCGAGGAGGTCGGGAATACCTGTTTTGTGACGCAGGTGCGGCCCAACACCGATGCGGCGGCGAAGCTCCAGATTGGTGACCAGGTGTTGAAGCTGGACGGTTACCTCGTCACCCGCGAGGACTTTCATGCTTTGCAGTACTACCGGGAGAGCCTGGCACAGCGCAATGGCACGGTGATGACGGTGCGGACGCCGACGGGCGAAGACCGTGAGCTGAAGGTGAGCGCCACCGAGCACATCCTCCTTCCGCATTTTGAACAAGATCGTTGGCGCGAAGCGATGCGCGAGGCGGACACGCGCAACGATGCGATAGGCAAGGAGATCGTGGAGTCTGGAGACGTTGCGATCTGGAAGCTGCCGGCGTTCAACCTGAGTCCGGATTGGGTCGAAAAGCAGATGGGGAAGGTGCGCAAGCACAAAGCACTGATCCTTGACCTGCGCGAGAACGGCGGCGGTTCAACCGAGACTCTCTCGTGGCTGACGGGCTCACTGTTCGATTATGACGTGAAGATCGGGGACCGCGTGGAGAGAGATGCCACCAAGCCCATGATCGCCAAGCATCTGGCGCATGCGTTCGATGGCAAGCTGATTGTGATCGTAGATGCGCGCTCCGCATCTGCTTCCGAGATCGTGGCTCGCGTCGTTCAACTCGAACACCGCGGCACGGTGATCGGCGACAGGTCAGCCGGAGCCGTGATGGAGGCCAAGCGCTACCGCGAGTCAATTGGGGCAAGCACGGGCCCCGTCTTCGGATTCTCCATAACCGACGCCAATCTGATCATGACCGACGGCAAGAGCCTGGAGGGGACCGGCGTTGTCCCAGACGAAATTCTGCTGCCGACGGCAGCAGATCTTGCGGCGGGTCGCGACCCGGTTCTTGCGCGCGCCGCAGAGTTGGCCGGATCCACGCTGGATCCCGTTAAAGCGGGCAAGCTGTTTCCATACGAGTGGCCATCGTTCTAGCAGCCGTCCGGGAAACAATCGGCCAGGAGCATCCGCCACCCGCCAAATGCAACCTGGGGCTGCGCCCCAGGTTGGTATAGCGCCGGGCCTTTGGCCCTGTAAAACATCCTGCTTGAGCGATCTTGATAATTTGCCCTTGTGGAGGGAAGTCCCAGGTCTCAGAATCGATGCCTAGGGCACCAACCCGCCCACTCATCGCGATGAGTGGGCGATGAATGGGCACAGTTGGGTTCTGCGGGTTGCGCGGGTTACTTGAGGTTGATGTTGGCTTTTAGTGGGAGCTTGTCGGAGGAGCCGCCGACCATGATGGTGTAGTCGCCGGGGATCAGGGACCATGCATCCTTTGACTCATCGAAGATGGACAGATATTTGGGGTCGATGTCGATGGTGACCGTCTGCTTTTCTCCGGCGTTGAGTTTGACTTTGCTGAAGCCGACGAGGCGCTTGGGCGGTTCCTGGGCACTCTCAGGGAGTGCGGCGTAGACTTCGGTGATTTCTGCGCCTTCGCGGGTGCCGATGTTTGCGACCGTAAAGGAGACTTTGACCTTGTCGCCGGATGCGGCACCCGGAGTTGCGGTGAGGCCGGAGTACTTATAGGTGGTGTAGGAGAGGCCGTAGCCGAAGGGGAAGAGGACGGGCTTCTTCTCCGCGTCGTACCACTTGTAGCCGACTTTCAGGCCTTCGTCGTAGGCGACCTGGAAGGGTGGCAGGCCTTTGGCCCAGATCTCAGGCGAGACGGGGCCATCGAAGTGAAACGCAGGTGGCTGGGTGACGGTGGGGTGGGGCAGGTCGGCTTCCGATTTGGGGAATGTGTTGGGGAGCTTGCCGCTGGGGTTGACGGTGCCGAAGAGGACGTTGCCGAGGGCGTTGGCGCCGTCGGAGCCGGCGTACCAGGCTTCGAGGATGGCGGCCGGGGCATCGACCCAGGGCATGGTGACGGGGCTGCCGGTTTCAAGCACCACGACGGTATGGGGATTGGCGGCAGCGACCGCGGCGATAATTGCGTCCTGATTATGAGGCAGCGAAAGGCTGGGCAGGTCCATGCCTTCGCTCTCCCATTGGTAGGCGAAGACGATGGCTATGTCGGCGTCTTTGGCCGCTGCGGCTGCCGCTGCGGGGTCGTCGCCGGCGTCGTACTTGACGGTTGCCTTAGGGGCGCGCGCCTGAATGGCTTTGAGGGGCGAGGTGGGGAACCAGATCTGCTCCTGCCAGTGGGTAGCGCCCTGGCCTGGAGGAGAGATGGCATTGCCTCCCGGCGGGTCGACCTGCGCGGAACCACCGCCGGAGATCATGCCTACATCAGAATGCGCGCCGATGACGGCGATGGTGCGGATCTTTGCGGGAACAAGCGGGAGGGTGGCGTGGTCATTCTTGAGCAGGACGATGGCGCTTTCTTCGATTTTGCGCGCGACTTCAAGGCCTTTGAATGGATCGACGACGCTGCGCTGGCGGGGATAATCGACGACACCGGCGGCAAACATGGAACGCAGGATGCGGTGTACGTGCTCGTCGAGCTCGGCGACGGGGATGGTTCCCGCTTCCACTGCCGCCTTGTATTTATCGCCGTAGAAGAAGCTGCCCGGCTCTTCGTTGTCGAGTCCGGCGGCAGAGGCTTTTTCAGTGCTGTGCGTGCCGCCCCAGTCGGAAAGAACGAAGCCGGGGAAATTCCAGTCCTTCTTCAAAACGTCTGTGAGCAGGTACTTGTTTTCGCAGGCGAAGTCAGTGTTTACGCGGTTATAGGAGCACATGACGGCGGCGGGTTTGCCATCGAGGACGCCGATTTCGAAGGCGAGCAGATCGCTTTCGCGCGCGGCGCGCTTGCCGATGGTGATGTTGACGGAATTGCGTCCGCTTTCCTGGTCGTTGAAGGCGTAGTGCTTGATGTCGCCGATAACGTGGGCGGATTGGGTTCCCTGGATGAGGTGAGCGACGAGGGTTCCGGCGAGGATGGGATCTTCGCCGAGGTACTCAAAGGTGCGGCCGTTGCGGGGCTCGCGGGTGATGTCGACACCGCCGCCGAGGGTCATGTTGAAGCCCTGGGCGCGGAGCTCGTCGCCGATGAGCTTGCCGTAGGCATAGGCTGCATCCGGGTCCCAGCTTGCAGCCGCGCCAACATTGGCGGGCAGAGCGGTGGAATAGCGGCCGTTGGCTCCGCTGGAGCGCACGCCGTAGGCTGCGTCGCTCATATCGATGCCGGGGATGCCGAGACGGGGAACGCCGACTACGTAGCCTACGCCGCGGTTGGATGGAGCGTTTTCAGGGGTGACCGGGTCGTCGGTAGGCATGCCAACGCCGTGCAGGAGAGCGACCTTTTCGTCGAGGGTCATCTCTTTGAGGACCAGGTTGGCGCGCTCGTCGGGCGAGAGGCTGGTGTTTTGCCAGGGGCCGGTGGGTTTGGGCGTTCGCGGAGGGCGCTGACATGCGCCGGGGATGGTCAATACGGAGAGCGAAAGAAACGCCAGCGTCAAAAATTGAAAGCCGCCGCGATTTGGAAAGTACTTCATTGGATCCCCTTGGTAAACGTTTTTTTAATGAGCGAAATAATCCTATCAACTAAGACACCTGCGGCGCGGCAGACGCTCGCAGGAGGCTCGCACTGGCTTCATTGCCAATTCTCACCGATCGCGAAGAAGCTGCGATGAATGGCACAGGCATCCCGCAGAATCGAATGGATGATGGATAGACGGGCCACCAGCCCATTCGGACGCATGGAGCTGAAATGGATGGGTTTAAGAACGCGATGGGAGTTTCCTTCTACTGGAATTGGAGCAGGACCACTTCAGGGCGGGTGCCGACGCGCATGGGCGGACCCCAGGTTCCCGCGCCGCAGGATGTGTAGACCTGGAGCGCGCCGAAACGTTGCAAGCCATAAGTGAATTTGCCGAAAGCGCGACGCGTGATCCAGGTGACGGGAAAGCATTGGCCGGCGTGTGTGTGGCCGGAGAGTTGCAGGTTTATGCCGGCCTGCTCCACGATGGGCAGACGGTTGGGAACGTGGTTGAGCAGGATGCTTGGCTCGGCGGGGTTGGGGTGGAGGCGTTCAAGCGTGGCGCGCATATGGAGGATATGCGTGGACTCGTGATAGGCGACGCCGAGGATGGCTAATCCATCGACGACGACCTTCTCGTTTTTGAGGACGCGGATGCCGGCGTGGGCGAGGGCTTCAAGGTAGTGGGCGAGGTCTCCATATTCATCGTGATTGCCGGTGGCGAAATAGACGCCGAGAGGCGCAGACAGTTCACGGTAGGGAGCAGCCATGCGGGCGCTGTTTGTCTTGACGCCGTCAAAGAAGTCGCCGGGGATGAGGACGATGTCTGGACGGAGGCTGTTGGCGAGTCGCACAATGCGGCGGCTGAAGGTGATGGCGTTGATGTTGCCGAGGTGCAGGTCGCTGAAGAGAACAGCGGTGCGACCGTGCCAGGAGTCAGGGATGTTTTCGAGATGGATGGGGACGCGGCGGACGCGAATCCACTGGGCATTGAAGAGGCCGTAGATGCCGGTGAGAACGGCGAGGCCGAACAAAGTGCCGGCGATGAACGGCCGTGGCGAGGGGACTGAGGCGATGCGAAAGCCGAGGTCCACAAGCCGGCTGAGACAGGCAGCGAGGAAGAAGTAATTGAGGAATCCGAGCCAGGCGGCGGCGATTTTGTAGAAGAGCGTGACCAGCCAGTTGAAGTAACGAAAGCCGAGCATGGCAGAGAAGACAAAGCTGAAGGTGAGCAGAAAGACGGCAGTGTAGAGGCGGAGATCGAAAGACGGACTCTGAGGGAACCAGAAGGCGATCCAGGTTCGACAAATGAACCACTGGGCAAGAATAAGAAGGGACTGAATGATCGTGATTGCCAAAACCGGCCAGGCTCGCAAACTATTGGCTCCTTAGCTTCATTGTTTCACGGGGCGAGAATCAGGAGGGTCACCGGCTGTGGAGCGCAGGCGTGAAAGAATTGTTTTCATGCAGGATTCAAGCGGGAACTCGCTGGGCGTTTACATTTCGATTCCGTTCTGCCGGTCGAAGTGCACGTATTGCAACTTTGCTTCGGGGGTGTACCCGGCGAGCGAGCATGGGCGCTATGTGGAGAGGCTGACTGAGGACCTGGGGATAGCCGGGAACTGGGCGGCGCAGATGGGTTTGGAACTGGCGCGCCGCGTGGATACGGTTTACCTGGGCGGCGGGACGCCGAGCCTGCTGGAGCCGGAGTTGCTGGCGCGGCTGTTTGGCGCGCTGCGGGCGGAGTTTGAGATTGAGCCGGATGCGGAGATCACAGTGGAATGCGCGCCGGGACAGATTGCGGATGAAACGCTTGCGGCGCTTGTGGCGGCGGGGGTGAATCGAGTGAGCCTGGGCGTGCAGACTTTCATTGACCGGGAGGCGCACGAGAGCGGGCGATTGCACAGCAGGGCGGTGGTAGAAGAGGATTTGCGGCGGCTGCGGGCGGCGGGGATCGGCAACCTGAGTGTGGACCTGATTGCGGGGTTGGCGGGGCAGACGTTTGCTTCGTGGGATGAGTCGCTGGCGGCGCTGGTGGAAAGCGACGTGCCGCACGCGAGTATTTACATGCTGGAAGTGGATGAGGATTCGCGGCTGGGGCGGGAGATGCTGGCGGGCGGAGTGCGTTATCGCGCGGGGTTGGTGCCTACGGACGATGCGATTGCGACTATGTACGCGACGGGGATCGAGAGGCTTGGCGCGGCTGGGTTGGAGCAGTATGAGATTTCGAATTTCTGCAGGCCGGGTTTCGAGTCGCGGCATAATTTGCGGTATTGGGAGCGGCGGCCTTACCTGGGAGTGGGACTGGATGCTTCGTCGATGCTGCGGGAGGCGGTTGGGGCAGAATCCGAAGGGGCTGGATTCGTGCTGCGATCGACGACTTCCGATGATTTGAGTGGGTATCTGAAGGGGCCGGACCCCGCGGAGATTACATGGCTTTCTCCGGAGCGGCAGCATGAGGAGGCTTGGTTTCTGGGTCTGCGGTTGAATGGCGGGGTGGACGTGGCGGCGCTGAAGCGCGAGTTTGGGGCGGGGAGAGTGGCGCGGGCGATGGAGGTTGTGGGGAGGTTGGCGGAGGACGGGTTGGTGGAATCGGATGGGAAGACGGTGCGGCTGACTTCGCAGGGACGGATGCTTTCTAATGATGTGTTTCAGGAGTTTTTGGGGCCGGTGGCGGTGGGGAGCTAGCTTCCGGATTGGCGATTAACCAACCGCAACGGGACTACGACTAGGATGTCCCCATGAAAGCAATGGCGAAGGGCGTCTGCATCACGCTATTCGTATTCCCCTTGTTCGGCGGCGGATGTTGAATGCGAAAGGGTGAATGTCCATGGATTCGTTGCGAGAGAGAATTGGATCGTTCCTTGGACTCTCCCTGCCATGTGCCCCCTCAGAGGTAGAACTGCTTAGCCAAGTTGAAGGAAGCGGGTTCTCGCGGAAGCTGGTGCAGTACGAGTCCGGTGATGGCGAAACGATCCCGGCATTCCTCTTTGTGCCAAGCGAGTCTTTGCGTGGGGCAGTGCTTGCATTACACCAACACAACAGCCAATGGGAGATTGGAAAGAGCGAAGTGGCTGGTCTTGCGGGCGATCCTCTGCAGGCGTTTGGCCCGGCGCTCGCGAGTCAAGGCATTATGGTTCTTGCCCCGGATTCAGTGGGTTTTGAATCACGCATGAAAGCCAGCGATGGAGGGGTATCGCTCGCGCCCAGGCTCGACAAACCCTATAGCAGCGCTGAGGGCTGGCTGCAGTACTACAACGAGATGACGTACCGTCTTGTAAGCGGGGATCTTCTGATGCGGAAGGTGCTTTGCGATTGCGCCCAGGCATTGTCAGCGTTGCAGTCGTGCTCCGGTCTGTCGCGCGTGGGAGTTATGGGCCACTCCTTCGGCGGCACAGCAGCTCTCTTCCTGGCGGCTTTGGATACCCGGGTGGCATTTGCCTGCACAAGCGGTGCGGTCTGTTCCTATCGGCAGAAGCTGGTGAGCGGGACGGGTCTGGAGATGTCGCTGGTTATTCCTGGCTTTGTTCAGCACTTTGATATGGACGATGTGCTCCGATGCGTGGCACCCCGGAGAATCTTTGTCGTCTCCTCTGAGAGCGACCCGCAGACGGCGGACGCTAACGAAGTCGTGTCCAGGGCTCGGTCAACTTTCAAAGAGCAGCATTGTGAAAGCCACCTTGAGCACCTGCGTGTGCCAGGGCCGCACGCCCTTGACCAGCGGCGAGCCGAGGCAATGGTGGAGTGGATGATTGCCGCAGCTGTTTCCCCAGGCTGACTTACGAAGCCGGTTTTGTCATACGCTGTTGGATTGGTAACGAAAGCGGGCTTGTCGCCAACTCGCACGTGTGCCAGCGACGGTGGGAAGCCAGCTTCCGGATTGGCGGTTACCAACTCATCCCCGGATCGAACGCGCTAGGATAATGCGGCGCTTTGCCTGGCCCTCATACCGACAGAAGACTCTACTGGCAGAACCACTGGAAACGGATAGACCTCTGTTATTTTGGCGATGAGCGCTTGCGCCTCTTCGCGTGTAACTCCGGTGCCGAAGTAATAAGTCCAATGAGAATCGCAGAACTGAACTTCGTTCTGCCCAATCTTGTTTTGAACCGGGACATCGCCCGAGCGCTCGACAAAACGGAAGCTGTGCAGGGTCGCAGTGGGAAAGACGTCTTTCGAGGATCCGAGGCGTGCGTTCCATCCGATGGTTGTCTTGACTGGATTCAACGTGACAACCGTCTTTCCGAATAGCCTCGGTACCATCCTTGCGAGAATCAGGCCAGCGCAGCAGCCGAGAGATGACATGAAGAGGCTGTGCACTCCATTGTTATTCACGTAGGAACGGAAGCTGAGACCGCGCAGGTAGGCGACGCAGCCGGTGATCGCGAAGAGGCCGAGGGAAGTCACAATATAGACGCCAAGATCATCCAGGAGCTTTCGGATGGCACCCCAACTGAGGCGGGCTGGAATCACCACACGAATCGCATCGCCTGTTCGCTCCCACTTCAGTCTTCCGATCAGCGTTTCGAGCATTGCGCTTTCTCTCGCCACAATGATAGCCGAAATGAAGGAGGATTCATTCAATTCCCTTGAGGATTGTGCTTCGCAAAACTATGGTTAATGCCGGGGCTACATAGGCTGAAGGACACTCCGCAGGGGCTGAAGCCCATTTCTTTTTTGAGCCTTATCGGCACGACTGAAGTCGTGCCCTGATACAAGGCCAGAGCCGGTGCTGAAGCCCACGTTGATCTGCTTGCCTTTTTGCTGGGGATGAATCCCCGGCTTACCGCTCGCACGAGTTTGCCGGGAGTAAACTCCCGGTCTACCAATCCCGGCCTACGGTTCCACCCTGCTAGTCGCAACCTTCCCCGCGTTACCAGGCGAGGAGTTCGTCGCCGGTGGAGTCAGAGTGATACGTGACTGGGGCGGCGGAGGCGTCGGCGCAGCCGTTGAAGCACTGGATGGTTTCGGGGCCGGCGGCTTTGGCTATTTGCAGCGCCTGCTCAGCTTCGCGCAGGACGACCATGGGCGAGCGGCCGTGGCTTTCGGCGAGGCCAAAGCACGCGGAGAGGCGGATGGCATCGCCGGAGACGTGGTAGGGCGATGAAAAGACATCGACGCGGACGCGCTCCGCAAGCATGACCGCATTGGAGAAGGTGCAGCCGGGAAGTGCGATGAGGAACTCATCCATGCCCGGGCGGCCGAGCAGATCGTAGCTGCGCAGCAGGCGGTTGGTGCGGCCTACCACGAGGCGGAGCAGTTCGTCGCAGGGATCTGCGCCCAGACGGGAGTTCCAGTGCCCGAAGTCGTCAATGTCAAAGAGGATCATGCACAGGGAAGTCTTCAAGCGCTGCACGCGGTCCGTCTCGCGGAACAACATGGAAAGCAGGGTTCCGCGATTGTAGACGCCGGTGAGGTGGTCCATTTCCGCTTGCTGGACCGTGGTTTCGCGAAGGGCTTCCAACTCGCGGGCCTGGTCGAGAGCGCGAAGCACCATGGCCACGCGCAGGCTGAAATAGGCAGGCTCGGCGGCGCACGGAATCACATCGTCAATGACGCCTTCCGCCAGGTGGTCGCGCCACTGCTCGGTGACAGTGTCCGTGATCAGGATGATGGGCAGGCGGCGGGCGCTGATATTGGCCCGCACGGCCGTGAGCATAGGGTCTACGCCCTCCTCCAAACCGGAAAGATTGGTGTGGATGAGGGCCAGCGTTGGCGGGAAGGGAGCGGTGATGGAGGCCATGGCTGCCGCAGCGGAGAGAACGATTTCAATGCGCGCGCCAAAGGCGAGCAGAACCGGTTCGAGGGCGGCCAGAAGTGCAGGTTCGGACGATGCGAGCAGGAGAGTTGGGGGGTGGTTGACGAGCATACCGAATGCCTCCGTACTGGATGCATCGGCGAAGATTAGAGGATCTTCAGATAACTTGCGGGAATTATGAGCGGATGGGAATTACTTTTGGTGGGAATTGGGGTGTCCTGGGTACTGTGTTAGGGCCCGGGGGGGCTTCAAAACCCGGTCCCCAAGTGCGAGGGACCAGGGGCACCCAGGGTTTCGTGAAAGATGTGGCGGGAGTTAGTCGATGAAGTCGACTTGGGGAGCGATGGGTATGATGCCGCGCTCGTAGCCGAGGTCGAGGAGTTTGTGAATGGCCTGGCGTCCGTCGGGGCCGTAGTCGAGGGTACGGTGGTTGACGTACATGCTGACGAAGCGGTTGGCGAGGCGGGCATCGAGGTCGCGGGCAAACTGCATGGCGTAATTCAGGGCCTGTTCGCGATTGTCGAGGGCGTGCTGGATGCTGTCTTTGACGGCCTTGGTGACGATCTTCATGGAGGCATCGCCGAGCGAACGACGGATGGCGTTGCCGCCTAGGGGCAGGACGAGGCCAGTGGTTTCGCGCCACCAGACGCCGAGGTCAAGAACCCTGTGGAGGCCGCTGGAGGAGTAGGTGAGTTGTCCCTCGTGGATGATGAGGCCGGCGTCGAAGTTGCCGGCGAGGATCTCCGGAATGATCTTGTCGAAGGGGACGGTGACGGTTTGCAGGTCCGGATTGAAAATCTTAAGCGCGAGGTAAGCGGTGGTCAGGGTTCCGGGGACGGCGACCTTGATTTTGCCCAGGTCCTCAGACGCGAGCGGCTTGCTGGAGACGACCATGGGCCCGTAGCCCTCGCCCACGCTGCCGCCGCAGCCCATGAGCGCGTAGCTCTGCTGCAGGTAGGGGTAGGCGTGGAAGCTGATGGCGGTGACGTCGAAGAAAGCTTCGTTCTGGGCGCGCCGGTTCAGGGTCTCGATGTCGCAGAGGGTATGGGTAAAGCGATAGCCGGGGACGCGCACCTTGTTGGTGGCGAGTCCGTAAAACATGAAGGCGTCATCGGAGTCGGGGCTGTGGGCGATGGATATATCGATGATGCCGGTGGGAGTTGCTACTTCGGTTTGCGAGGTGCTCACGGGGATAAAGTCCTTTCAAGGCAAAAAACTGCAGTGTTTCTTTGTATGCGGCGTGCGTGCCTGCTTAGGCCCTGCTGCGACGAAGGCGGAAGAATCCGGCTCCGAGGGCGGCGGCTGCGGTCACCTTCAGTGCGTCCCCGGGGAGGAAGGGAAGTACGGCAAGCGTGAAAACGGATTGGAGCGAAGAGTGGGTGAGCACGGCGAGCCAGAGCGCTCCGCAGGCGAGAATGACAAGGCTGCCGGCAGCGGCGATGAGGGCGGCGGCGGTGAATCCACGCTGGGTACGGCGCCAAAGGACGGCGATGAATAGGGCGGCCACGGGATAAGCGAGCAGGTAGCCGCCGGTGAATGCGGTTGGCCCGAAGAGATGAGCAAGGCCGGTTGTCGGGCTGGGGGCGAAGACGGGAAGTCCCATAGCGCCCTCAGCCAGGTAGACGGCGAAGGTGGCTACGGCGAGGCGCGGGGTAAGCAGCAGCCCCAGAAGCAGTACGGCAAAAGGCGCGAGCGAGAGCGGAACGGGCGTGAAGAATAAGGGCACGGAGACGTGGGCACAAACGGCGGCGAAGGCACTGCCCAGGATGACGATGCCGGATGCGCGCAGCCAGGGAATTGGCCGGGCCGAGGTGGCTAATGGAAGGGAAAGTTCTTTGCTCACGCGATTTCCTCCGGGGACCCCGGCGCGCTTTCTACGCGGGTGCTGCGGGGTTCAGGGTTCCAGGTCATGTTCCATATCCTCAGCCGGGTCGATGATCTGACCTGGGGTGAGGGGTAAAGTTTTTCTCTCACCAGTGGCGGTCTGGCGGCGGAGTTTGCCGCGCTGGACAAAGATGTGGCGCGCCACGCCAGCGGCTGCCAAGAGCAGCGCTGCAAGCGAAGCGAGAAGGCCAATCATTAGCCAGCGCATGGCAATAAACGTGGACGGCATTCCATTTAATCAGGCTTGCCGGCAGCGTGCACTGCCGGATGGAATTCAAAAAACCGCCGGTGCACAGAATACCAGACGGGCTGAACGGAAGGTCAGACCATGCGGAGGGAGGATTGCAGCCACTCGATGTAGCGCTCACTGGCGGCTTCGACGTCGAGGACGAGGAACTCCGGGGTCTGGTAGCTGTGGATGTGGTGGAGGCGGGCTTCGAGGGCGGGTAGCTGGTCGGGGGTGGTTTTGAGGAGGAGGACGGCCTCGGTGGCGGATTCGACGCCGCCTTCCCAGTGGAAGATGGACTCGACAGAGGGAATGAGCGTGGCGCAGGCGGCGAGCTGCTCTTCGACGAGGATGCGGCCGGTCTGGGCGGCCTCATCGGGCGTGGCGCAGGTGGTGATGACGAGGCGAACCGGAGGGCGATCCTTTGTGGCGATGTCGGGCATGGAGAAGTTCCTCGCTCAGTGTACGTGTGTTCAGGTGAAATGTCCGCGAAATGTTTGCCCGGAGGGGTGGGCTACATAGTGGAAAAGGCTGCTTATAAGGTTGAAAACAGGGGCAAATGGCTGCTCGGAGGGTTGGGATTCTTTGCGACATGGACCGCGGGGGCAGTCTTTTCAGAGGTTTTGATTGCTGAGAATTGAACTAATCGAGGGTTCGGGTTGCGGAGAATTTGACATTTTTTCGCGAAATGGGCTGATTCTGTGGGAGATAACGGTTTAACCGATTGATACTGCGTGAGTTATTTGGATTTTGTTTACAGTGGAATTGCTCTTGCGCACCCAGACGACCAGGTGCGGGTCTGGGCGGTCTGA
>Ga0187847_10001194_pt1 | contig 24494 bp, 25 predicted proteins | sample June2016WEW_4_10_FD_132458 | JGI IMG/M metagenome (GOLD analysis project Ga0187847, IMG submission 132458) | Peatland microbial communities from SPRUCE experiment site at the Marcell Experimental Forest, Minnesota, USA - June2016WEW_4_10 | ecosystem: Environmental > Terrestrial > Soil >...
AAGGCGCGTTTCTCACCATGTTTAGCGGCGGATTGGGCATGGCGGGAGCGGCCGCTCTTATGGCGGCTCTAAGCACATTGCCTTCGCCTCCGGGATGGGACACGCCGAAACTGGTGCCCACGACGGCTGCGCTAGCCATTATTTCTCTGGCCATTGCAGGTATCGCTGCCGGACTTTATCCCGCGCGCCAAGCGGCGTTGCTGCAACCGGTGGAAGCGTTAAGGCGCGAATAGATGAAAAAGGACCTCCTCCAACAAGCCTATAGCGCCATGCGCCACGATCTTCGCAAGACTGTACTCACCATGCTGGGCATGGCTTGGGGAATTGCGACGGTCGTATTACTGCTTGCCTACGGCGACGGCTTCGGCGGCGCGATCGAGAATATTTTCCACGCGTTCGGCGCGACTGGCGTCGGCATTTATCCTGGGCGCACGTCGGAGCAAGCGGGCGGCAACAAAGCGGGCGTTCAGATTCGCCTCACCAATGATGACGTCGAATTGTTGCGCAACGTCGTGCCCCTGGCCAAACACATCTCACGCACATCCGATATGCAGGCGACTGTGCAGTATGGCGAACGCAGTTTCACGCTCTCGATTGAAGGCGCGGACCCGGACGTCCAGCAAATCTGGAATTTGGGCATCAAGAGCGGCCGCTTTCTCAACGATCAGGACAATCTCAGCCACGGCTTCGTCGCCGTCATCGGATCCGAGGCACAACAGAAATTATTCTCGGGCATTGACCCCCTCGGCGAGACCATTCGCATCAATGGCGTGAGCTTTCAAATCGTCGGCACGCTGCTTCCCCGTATGCAGGAGGGCGACGACGATGACAACCGCACCATCTACCTGCCTTACAACACCATGGACAGTTTGCAGGACAATCACTATCTTTCGGGAATCTGGCTCGATTCTCTCGGACTCGACCATGACAAGCTCGAAACCACGATTCGCCAATCGCTTGGCCTTGCCCACAACTTCAAGCCCACGGACCAACGTGCCCTAATGGTGTTTGACGCGCAGAAACAGCTTCAGCAATTCGGCATCATCATCATGGGATTGAAAATTCTGCTGGCGTTTATCGGCGCGGTGACGCTCGGCATCGGCGGTATCGGTCTGATGAACATCATGCTGGTTTCCGTCACCCAGCGAACTCGCGAAATCGGCGTGGAAAAAGCTCTCGGCGCGCGCAAGCGCGATATTCTGTTTCAATTCCTTGCGGAAGCTCTCGTCATCACTGCTGCGGGCGGCGTCCTCGGGGTTTTGCTGTCGTACGCAGTTTCGTACTGCGTCGGTACCATTACGTTCTACAGCGCGATAGCCCAATACGCCAACGCCGGTGATATCCGCCTCGTGGTTGCTCCGCATATTCTGATCGTTGCCACGCTAATTTTGGGATTGGTCGGTATCGTCAGCGGCATGGTGCCCGCCCTGCGCGCCGCGAATTTGGATCCGATTGAAGCGCTCAGGTATGAGTGATGCAATACGAATGAACTCTAAGAGCAGACATCTCATCTGCCGAATGGGCGGCCACTAGGTCAGCGAAAGCCAGCTAGGAATATCTCGACCGCCCGCCAGTTCTCGGCCTCGCCTTTGGGGTTGCGGTCAACTCGCAATGTAGAAGAACCGTGTATGCCGGCAATCTTCGGAATGAATTGCGTCTTCTGTTTCGCGGGCGACGCCGCAAGAATGGACCTAGCAGCGTCAATTTCTTCCGTATCTTTCGCTGAGGTCACGAAAATTGGAACCGAGACGCGCGAGGCTGCGTCGCGCACGAAGTTTTTGTCCGCGAAATACTCGCCTGGAGAGAACGAGAGAATTCCCGCAATTTCCTCGGGATGCTTCGCTGCCAACAAGAATGCCAGCGAGGCCGAATAACTGCTGCCCCAAACCAGAATTTTCGGATTGGCGCCTTGAGATTTTCCCCACGCCAATGCCGCCTCCGAATCTTTCAGCGCGTCGAGATATTCGCCATTGTGTCCAAGATGTTCGACGGTCTCGTTTTTCTGCCCCCACATATTTCCACCGGAGCGCTGATCAATGGCGAGGCAATTGAAGCCTAACTTCACCAGACGCGGGGCGATCGGCGCATACTCCGCGCGGTTCGATCCCGCTTGATGAAACAGCAAAATGTAAGGTGCTGACTTGCTGGCGGCAGGGTAAAAGTCGCCGTAGATCTTCACGCCGTCGGAGGCAGTCAATGTGACTGGTTCGCTGGCGTACAACGGCGCAACAAATGTGATGAGTGCGATCACAGCTAGCAGAAGATAAAGTCGTTCCCCGCTGAACATAAACTAATCCCCGGCCGTCGCTGGCTTCTGCTCAGAATATTCATACACACCCCGCCCCGATTTCCGTCCCAAGCGCCCGGCTTTGACGTACTGCACCAGCAGCGGAGCGGGGCGGAATTTCTCTCCCAGCGATTTGTGCAGATATTCGAGAATGTGCAGGCGCGTGTCGAGGCCGACGAGATCGCCCATTTCAAACGGTCCCATAGGATGGTTCAATCCCAGCTTCAAAGCTTTATCAATATCTTCGGGTGAGGCAATTCCCTCTTGCAGCATGTAAAACGCCTCATTGCCGATCATGGCGTTGATGCGGCTGGTGATGAATCCCGGCGCTTCTTTGATGACCACAACTTCTTTGCCCATGCGCTGGCCGACTTCGGCCGCCGCGGCAATGGTTGTGTCATCGGTTTCCAAAGCACGCACGATTTCGAGCAATTTCATCTTGTGCACGGGATTGAAAAAGTGCATTCCCAGGCATTGCTTTGGGCGTTTTGTCACGCTGGCAATTTCGGTGACGCTGAGCGAAGAAGTATTCGAGGCAAGAAGCGCGGTCGGCTTGCACACTTTGTCGCATGTCGTGAAGAGTTCAATCTTCAGCTTGATCTCTTCGGGCGCAGCTTCGATGACAAGATCTGCATCGCGCACCGCATGTTCAACCGAGCCGGAATATTCCAGACGCTGAAAGCCGGCATCAGCCTCCGCGGCGGAAACTTTGCCAAGCTCAACGGCCTTATCGAGATTGGCGCGGATCTCCGTTTTCGCGCGCTGAAGCACTTGCGGGAGCGGGTCTTCGAGGATGGTGCGGTAGCCGCCCATGGCGGCGACGTGCGCGATGCCGCGCCCCATGATGCCTGCGCCAATGACGGCGACAGTCTTGATTTCCGCCACCGACTACGCCCCTTTTTCCAGCGCGCTAATCAGGGTGTTCAGATTGCCGGCGGCGCCGCGCAGGCTTTCTGCAATGCGCTTGCGCTCGTCGGCTTCCATGCCGGAAACGAAAGCGGTGATGCGCCGTAAAGTGGTGTTAATGTCGTCAACGTAATTGATAATGCGAATCAGTTCACCGGTGGACATGAAGGAAAGCTCCTTATCTCTATCTAGGGACCCGATCTAGGGGGACCCTTTCATTCTCGACTCTGCGGCGTGTATTAGTAAAGGCGCACTCACCAAAGTAACCAATGCAAGCATAGTTTTCTTACGGACATGTGACCGCTATGTGAATGAAACATAAAAACTTACGTGTTGTGCGCGTGGGTTCGTGATAGGCCCCATCAATGTTTTTAATTTGTCTTTTGCGACTGAGCCGAATCTAATGGTTCTATGACGCAAAAGCCACACAAGCACTATATTTTTGCCAGCGACTTCGATCAGACGCTGACCTTTAACGATACGGGCTACGTTTTGAGCGAACTGGTAGGTATTCCGATTGAGGAATTCGAGCGCAAAGCCAAGGGGATGGCTAAGCTGAATCTCGTCCAGCAAGGCGCGGAGCTCTCCTATTTGCTGTTGCACGACCCTGAATTTCAGTCGCGGGTGCGTAAAGAACACTTGCACCAGGTCGGCAAGCTCATCCGCCTGAAAGAAAACATCGACCTGCTCTACAAGATTCTCGACCGCGGCATGGACGGTTACCATTTCGACTTTTTCGTGTTGTCCGCCGCGCCGAACGAAGTCATTTATTCCGCGCTTGAGGGCATCGTTCCGCGCGACCATATTTTCGGCACAGAGTTTCGCTATCGCCCGACGGGTGAGATCGAATCCATCGTTCGCGCGACCGCTGGGTACGGCAAAGTCGCCATGCTCGATCAGTTGCAGAGCAAGCAGCAAGTCGGGCCGGATCAAGTCGTCTACGTCGGCGACGGCAGCTCCGACGTTCACGTGATGCTGCACGTCAATTCGCGCGAAGGATTGACGATTGCCGTTTCAGAAGCAAAGCTGATTTCGCAGATCGCGGCCCGCACGGTGTTGAGCACCAATGCATTGGCCGTTCTCGTCCCGATTCTCGAAGAAGTTGTCGGCTGGGATCGCTTGCGCATTCGCGAATTCTTCGAAGCGAATGGTCTCGTCGTCCAGGAGTGGGACCGCGTCCGTACTGACTGGCTCACGCTGCGCATGGCATCGGAGAAATCCGCCGCCGCGGTTTCGTAAATCTGCTCGCGTAGGGGCGGGTGTCCTCACCCGCCCAGTTGAGCGAAGCTCAACAGCCAGTGTCCGCGATCGTGCACCTTTTTTTGCCATCCTCCCAATAATCTGTCATCTCGACCGATCCCGTTGATCCGCGACGCAGATCAAACGGTGAGTGGAGGGACCTGCTTCTGCTTTCCGACGGTGGCGCGAGCATCGGCGACCGCGGTGAATTATGCAAGTACAGCAGGTCCCTCGACTGCGCCAGCGATTCACAAACGAAATCGCCGACTTCTCTCGGGATGACAGTGGTTATAAAGCGCTTTGGAAAACTTGGCGCTTGGTGAGGTCCCCTGAATCCTGCACATTCCCACGCTCATCTATCTGTCATGTCAGAAGTTAACGCTTCCCCCCTTTCAGATTTCTCTGGTTCGCCATTGCAGTCAATCTCCGAATCAAATCGTGATGGCGTTCTGCTCGACGCTTACTCGCGCACAGTTGTGACTGCCGCCGAGCGCATTAGTCCATCGGTCGCCAAGATTGAAGTCACGCAAACCGCGAAAAATCGCCGCGCCGAAGCGCAGGAACGCCAAGGTGGAGGCTCGGGATTCATCTTCACCCCCGACGGCCTCATTCTTACCAACAGCCACGTCGTTCACGATGCCACGCGCATCGGCGTTTCTCTGCCCGACGGACGCCACTTTGCCGCCCACATTGTGGGCGATGATCCAGCGACCGATCTCGCCGTAATTCGTCTCGACATCCCCGACAACGAAACCGCGAGCCTGGTCACGGCTCCTCTTGGCGACTCGCAAAAACTTCGCGTCGGGCAGGTCGCTATCGCCATCGGCAACCCTTATGGGTTCCAGTACACCGTCACCGCTGGCGTGGTCAGCGCGCTCGGACGCTCGTTGCGTTCTTATTCCGGCCGCATGATTGACGATGTCATTCAAACCGATGCTTCTCTGAACCCCGGTAATTCCGGCGGGCCGCTGGTCAATTCCGAAGGCCAGGTGATTGGAGTGAACACGGCGACCATCATGGGCGCGCAAGGCCTGTGCTTTGCCATTGGCATCAATACCGCAAAATTCGTCGCCGGACGCCTGCTCCGCGATGGCCGCATTCGCCGCAGCTATATCGGGGTGGAAGCACAGACCGTTCCGCTGCATCGCCGCATGGTTCGTTTCTATGATCTGCCCCGCGAAACCGGAGTCGTCGTCATGGCCATTACTCCAGGCGGCGCTGCGCAGCGTGCCGGAGTCCGCGAAGGCGATGTCATCATCGCACTCGACAACAAACCCGTCGCTGGCGTGGACGATCTCCATCGCCTGCTCACCGATGCGCACGTCGGCATGAGCAGTAAGTTGACGGTTCTGCGCCGCACGGAAAAGCTCGATTTGTACGTGCTACCCGAAGAAGCAAAGTAGCCTTGTAGGGCGCGGACATTCCTGTCCGCGCGCCTTGTCAACCCGATTAACGCAAAAATGCGGCGGACCAGAATGTCCGCCCTACATCATTGCGGCCCGCTCTGCACTGTGTTAATTTCAACAAACAGAAGAGGTTAGCTTGCGAGCGACAATTCCTGCCGGACTGGATCGCCATGAAGCGGAAATTTACGCGCTACTGGATCCAAAACGGCTTCCAAAACATATCGCCATCATCATGGACGGAAACGGCCGCTGGGCGCGCAAACGCCACTTGCCGCGCATTGCCGGGCACCGCGCCGGCGTCACCTCGGTGCGCTCGACCATGGAGACAGCCTCCAACATCAAGCTGCCCGCGCTGACTCTCTACGCATTTTCCGAAGAAAACTGGAAGAAGCGCCCCAAAGCTGAAGTGGACTTTCTCATGGGCCTGCTCGGCCGCTACCTTAAAGCCGAAGTGCCCACGCTCAACAAGAAAAACGTACGCCTCGAATATATCGGGCGGTTGCATGAACTGCCCGAGTCTGTGCAACAAAAAATGGCTTGGGCGCGTGAAGCGACTTCCAAGAATACTGGCACGGTCATGACTTTGGCTTTGAATTATAGCGCCCGCACCGAAATTGTGGACGCGATGCAGGGCATTCTCGATGCGGCCGCGCGCAACGGCGGTTTGCAACATGTGAAGATTGACGAGGAATCCGTATCGCGCCATCTCTACACGCGTCACCTACCCGACCCGGATCTCGTCATTCGCACCAGTGGCGAAATGCGCTTGAGCAACTTTCTGCTGTGGCAACTCGCTTACGCCGAAATCAACATCATGCCTACATTGTGGCCGGAGTTCCGCGGAGTGCACCTGCTCGAAGCGATCGCCGATTACCAGAAGCGCGATCGCCGCTTCGGCGGACTCAATTTGAATAACAATGATGACGACGCGTCCCACGCGTCCGAGTCGCGCCACGCCGCCCCCCACACAGCCCACCACGCAGCAAAGAGCCGGGGCTGATTCGCTTGCAACTGCTCAAGCGCATCCTTACTGCTGTTGTACTGATTCCCATCGTTCTGGTTCTGGTGCTGCGCGCACCCGTTCCGGTGCTGGCTGTCGTCGCCGCAGTCGTCGCGTTGCTTACCGTCCACGAGCTGCTCAAACTGGCTGAAGGCTATGGCATCCAGCCTTTGCGCATGCCGACTTACATTTTTGTGGGCCTATTCTTTCTTCTGCTCGTGCTGAGCCATGACGCTACGCCACTACTCTCGACTTCGACGTTTGCAACCTCGGCAGTATTCGCTGCCGCCTTTGCGCCATTTGCATTCTTGGCCATCGCGATGCGGCGGCAGAATTTGAGCACCGCATTTCCCGCTGCGCTGGTTTCGGCGTTTGCGTTTGCTTACATCGCGCTGCCTTTGGGATTTCTGGTGCAACTGCGCGAACAATGGGCGGGAGCATTTCTGATTTTGTATCTGCTGCTGCTGGTCTGGGCCGGAGATATTTTCGCTTATTTCGTCGGCAAATCGATCGGCAGGCATTTGATGTCGCCGCGCATCAGCCCCAAGAAAACCTGGGAGGGCGCCATCGCTTCCCTGCTCTCAAGCCTCGCCATCGGCTGGCTGCTTTGGGCGCACGCCACCGCCATCAGCACCTGGCTCATGCGCTGGCACCTCATCACGCAGCGCGACGGATACTTCGCCTTGCAGCAGCCCGACCTCGGCCCGATTTTGCTGCTCTCAGCAGCGATCAATCTTGCGGCGCAATTTGGCGATCTGGTTGAGTCGTTGATTAAGCGCGGCGCCAACGTCAAAGATTCCGGGGCTTTGCTGCCCGGCCACGGCGGCATGCTTGATAGGATTGACGCGCTGCTCTTCGCGGCACCTGTGTTGTGGTACTTCGCCGCCTGGCGGGTGATGCAGTAGGGGCGTTGCCCTCGCCTATTTGATACGGATCACCGAATTCGGCCCGTCGCATGAGGAGAGATAGGCTGCGCTTACCACCCACGCTACCCGCTGCGAATCGTTCGCATAGAACGAAAGCATATAGGGTTTGCTTACGACGATCATATATGCGTGCTTCTTATCAGGCGCCCATCGATACACAAGTCTAGCCTGTGATCTTTTCGTTTCATGTATACCACTAACTGATTCCTCATCAATTTGCGCATAACGCGCGAGGGCGGCTTTCGCTACCCGGAGCGGATCCTCAAAAACCCATTCATTCTGTCCCGACTCCGCGGCTTTTTGTGCATTGATCAACCCGGCGGAGGAGTCTATCGGCGTTAGCTGTCGGAAGCCACATCCAGCCTTGTCGATGTCTGGTTGATCTATAGATGGGGCATAATCGAGATCTTTACGATCGTGCGGATCAATTGTGATGATTTGCTGAATGGCGAGCAAGCTGCAGCAGCCCATATGTCCATAACCACCCCAAAATGTGCCTTTCGGATAATGGATTTGTTTTCCTGCAAAGAAACGGCCAACGACGGTGGCGTGCACAAGCATCCCATACCGATCCCCCGGTGACGATTTGTGAATCAGCTGATCGAATTGTTGAAATCTAGCGTCATCAATCAGGGGTATTGGTATTTCTTCAACGACGAGCTCTTTCGGCCTCGTTCTTTCCCGTGTGCCAGCACAGCAGTAGATAGCCCCCGCCTGCCTTCTCCCTCCGTACTCAACCCAAATACTGGGCCACGACCCGCAAGAGGGATCGGAGATCGAAGAGTCCTCAAAGGCATAAAATACAAAGCCTGTAACTTCGATCAGTTTGTGATTGTATGAAGCAGGATCTGCTTTTAACTGGCAAGCAGTAGCGCGCTCTGGCTGCTCCTGGGCAAGCACGGTAACTGAAGCGCTAACAAGTAAAAACGCGAAAATGTTTACCTTCGATTTCATGTGGTGCCTAGAGCGCCTTTACTTCACCACCGTCGAGTAAATCACACCCGTGAGCGAGCCGTTATACCCCGCACACCAAACCTGCGCGCCGCCGCGCTGGAGAGTGTGCGATGAGCATGCATCCATTTCGGCATTGGTAGTTGAATCGACGGTCCAGGTTTGGCCGCCGTCGGTGGTCAAATACATGCCGCCGACATTGGTGTAGAGATTTCCTCCGGTCGCCCAGCCGTAATTCTTGTTAAGAAAAAGAAATTGCCGAATCGGCCACGGCCCGTCGAGCGTACGCCCTGACCAGGTTTGGCCACCGTCGGTGGTGACATGTGCCCAGCCTTCGACGTTCGGGGAAATTTCCCCTCCGCCCACCCAGCCGTAAGTTTCTCCCAAAAACAGGACAGGCCCATCGAAGACTGAATCCACCGATGGCCCGCAAGTCCACGTCTGGCCGCCATCGGGACTCGAGCAAAAATTAATTCCCGAAGCCCGCGCATGCAGATCCAAGAGGAGGCTGAACTGTAGGCCGAACCAATTTCCTTCAGGATTGTCCACGACCGTCGTCCAATCTGAGCCGGTGCCGCCGCCATCGGTGGTGTATTGCGCCCAATTGCCCGACGTGCCGCCAATCAAATCCATAATCAGGCCGTGATTGTGGTCCGCATAGCGCACGCGCTGGCCCCATCCGGTTGTAATCTGCTCTGGCCCGGACCACGTCGTCCCGCCGTCATGGCTGATGTCGATCACGCCATACACCGACGACGAGTCGTAAAAGCCCGACACAATCACATCGTTGCCCGCCGCTTCGACGCCATAGAAGTAGTAAGTGCCGCCAGCACTGAGCACTTCCGTCCAAGTCTTGCCACCGTTCGTCGTCTTCCAGACCTGCCCCAGTTCCGCAGCAGCGTATCCGGTTGTCGCCGTCGTAAAAATCATGTCGTGAATCACGGTGCCGGGCAGCGTTGCAAGAAGAGTCCACGTATTCTGCGAGGTCTTGCCGATTGACTGCGGCGGCTTGGGCGAAGTAACCGCGCGCTCGGCGGACAACTCCATTCTCGGTTTTGCTACGGGCACACGCTGGGAAACGTGCACCCCGACTTCTTGTGAAATGGCGAGGCTGGATGTAAATGCGATTAGACCAAAAACAATCGACCGAATGTTGCAGATCTTCATGGGAAGGCTCCTTCGCGTCAGGCACAGCATGATACCACGCAAATGTGCGGGAAATCCGGCATCTGACGCGCCATTCGCCCCGGATGCGCCCGCAGGACAGCAGAAAGGTACAATAGAAGGACTGCATGAAACTCATCGCCATTCTGGGCTCGACCGGTTCGATTGGCCAGAGCACATTCAAGATCGTCGAAGCCTACCCCGATCGCTTTCAGGTCGTCACCTTAGCCGCCGGGCGCAATGTTGAAGCAGCCTTTGAACAGGCCAAACGCTGGCGTCCGCTCATGGTCTCCGTCGCGCAGGAGCAAAATGCCGACGCACTCAAAGCGCGCCTCAAAGCCGCAGGAATCACAGGAACCGAAGTCGTGCATGGGACTGCTGGCGCGGTGCAGGTTGCGACCCATCACGAAGTAAATTTTGTGGTTAGCGCGATAGTCGGCGTCGCCGGTCTGGAAGCAACTTATGAAGCCGTTCGCGCAGGAAAAACCGTGGGCCTCGCTAACAAAGAATGTTTAGTCGCCGCCGGTGAACTGATCACGGCGGAAGCGCGCAAGCAAGGCAAGCCCCTGTTGCCCATTGATAGCGAACATAACGCGATTCACCAGTGCTTGCGCGGCGGCCGTGCCGAGGAAGTCGATCGCATCTGGCTTACTGCGTCGGGTGGGCCGTTTCTGCACACTCCCCGTGAACAATTTGCATCTATCACTGTAGAACAGGCACTGAATCACCCTACCTGGAAAATGGGCCAGCGCATCACCATCGATTCGGCCACGCTGATGAACAAAGGCTTCGAAGTGATTGAAGCCTGCCGTTTGTTCAACTTACCGCCGAGCCAGGTGAAAGTCATGGTACATCCGCAATCCACAATTCATTCCATGGTCGAATTTGTGGATGGCAGCTTACTTGCACAAATCTCGGTGACCGACATGCGCCTGCCGATCCTCTACGCCTTAACTTATCCCGAGCGAGTTTCATCGGATTTACGCTTTCCGGTCAGTGACTTACGACATCTCGACTTCTACCCTCCAGACATGGAAAAATTCCCTTGTTTGCGTCTCGCTTATGAGGCCGCGGAGGCCGGAGGTACGCAAACTATTGCACTCAACGCCGCCGATGAGATAGCTGTTGCGGCATTCCTGGAGGGAGCAATCGGTTTCGCCGAAATTCCCGTACTCATTGAAGAAACCATGGGCGCAACCAAGCCGCGGCGTTTGGAATCCATTGAACAGGTGCTAGCGGTGGATGCGGAAGCAAGAAGCACCGCCCGGGAAAAGATTAAAAGTTACACGCGGAGCGCATTGGCTTAGGTAACGTCGTTGGCTTACGTAACACCAGGGGAATCATAAATTTATGTCGGATTTTATAACCGCTGTTTTAGCTGTGGGCGTGGTTCTGGGCTTCATGATTTTGATTCATGAATTCGGCCATTATGCCGCAGCCAAGTTGTTGGGCGTACGAGTTGAGGTCTTCTCCATCGGCTTCGGCAAACGCCTGCTGGGTTTCACCCACGGCGAAACAGATTACCGCATCGCAGCCATTCCTCTGGGCGGCTATGTGAAGATGTCCGGCGAAAACCCGATGGACGAACGTTCCGACGATCCGCGCGAGTTCATGAACCATCCGCGCTGGCATCGCTTCATCATTGCAATCGCCGGGCCGGCCATGAATATCCTGCTCGCCATTGGACTGCTCACCGCGGTTTACATGCTGCATAACGAAACGGCGGTCTATCTCGACAAGCCTGCCGTGGTAGACGGCGTCCGCGCCGATTCGGCCGCAGCCCGGGCGGGCATTCTGCCGGGCGACCGCATCGTGAAGGTCGAAGACATTGAAAATCCCACATGGGAGCAGTTGCAGCCGCGCGTTTGGCTGAGCCCTAATCAGCCCTTAACTGTGACCATTCAACGCGGCGACCAATTGCTGCAAAAGACGGTTGTGCCCACGCCAGTTACTTCGTCCGAAGTGGGCTCGGCTGGCTGGTACCCGAAAGAAGCTGTGATCGTGGGCAAGCTCGATGCGAGTATGCCCGCGGCGCAAGCCGGTATGAAAGAAGGCGACCGGATTGTCGCCCTGAACGGCGTCCCGCTGCTTTCCATCGAAAACATGATTGAGCAATTGCAGGAGTTGAAAGATCAACCGCTTGATTTGACGGTTGTGCGCGATGGCGCAACGCTGGATTTTAAGACTCATGCGGTGCTTTCCACGACCGACGATCCCAAGGAGCACCGCTATCGCCTCGGATTTGTTAACAAAGGCGAAACCAAAGTGACGCGGCTGCCTTTTGGTCAAGCGCTTGCCTTATCCCTAAGCGAAAATCGCCGGGACTCGCTGATGATTCTGGAGCTGGCGAAGAAAATCTTCCAGCACAAAATCTCGATGAAGGCAGTCTCAGGCCCGATTGGCATTGCCCAGGACGCAGGCTACGCGGCCCAGCAAAAAGGCTGGACACCGCTCATGGAACTGACTGCGGCGATCAGCTTAAACCTGGGTATTTTTAATCTGCTCCCGATTCCCATTCTCGATGGCGGCGTCATCATGTTGCTGTTTGTGGAAGGGCTGATGCGGCGTGACATCAACATCCGCATCAAAGAGCGGATTTATCAGACGGCGTTCGTGTTTCTAGTGCTGTTTGCCGTGGTGGTGATTTTCAACGATTTGGTAAAGACCATCCCGGGGCTGGCGCAAAGAATGCCTTAGGCGATTTTAGGTTTATTAGAAAGCCCGCCGCAATGGTGGGCTTTTTCCTTTTGGGTTAGCTCTCACATATTTAAGATGGTAATACTTTGTGATACAGTATTACTTACTCATGGAGTACTACATCTATGGCTTCACGAAATGAACTCGCACAAGTAGTTAGCACAAAGGGTCAAGTGGTCATTCCAGTTGAGCTTCGCGAGGAGCTGGGAATCGAGCCTGGCACACAAATCCGGTTTGAACGCCATAAGGAGGGGCTTCTGTTGCGCCCCGTGACCAAGGAATTCATTCAGAAGATGCGCGGATACTTCGGCAAAGGCGCACCCTCGCTTGAAGACATTCGCGAGCACGAGCACCGAAGAAAAGAATAGCCGTGAAAAACATCGTTCTCGATGCCAGCGCGCTGTTGCGCTTTGTAGACAACGAGACCGGGTCGGAGCGCGTCGCTGAATATCTGCAAAAGGCGCTCGGCGCTGAGCTTGCCGTTTTGATTTCCTCGGTGAACTGGGGCGAAGTAGTCTATTCGGTCCTGAAAGCGCATGGCGAAAAAGCCTCGTCCTTCGTTTCTGAGCTCAAGGGACTGCCGATTGAGATTGTTCCCGCTTCGATTGAGCGGGCCGAAGATGCGGCGCGATTCAAACATACTCATGGCATTCCCTATGCCGATGCATTCGCCGGGAGCCTGGCCATGGAAATGCGCGCTCGTTTAGTCACAACCGATTACGACTTTCATGGAATCTCGCCGACGGGGATGCAGATCGAACTGCTGCCGGCCAAGCGGAAGTGAAAATCAAAATGCCCCACCCTATCGCACAGAACGCGATAAGGGTGGGGGCACCCATCAATTCCCCAAGACTTTTACGCGGCTTTTACTTCCTGAACCGCTTTTACGGCGGCACGAATTACGTCGAGGACGCGGTCCGGTTGGGAGAGCATCGGCACATGGCTGCTGTCGAGCTCGTAGGTGGTTGCGCCCATGCGCTTGGCCATGGCGCGTTCCAGATCGGGAGGAACCGTGTGGTCTTTCTTGCCGACGATGTACCAACTGGGCTTTGATTTCCAGGCGGTACCTCCGGCTTTTGCGCTGAACAGATCGGGCTTGGGCACGCCCTGCGTCGCCCAAACGAGATCCTGCTCTTGCTCGGAAAGGTCTCCGCAGAAAAACTGCGTGCCGTCCCGGCGCAGCCAGATGCGGCCATCCACGACTTCGATTTTGGAGAAAACGTCGGTGGTGGGGTAATTGGCCAGTTGCGTCTGTGAACTTTCGTCGGCGTCCGGGGCAAGCGCGCAGATGTAAACGAGGCCGGCAACGCGGTCGTCGGTCCCAGCGCCGGTAATGACGGTCCCACCGTAGGAGTGGCCGACAAGAATCACTGGGCCACTGACACGGCCGATGGTTGCTTTGGTCACTTCGACGTCTTCGGCCGTCGAGTTGAGGCCGTATTGCGCGGCAATGCACTGGTATCCCTCGGCTTGGAGGGGGCCGATTAATTTGCTGAAGCAGGAACCATCAGCCCAAAGACCGTGGCAGAAAACGATGCTCGGTTTCGTTGGCATTTTATTCTCCTTTTCTCTTCATTGGTTTCTGGTTGATAGAACTGGAAGATGGTAAGTTGCGTTGGCTGTAAGTGTACGCTTCTGGATGCTGGCCTGCCCAACCTTAGAGAAGCACAAGCGGGACACTCGCGCCTACATTGCCCTGAACTGATAAAATAAAGATTCCCATGGCTACCATACAACGCAGACGGTCTATCACGGCTTCCATCCAGGGTGTGCGGGTCGGGTCGGATGCACCAGTTGTAGTGCAATCGATGACCAACACCGACACGGCGGATATCGCAGGCACCGTGAAGCAGGTTGCCGCGCTCGCTCGCGCCGGTTCGGAGCTGGTTCGCGTGACGGTCAACAACGAAGAAGCTGCGGAAGCGGTTGCGCCCATCGTCGACCAACTGGGCGAAATGGGTGTACGCGTCCCCATCATCGGCGACTTCCACTACAACGGACACATTCTGCTGAAGAAATATCCGGCGTGCGCGCGGGCGCTGGCGAAGTATCGGATTAACCCCGGCAACGTGAGCGTGGGCCGCAAGAACGATGACAATTTCCGGACGATGATTGAAGTTGCGGTTGAGAACCAGAAGCCGGTGCGTATCGGCGTAAATTGGGGATCGCTCGATCAGGCGCTGCTGACGCGCATGATGGATGAAAATTCCCGCCTCGCCGAACCGAAAGAAGCCCGCGACGTGATGATGGAAGCGATGGTCGTGAGCGCGCTAAATTCAGCAGAGCTCGCCGAAAAGTACGGCATGCGGAAAGACCAGATTATTTTGAGCGCTAAAGTCAGCGGCGTGCAGGATTTGATTGACGTTTATCGCGCACTGGCGGCGAGATGCGATTATCCGCTGCATCTTGGATTGACTGAAGCCGGCATGGGCGCAAAGGGCGTGGTCGCATCGAGTGCAGCATTGGGCGTGCTGTTGCAGGAAGGCATCGGCGATACCATTCGAGTTTCGCTCACGCCTGCGCCGGGTGGGGACCGCTCGGAAGAAGTTCGCGTGGCACAGCAGATTTTGCAATCGCTCGGGATTCGCAGTTTTACTCCGCAGGTGACGGCTTGCCCCGGTTGCGGACGGACGACAAGCACGTTCTTCCAGGAAATGGCCGAGCAGATCCAAACTTATCTCCGCGAACAGATGCCCTCCTGGAAAGAACACTACAACGGCGTGGAAGAGATGAAAGTAGCCGTGATGGGTTGCATTGTGAACGGGCCAGGAGAATCGAAGCACGCGAACTTAGGCATTTCCCTGCCCGGCACGTTTGAAGAACCGAAAGCTCCCGTGTATGTGGATGGCCGGCTGTTCACGACCTTAAAGGGCGACCATATCGTGGCGGAGTTCCGCAAGATTCTGGATGACTACGTGGAGTCGCACTACGCGGCGAGAGAAGCGGTGACGGTTTAGTTTGTTTTCGCCTTAAGCTTGGCCGCGCTCGGTAAATGCGGTTGTGATGCGCCTGCTGGTTGGGAGCTAAATCGATTTTCCTTCGCCAGGACGCGAACTTCCCACCCCATCTGACCCTTCGGTATCCCCCAAGGAGATCGGCCCGCCAGCGCGAAATTAAATCGTTTTAATGGCTATTTCTATGTCTTTTGTTTTCAGTTGTTTAGATGGCAGTGTTTTAACACAGTAGTGCATGTCTGTAAATCGTTTAAATGTAGGCACTAAACGGACTGAGTTCCGAAGCGGATTTACCGCCCCACACGCAAGATCTCGCTCAATCCAACAACAAGACAACCCAATAGATGCCGCTGGGGTAAGTCGCGGAGCGGGCATAGCACGTGCCTGCCGTTATCGACTGTAATAAGCCGTTCGCGATGGCTTGGCCGGCTCCGTTGGGTAAGATATCGGGCTGGTAGGTCGTATAACGCAAAACAAGTTTGGCTTTCGGCGCGAGCGTTTTCAATGAATCAGCATGGGCCATTTCACATGCGGCTGACGTTGCGGAAGAATTGTCATTCGCGCGCAATGGCGCGAGTCCCGATTGCTGACGAATTTGGTCCACGGCAGCAATCATCAAATTGGCCGTTTGCGTGGGCGTGTGCGGAAGCTGGGCGCGAGCGAAATCCTGCGTGACGTAGACGAGATTGCCGGAGTGCACGACGCCAATGCCGGCGAGGTTGTAGTCCGCGTCGAGCAAATTGGCCCGATGATGCGGCGAGTGCATGAATCCATTTTGCGATTCGTCAGGCGTGGACGCGTAACCGACATTCTCGGCTTCCCCTCTCAGTTCGAGCTGGCTGGTCGCGGCAAGGCGCTGCGGAAGCGCCGGCTCGCCTGGCAAATCATGCGAAAGCTGTTTGGTTGAAGCCATGCGCGCGGAGTGTTCACGCGCCGCGGCGGTTAGGCCGGGATCAAGCTTTAATGGCGCGAGCCCAGCTTCCGCACGCGACTGATTGGCAAGATCGAGAATGTGCTGCTCAGCGGCGGAGTCGTACGAAGCCTGCGCCGGCGCGAGGAGCGGTGCGAATAAAAGCACGCCAAGGAAAACGAGACGGGATGCTCCGTGGAAGTGGGCCTCCAGCCTGAATTTTGAGGTTCGCATCGTGACCCGCGGAGGCAACCCCATGCTGCGCGAGTTTGCGTAGAATAGCTTCTAGACCCCGGAGATACACGATTACGATGGGCACATTCCTACTGTTACTACTGGCAGCGAGCAATGTAGTGCTGCTCGGGCTGGTTGTGGTGTTGCTGCGCCGAACAAACGGCGGCGGGCAGGCCGACGCGATCGCGCAACTGGCCAGCCAGAATGCGAGTCTCCAGCAGAATCTGACCACGCACCTGTCTTCGGCCACTGCCGACATCGCCATGCGGCTCGAACAGACAAAGGGCGATCTCCGGCAGCAGTTTACTGATCGGTTAACTGATGGATTCGAGGCCGTGCGTGGCGCCGTAGATGCCCAGATGGTTTCAGGACGAAAAGAGCAGTCAGAGGGATTGGCCCAGGCCCGCGCGGAATTGACGTCTTCGCTATCGACCACGACTTCGCAGCTAAAGAACGAATTTGACGGATTGAATCAAAAGACCACGCAGAATCTAGAAGCGATTCGCGATCGTGTGGATGCAAGGCTGATGGCCATTACCGATCAGGTGCAGATCAAGCTTGATCAGAATATTAAAGAAGGCTTCGCGCAGTTTGAGAAAGTCCAACAGCATCTGAAAGCAGCAGAAGAACAGTTGCGCGAAGTTGGCGCATTGGGACATTCCATTAACGACCTCAATAATCTGTTGAAACTGCCGCATCTGCGCGGCACCTTCGGCGAGGCTAGTTTGGAGCGGTTGCTGGCCGATTTCCTTCCCGCACATATGTTCGAGATACAAGCGCAACTGCCGAATGGCGGCGGACGACCGGATGCGCTGATTCAGTTCCCTGACCGGCGATTGCCAATCGATGCGAAATTCCCGCGTGAGCAGGTGCTGGCGTTGTTTGAGAGCAATGTGGCATCGGAAATTGAAGATGCACGGGTTGAGTTTGTGCGGGTGATGAAAGCGCAAGCGAAGCGTATTCAAACCTACATTCAGCCAGAAAACGGAACTACGGAAATCGCGCTCATGTATTTGCCCAGCGAAACGCTATACATGGAGGCGGTGCGCAATCGAGATTTGGCTGATTGGCTGAACCAGTTGCATGTGTTTCCGGTCTCTCCGAATACGTTGTTGATGACTTTGCAAACCATAGCGCTGGTGCACAAGTGGTATGAAGTCGCCAGCCGATTTGAGAAGAGCCGCCAGGAACTGGGCAAGGCGCAAAAGTCCTTCGATTTTTTCCAAAACCAATTCGACAAAGTCGGCAAAAGCCTGAGCAGCGCGCAGGAGGCGTTCGATACAGCGCAGAAACACTTGAAATCTTATCGTGGCAAGGTGAGCGTGTTGAGTGGTCAAGAGCAGTTAGAGTTGGATTCTCCGTTGAAAGATTCCGCTCTGAAAGATGACCAGGGCGATCTGCCGTTGCTGGGTAAAGCGAGCGCGTAAACCTCCAATCCGCAAGGAGTTGGCAGACTCTCTTTCAGGTGGCAAATATCTTGATATATACCCCTGTGAGCTATATCATGGTCTATACCACATCGACGCGGAGGATCCCATGCCACGCACTGCCAAACTTTTTCGCAATGGACGCAGCCAAGCCGTTCGACTACCTTCGGAATATCGCTTCCAGGGCTCCGAAGTTTTTATCCGTCGCGACACCGCCACTGGCGACGTTGTGCTCTCGCGGCGACCGGATGCCTGGGAGGATTTATTTCACTTGATGGACTCGCTCGGCGTACCCGACGATTTCATGGCTAATCGCAGCGACACTCCCCCGCAAAAGCGAAAGCTGTTTTAATGGCAATCCGCTACCTCCTCGACACAAACACAGTCAGCTACATCATCAAAGGAAACTTTCCTCGCGTAAGAGAAAAGCTGCTGAAAGTGCCGATGGCCGAAGTGGGAATCTCGGTCATCACCGAGGCGGAGTTACGTTTTGGCGCGGCTAGAAAACCGGAAGCAACCAAACTCAAGGCTATTGTGGAAGAATTCTTGTTGCGAGTGGAGATTTTGCCGTGGGATTCGCTTGCGGCGCGGCATTACGCGGAGATTCGAGCGAATCTTGAACGCAGCGGCGAACCCATGGGAAATTTAGACATGATGATCGCGGCACAAACGCTCGCACTACAGGCTGTGTTAGTGAGCAGTGATCGTGTCTTCCGGCGGATTGATCACATGAAAATTGAAGACTGGAGCGGGACGGCAAGGCGAAAGTAGCTAACAGTCACAGGCTGATTCCGCGCGACACAAATCTACAATCCAGCTTCAATGCGCGCGCGCGGGTCGAGGTAATCGCGCAGGGCATCCCCGATAAAATTGAATGACAGCACGGCCAGCATCACAGCGAGCGCCGGAAAGATGACAAGCTGAGGCGCGTCGAAAAGATGGGAGCGTCCGTCGTTGAGCATGGCGCCCCAACTGGCGGTTGGCGGGGGGACGCCCAATCCAAGAAAACTCATGGTCGCTTCGGCGAGAATGGCTCCGGCCATGCCGATGGCCGCCTGCACAATCACGGGCTGAATAATGTTAGGGAGAATATGCCGCACCATGATGCGCAGGTCGCTCGCGCCAAGAGCCCGGGCGGCTTCAACAAATTCACGTTCGCGCGCCGCTAAGACCTGGCCGCGAACCAGTCGGGCGTAGCCGACCCACCCTCCGAGAGATAAAGCGAGAACAAGATTGAAAATTCCCGGCCCGCGAAAGGCAACGAAAGCTATCGCGAGCAAAATTCCGGGAAATGACATGAAGGCGTTCATCACAACGACATTGACGAAGCGATCGAGCACGCCGCCGTAATATCCCGCAAGCGAACCGATAATGAGGCCAAGCGTGAGCGAACTCAGAACGACACTGGTGCCGACCAGCATGGAGATGCGCGCTCCGAAGATGATGCGGGAAAGTATGTCCCGGCCAAGTTCGTCCGCGCCAAACCAATGCGCAGATGATGGCCCCGTGAGGCGAATTGGCAAATTGATGAAAGCGGGGTCTTGCGGAGCGATCCAGGGCGCAAAGAGAGCAAATATCACGAAAATCGTGATCAGCACAACCCCAAAGGCCGCAAGCAGGTTGTTGCTTGCGGCCCGTCGGATCGAAATCGCAGCAGTTGCCAAGAGTGAATACTACATCACTCGGCTCTTGATTTACTTCTTGGGTCGTGACTCCGGCGGCACCAAGCCGGCGACACGATAGTAAACCACCAACTGGCCGTAGTGTTCTCCGGAGTGCTCGATGAATCCATAGGCAAGGTCGCCGAATCGATATTGGCCGCTGCCGAAGGGATCTTTAACCGGATCATTCAGGCGCGTATCACCATGCTGCTTGATAAGGTCGGCGCCATCGGCAAACGACTTCTTCACAAAGGCCACGACGTCTGCCTTGGTTTTGTAGTCTGCACGTTTGGGGTCGCCGTCGGGCTGTTTCGCTCCAGTAGCCGCATTGATGAGGTAATAGTTTGCTCCGGCGACGTGTAGCAACCCTTCGGCAAATGAGCGCTGCGCCGGTGTCGGCTTAAAGTCATATTTATCTTCAGGGAAATCTTCGGCCATCGCAATAATCTTGCGGCCAATGTCATTCCAGGTCTCGAGCAGGGCCTGGGACGCAGAGGTCAAGGGTTTGACGTCTTTCTTGGCGTCTTGAGCGAGGACTGACGGGGTTAATGTGGCGAGCAGCAGAAACGGCAGCAACGATTTAAATCCTGACATAGCATTCTCCTGGGATCGGGTGAGACAACAGAAATCTTAGACTGATTGGTGCGGAAAAGTTAGCACAAGCACCAGAAATTAGACGAACCGCATGTCCTGGACTGCTTTTTGAGCTCCGCTATTGCCTAATCCTCGGATTCGCGACCGAGTACAGAAAATCCGTCAGAAAATTTACCGCGACGTACGTCAACCCAATCGCGAGGATGCAGCCTTGCACCAAATAGTAGTCGCGGTTGCCGATGGCGGTGACGGTAAGGCGACCGATACCGGGCCAAGAGAAAATCGTTTCGGTGACGATGGCGCCCGCGAGCAGGGCACCAAATTGCAGACCAAGCACGGTGATGACGGGAATCATGGCGTTGCGCAGGGCATGGCGATAGACGACGGTGCGCTCAGGTAAACCTTTGGCGCGAGCGGTGCGGATGTAGTCCTGACTCAATTCTTCGAGCATGGAAGTGCGAACCATGCGGGTGAGAATCGCCGCGAGAGCTCCGCCCATAGTGAGTGCAGGGAGAACGAGATTGGCGAAGCTGCCGGCGCCGGAGACGGGTAGCCATCCGAGTTTGATAGAGAAGAATAGGATAAGGATCGGACCGAGAGCAATATTGGGAAATGACAAACCAAAAAGACTAATCACGCTAATGGTGCGATCATCCCATTGATTCCGGCGCTGTGCAGAGCGAATTCCCGCGGGAATGGAAAGAATCACTGCGACGAAGAGCGAAGCCAGCGTGAGTTGCAGCGTGTAGGGATAACGCTGCAACACGAGCTTGGTCACGCTTTGGTTCAAGCGAACGGATTGGCCGAGGTCGCCGTGGAGAACTCCCTTCCAATAGTGGAGATATTGTTGACCAAGCGATTGGTCGAATCCGTAGGCGTGGCGGACTGCTTGAACATCGGCGGCGGGCGCGCCTTCTCCGAGCATTTGCAGGATGGGATCGCCAGGGACGAGATGAATCATAAGAAAAACAACAGAGACAACGAGCCAGATGACAGGCAGGGTGTAAAGAACGCGTTGGAAGATGTATCGGAACATCAGTTGTCAGTCGCCAGTTGCCAGCAATCTCTACTCTAACCGCCGCTTTGACCCAGTGCTGCTGAGGCTTCCAGCTTTTCAATCCTCACTTTGGCGATGCGATGGCCATCCATTTCTTCGACAGCGAAGCGATGGCCATCGTAGTCGAACGAATCGCCTTTCGCGGGAATTTTCTGCAAACGCGCCAGGATAAAGCCGGCAAGCGTTTCAAAACCACCATCACGGGGCAGACTTAAATCGTACTGTGATTCCAGATCACGAATACTGGCCGAGCCTTCAAGCACGACTGCAATTTTCCCTTCCAAGATCGGCTGCTCGGGCGCAGCAACGTCGAATTCATCTTCGATTTCGCCAACAAGCTGCTCCAGGATGTCTTCGGCGGTAATCAAGCCTGCGGTTGAGCCGAACTCATCCACGACAATGGCGAGATGGCGTTTGCGCTCTTTGAATTCCTCAAGCAAATCATTGAGCGCCTTGGTCTCAGGCACGACGAACACGTCATGCATGATCTGGTTAATTTTCATGGCAGCGATGCGAGGGGCGACCGCCGGAGCCGCATTTAGCCGGACCCGAGTCCAGCGCATGACATCTTTCGCGTAAAGCACTCCGATGATGTGTTCGGGACCGCTTTGCGGGTCATAGACAGGAATTCGCGAGTGTTGATCTTCCACAATGCGCTGATGGGCCTCATCAAGAGTCAGATCGCCGGGCAAAGAAAACATTCTCGGACGCGGAACCATGACTTCGCGCACTGTAATGTTTTCAAGTTCCAGCGCATTGTGAATCATCTGCTCCTGAAAGGCGGGAATCTGTCCAAACTGGCGGCTGGCGCTGGCGATGAGTTTGAGTTCGTCGGGGGAGTGAATGCTGCCCTGCCGGCCCTGAGGTGAGCCGAATACGCGCAGCACTTTTCCGGCGGCACGGCTCATGACGAAAATAATGGGCCTGGTTAGGGTAAGAAACGCTTCCATCGGCGCGGCCACGGCCAGAGCCACTTGCTCGCCGCGTTGCAAGGCCAGCGATTTCGGGACAAGCTCGCCGAGGATAACGTGCATGCAGGTAATCAGCGTGAAGGCTAAAACGATGGCGATGCCATGGGCGTAAACGAGCGTGTGCGGGAAGTCGGAAATAAATCCCATACCCTCGACAATGTGGGCCACGATGGGTTCGCCAATCCAGCCAAGGGTCAGACTGACGATCGTGATACCGAGTTGGACGCCATTGACGACCTCGTCCAGATTGCGGTGCAGCTTTTGCACCGTACGCGCGCCAATGCGGCCGGCGTCAATGAGCTGCTGGATGCGGGTATCGCGCAGGCTGACCAGCGCGAACTCGGCCGCGGCGAAGAAGGCATTGGCCGCCACCAGCATTAAAACCAGGAACACCCGCAGCAGCACAAAGGCGATCATTGTAAGGAAATCGAAATCAGGGTAATTCTAACATTCCAAAGGACTAGCAAGAACTCATTCGGGCAGGCGCGGTGGGTGAGCAATGGTAAAATTGTAATAAGGCGAGAGCAACCGAGCGGGCGGGTGACGGTTGTGGTTCCTCTTCATTGTTTTAGTGCCCGTGGGCAATGCACAATCGCTGCTTCCCTTTCCGCGTTTCAACGGTCTAACAGTTGAGCTGGCGTAGTGTATGGGCGTTAGGCGCCGGATTTAGGGTCGTTCGGAAATCTCAGGAACAAAATCCATAGCAGGTTCGTAACAGTCATTATTAGCGGGCTCGGTTAGCGGCGGATTACTCGAGAAAAGGCCAGGAGGCAGAAGTGAACGGCAATAATCAAGCAAAGAAAAAACGGAAACGGCTCGTCATCGCTGGAATCGTGGTCGCCATTGTTTTGGTATTCGCGGGAGTCGTATTTGCCTTCACGCGCGGCGGCACCAAGATCGATCCTACAAAATTGGCGAAAGTAGAGAAGGGCGATCTGGCCAAGAGCGTCGTAGCCACCGGCAAGGTTGAACCGATCACGAAAGTCGAGGTCAAGAGCAAAGCCAGCGGCCTGGTGAAAAAACTCTACGTCGAATACGGCGACAAAGTGAAGCAGGGCCAGCTGCTGGCGCAGCTCGACAAGGCGGAGATCCAAGCGGGCGTGGAACAATCCCGAGCGTCTTTGGAAGCGGCGCAGGCCAGCCTGACGAGTTCGCAAGCTGACTACGAGCGCGCGAAGGTGGATGCCGAAGGGCCCGATGTTCCGCTGCTCAAGCGTGCCTACGATCGCGCAGAGGGCATGGCGAAAGACGGTGTGGTTTCGCAATCAGCCTTAGAGGATGCGGAAAAGAACTATGAAATGGCGTTGAACAAGCAGAACGTGTCAAAGGCGCAAGTCACGGTCTTGAAGGCCAAAATCGCTCAAGCCCAAGCGACGGTAGCGCAAGACGACGCGAACCTAAAGCAGTTGGATGAACAATTGAGCTATACCGACATTACTTCTCCGATTGACGGGATTGTCCTGTCGCGTGACGTGGAGATTGGAGATGCGGTCAGCTCGATTCTGGTCCTCGGCTCTTCGGCGACGCTGGTCATGACGCTGGGCGACACGAGCCAGGTATATGTGAAGGGCAAAGTGGACGAAAGCGACATCGGGAAGGTTTACCTCGGTCAGCCGGCCCGCATTAAAGTCGAATCATTCAAGGACAAGACTTTCAACGGTGTGGTCACGAAGATTTCTCCGATGGGCGTGGAGAAAGATAATGTCACGACTTTTGAAGTGCGCGTCTCCATCAACAACGCTACCGGCGAGTTGAAAGCGGAAATGACCGCCAACGCGGAAATTATTCTGGACGAGCACAAAAACGTTCTTCAGATTCCAGAAGGCGCGATTCTTTATGACAAAGACAAGAAAGCGTCGGTCGAGATTCCCGATTCCAAGCAGAAAGAAGGCAAGCGCAAGATCGCGGTCAATATCGGAATCTCAAACGGAGCAAAAACCGAAGTGTTGAGCGGATTGAAAGAAGGCGATCAGGTGGTCCTGCAATAAGCCCGCTTGTGACTTGAAACGGCGAGTTGAACCACAAGGGGCGCGGACGAGAGACCGTGCCCCTTGCCTTTTGAAGACGAATCCGTGAATCCAGAAGGAGGACTTATGAAGTCTCGTCGCAT
>Ga0187847_10001199_pt1 | contig 24377 bp, 20 predicted proteins | sample June2016WEW_4_10_FD_132458 | JGI IMG/M metagenome (GOLD analysis project Ga0187847, IMG submission 132458) | Peatland microbial communities from SPRUCE experiment site at the Marcell Experimental Forest, Minnesota, USA - June2016WEW_4_10 | ecosystem: Environmental > Terrestrial > Soil >...
AATCGATCCCACGCACGGCGATCGCATCTTTGGATTGTTTAAGCGTATCCATAACGATACGCATCCCGGCGCGGGCGTGGGACTGGCTATCACGCGCCAAATCGTCGAACAGCACGGCGGCCGGATTTGGGTGGAGTCGCAGCCGGGTCTCGGCGCCACGTTCTACTTTAGCCTGCGGCAGGAACGCTCAGCCAAGTCTTTGGGGGTGTGAGAAATCGACCCAGTCGCCGCGGCCGTCACGGCACGCGCAACGTTCCAGCTTTCGGCGGAGCGCCGAACAGCCTGCGAATCTCGGAACCAACCGTTTGCAAAAAACCGTCCAGCGTGGAAGGCTTCGTGATAAAGGCGTTCGCTCCCAGTTCGAAGGACCGTCGACGGTCTTCCGTCGCCCCGGACGATGTCAGCACCGCGACCGGCACTCCGTCGTATCGCCGGTCGCCGCGAACCACTCTGAGAAGCTCGAAGCCATCGACCCGCGACAAATTCAGATCGAGAATGATGGCGTCTGGTGGTTCCTCGCTGCTGGTCAAATGACGGGCGCACTGCTCTCCGTCCGGGAACACCTTCAAATCGGCTTCAATGCCCGCCGCTCGCAACGTTTCTTTGACGAGAATCACGTCCGGACCGCTGTCCTCCGCTAAGACAATTCGTTTCGAATCTGGCTTGGCCATCACGACAACCCCATGGGAAGTGTGAATTTGAACGTGGCCCCTTTGCCGGGCTCCGATTCCACCCAGATGCTGCCGCCGTGGTTCTCGACGATTCTCCTGCACAGCGCCAAGCCAATGCCCGTTCCCTGGTACTGTGCGCCGTGCAATCGCTTGAACAGACCGAAAATCTTCTTATGGTAGGCGGGATCGATGCCGATGCCGTTGTCCGCGAGAGAGAATACCCACTCGTGATCCTCCGCGGCAGCGGATATTGCGATTCGGGGAGAACCGGAACCGCGGTACTTAATGGCGTTGCCGATCAGGTTTTGGAACAACACCACGAGATTGACCATGTCGCCCCGGACCTCGGGCAGTTCGCCGATCTCGACCACCGCGGCGCTATCCTCGATGGACTGTTTCAAATTGTTAACCGCCCATTGCACGGCTGCTTTCGTGGCAACCCTGGTAAGCGGGATCTCCCCCGCGTTGAGCGTTTGTGAATATTTCAGGAGATCGCCGATGAGGTTTCGCATCCGGTCGGCGGAAGCCACCACCTGGGCGATCAGTTCGTGCGCGCCCTCGTCAAGGTGGCCTGCATAACGTCGTTGGAGCAACTCGCTCATGACTGAAATACCGCGCAAAGGCTCCTGAAGATCGTGCGCTGTAACATATGCGAACTGCTGCAAATCGGCATTGGAGCGGGCCAGGCGTTCCGCCAGCGAAGCCAACGTCTCCTCCGCCAGCTTCCGCTCGGTGATATCGCGTGCGATCTTTGACGCGCCGACGATTCTCCCGTGTCTGTCGTGTATGGGAGAAACCGTGAGCGAGACATTCAGAAGCTGCCCGTCCTTCCTGCGGCGCACCGTCTCGTAATGATCCACACGCAGGCCCTGTTTGATTTGGTCCAGAATGAGAAGCATGTCGCCGGCCCTGCCGGGAGGCGCCAGAATCGCAATCGGCTTGCCGATCGCTTCCTCGGCTGAATAGCCAAATATCCGTTCCGCAGCTTTGTTCCAGCTCGTGACGATACCGTTCAGGTCTTTGCTGACGATCGCATCGTCCGAGGACTCGACAATCGAAGCCAGCAGCCGGCTAGTCTCGACATCGCTTATGGAATCCTTGAAGAAAAGGTCCGCCATTAACATCGCCTGAGGGCACGATCAGTGTAGCCGCCGCGCACGCGGAGTTCAAGTGTGCGGTATCGGCCAGAATCGGGACCGCCTTCTTGCGGCCTTCCACGTGCTTGCCTTAAGATTATCCTCATCGATCGGTTTGCCGGAACCGGAGGTCCGGCGGGAAAGTGTCGCGAATAGATGTCCGAGAAAAGAGCAACGATTCTCGTGGTGGATTCCGATCCATCGCTCCGTCAATCCGTGCGGGTGGCCCTCCGCACGGAGGGCTTCAGAGTGCTGGAGGCTCCGGATTACCGGGCCGCCCAAAATGTCTGGCATCAACACAGAGGCCAGATCGATCTGCTTCTGACCGCTATTTCCCTGCCCGGAGGCAACGGCTATGAACTGGCCAGGGCATTGGCCGACGTGGAACCAGACCTTAAGGTGCTTTTCGTCTCGGGAGAGGCCGGAGCCATGGCCAGTCAATACCAGGATTCTCCGTGGAAGGAATTGCAGACATTAACCCGCCCGTTCGAGGCAGCCGATCTGTTGCGCCGAATCAAATCTATCTGAATTAAGGACGAAGGCGGCGAATGGAGTCTTCTGAGAAAACGGGCCGGAATGTCCTCCACGGGCGCGAACTCTTACCGTTGCTGTTTGCGCTGCTGGTGTCGCTCATTGAGATCCTCTCCTATCAAGCGTGGACAGCGTTCGGCAGTCGAAGCGAGCAGCTTGGTATCACCCAGCGGGTCGTAAAGGGAACCAATGACCTCCTGTCCATCCGATCGGTGCGGTTGTGAAAGAGGTGCTGCTTGCAAATTGGCGCCCTGAAGCATCATAAGCTGGACAACCAACCGACGGCGACGCGCATTTTGATAGTGGAGGATAATCCGGGGGACGCTTACCTGCTCGAAAAGGCCCTGTAACAGCTTGAGATGAACTATGAGCTGACGCGCTACGTCGATAGCGAACAGGCTTCGCAAGCAGTAACCACCGACGACGGTCTCGTGCCGGATCTGATCCTGCTCGATCTCAATCTGCCGCGGCTGGAAGGCTTTGATGTCCTGCGATCCGTGCGCAGCAGCCCGCGAATGGCCGGCGCGCCAGTGGGCATTCTAACTTCTTCAGATGCCGCTAAAGACCGGCACCGGGTCGCTCCCATAGGTGCGGAGCGGTATATCCACAAACCCCCGACCTTGGAGGATAAGTCGAAACCGGTTAACGTCCACCGGGGAAAGTGACGCAATTCTCACGGCAGAGTCCGGGTTGCCGCATTAGTACCAATCGGTGGCTCTGCGCGCCGGAAACATGCGATGTGCCGGCAAACGTCGAAGGGTCCCCCACTCCGCTCTCCAAAGCAACCCTGGACGAGTCCCACGCAACGGGGTGTTGGCGCAGGCATTGAGCACAGATGTAACGCCCATGGATCGGCCACATCGGCCGCGTGTGCGCTCGCTTACACCAGAGTCTTGCAATCCGCTCGGACATGTCACCTCCAAAGGAAGTCTCGCGAGAAATAGCTGGCGAATGGGGCCGTGTACACGCCACGGCCAAACCGCTCCTCCGAATGAGGTCTCACGGCCGGATCGAGGACCTCGACTAGCTGTTGTGGCTATGCGTGACCGGCCCCATTTCCAGACCCAATCTGCGATGCAATCTTCGGGCCAGATCAAAGTCTCTCGCCGAATAGCGTGTAAGGCATAGCCGACGACGCGAGCTCTTCGTTCCGGGGCGCCGCCGCCGGTGCCAATCGACGGAGATTCTCATAAGCGGAAAGAAGCAACGATCTTGCCACGGATTCTGAGCAGTTCAGTACCTTCGCAATTTGCCAACAGTCCATCTGGTGATATTTGTGCATGAGCACCGCGGCCCGTTGCTTGGCGGGCATGCAAGCCACCACTCGGCCCACGTCGAGAACGTCGGGCAACTGTTCTGGGGCCGGCGCACTCATCGGATTCCGCGGCTCCCTCAACGCCAGATCCGTAGCAATACGAAACAAAGTGATGGCGGACAGACCCACCGGGCCAGTCCTTGCGCCGGAGCGATAAAATCGCAGGAACACCTCCACCGCCAGGTCCTCGGCAACCGTTCCGTCCTGCAGCATGCGGTACAGAAAGTGGATCACGGCCGCCCGATGCCTGTGCAGCAGCCCTGTGAAGCTCCAGTTTTGATTTTCATCAGGGCTTGCCAACCGCTCATTGCGGGCCTGGAGCCAGGATCCTGCATTCCGCTTCAATATCTTACTCCGATTGCGCTGGTAAAGGGCTGATGACCCGCGGGTGGGAGACGCGGCCTCCGCATCAGCCCAATGGCCAGACGAAGCACGATTAGGCAACCTTAGTTCCAGAGTCGAAAATCAGCCAGAAAGACCGCGGATGCCTGAGATTCATGGCTAGACGATGGCCAAATGAACGCCCTGGAAGCACGGGTGTGCAGAAGCTTCCCCGGTGTGCAGGTATTGTAGCGCGCGCGGGCCGCAGGGCGCGAAGCGGCTTCTCGAGTTTTGATCCCTTTTTCATCCGTCATTTCGCGCTAGAATGACGAAGAGCGAGGGGGGATTGGAAAATGTCTGCCCGAATCCTAGTGGTTGAAGACGACGCCAGCGAGAGGTCCGACCTGGCGGATATGGTTGCGGCTTTCGGCTTTCAGGTCGCCACAGCGGCAGACGGCCGCGAGGCTCTAGAAAAGCTGGCATCCTTCCCGGCGAACGCTATCTTGACAGACTTGATGATGCCGGGTGTGGACGGCGTCGAACTCCTGAAGGAACTGACCGCACGCGGGGATCGCACTCCCACGATCGTGCTTACGGCCTTCGGGAGTATCGATCGGGCGATTTCGATTGTACATGACCTGAAGGCCTTCTGGTTTCTGGAAAAGCCCGTGCAGCCTGGAGTCATGCGGGCTCTTCTGGAGCGCGCGATCCAACAGAGCCAGCTCGTCGAGGAGACCGAGCGGCTGAGCCGGCAACTCAGCTATCAGGGCGTTTTGGGCGATATGGTAGGCGACTCTCCGCAAATGAAAGAAGTCTTCTCCTGGATCCGGCAAGTCGCCCCAACTAGCGCGTCGGTTCTGATTACCGGCGAAAGTGGAACAGGCAAGGAACTGGTCGCCCGCGCGATTCATCGCCTGAGCCCGCGCAGTGGCGGCCCATTTGTGGCTGTCAATTGCGCAGCCTTGCCGGAGAGCCTTGTGGAGAGCGAGCTGTTCGGCCATGAAAAAGGAGCCTTCACTGGTGCCGCGACGCGCAGCGCTGGATGTTTCGAACAAGCCCACAACGGGACTCTGTTGCTGGATGAAATCGGAGAGATGCCGATTGCCACGCAAGCCAAGTTGCTGCGCGTGATCGAGGAGTCGAAAGTACGTCGGCTGGGCGGCGCGAATGACATCCCCATCTCAGTGCGAGTTCTGGCGGCTACCAACCGCCCGCCCGAGAAGGCCATACAGGACAAACACCTTCGCGAGGATCTGTACTACCGTCTGAATGTGTTCCACATCTCACTCCCGCCTCTCCGCGAACGGAAGCAGGACATTCCGGAGATTGCGGCGGCTCTGATCGGCGATCTGAATCAAAAGCACGGCTGCCGGGTGACCCATGTCAGTCCCGCGGCGCTTGCCTGTCTCGATGCCAGTTCCTGGCCCGGCAATGTGCGTGAATTGCGAAACGTGATCGAGCGCGCGATCATCGTGGCGGGCCAGGGCGCTATCGAGCTTCGGCATCTCCCAGGAGCTTCGGTGCCGGAGCCGCCGGCAACGGTACTGCCCCAGACGCTGCAGGAAGAAGGCGTGTTTTCGGTTCGCGCCGGTGCCCCTATGCGCGAAGTGGAAGAGAACTATATCCGGCTGGTCTTGAAACAGTCGAACAACAATAAACGCAGGGCAGCGAAGGTTTTGGGCATTTGCCTGCGGACGCTCCATAGCAAGCTGCGCTCGTTTGAAGCTCAGAATTCACTGGGAGCCGGCGCCGGCTCTTGAGCGCGATGAGCGGCTCATTCTGCAGGAAGGGTAAAGAGAAAGGTGGCCCCGGCGCCGGGCGCCGATTCCGCCCAGATCCTTCCGCCATGCCGTTCCACGATTACCCGGGAAATCGCCAGACCCAGGCCTGGAGCCGCGGATTGCTGGCCATGCAGCCGCACGAATGGCTGGAAGATGCTTTTCAGATACGCTGCTTCCACTCCTGGGCCGTTGTCCCGAACGGCAAGGAGCCACTCGTCTGCCCGTCTTTCAACGGTGATTTGAATTTGAGGAGGGTCTGGGCCCCGATGTCGAAGCGCGTTATGTAGCAGGTTCTCGAAGACCTCCATCAACCGGTCCGGGTCTCCGGAGACGCGCGGCAGCTTGTCGTTCGTTACGCGCGCATCATTGGCGCGGAGTTCCTTGTCCAGCATGGCCAGCACAGTGCGAAAGAGCACATCCATGGGCGCGGGTTGGAACAACTCCTTCCGGATTTGAAGCGCGATCGCATAACTCGCGATGCCATCCGCCAGCAGATCGATTTTCTGTGCGCCGTCGACGATCAAGCCCAGGCGTTCTTCAAGGCCGGGCACCTGCGCCGCCTGGCGGCCCTTCAAAAGCAAATCCGTCGGCACCCGGATGGCGCGAAGAGCCGCCCTTAAATCGTGGGAGGCGTGGAGCAGGAATTCGCTGGCCTCATGCCCGTCCGTCCGTGACCCCGGTGTCCCTGACAACATGTTCAAAGCATACCTCCCGCTGTGGGCAGTTTCTACATTGTGGCGCCGCTGGGGCGGAACCACCGCCTTCATTCGTGTGGGGCGTGCACTAGCCATCGCGCCTCGCTTTACGTCCACAAGCCGGAAGAGACCCCAGTAGTCCAACCGGCGAAGAGCCGTTTTTCAACGCCGCACCCCCGTCTGGTGGTCCTTTGCACCACCCTTGAGCAGCCCTTTAGCCTTATTTCAGCGAGTTTCTAGAGACGCTTCCCGGCGGACCGCTCTTGTGCTGAATTCAGGCTCTGCCCGGCGAAATCCGTGGGGCATGGTCCGTCCCGTTGCAGGATGGAAACGTTTCCCCAGCCTGCAGCTCAATTTCAGCGTCACATATCACGCACCGATAGCGTCCGCTCTCAGGACTTGTTTGACCGACTTCACTCATAATCGCATTATCTGTCGAACTGGACCTGCCGATCTGCCGGATGATGAGCACATCAGTTGCCAGCGGATGGCATCTAACAGGGTGTCTGTCGAACCTTTACCTACTGTTGCAGTCTCGCCTACGGTGCTGAGTTCCGCGAGGCCAAGGGATCTTCAAACAAGCGCGCTTGGCTATCCGCCGGATCTAGCAGAGTGCGGAAAAGGCATAAACATTGCTCATTCGGGCCACAGACTAAAGTCTGTGCCACCGGTTATCAATGACTTAGCGGCAGATGGTGGCACAGGCTTCAGCCTGTGAGGGCTTTTTTCAGCATCCTGTTAGACGGCGAATACAGCGTAATAGAGAAAGCCGTCGCATATAGTGGCGATCCGCTTCGCGCGTGGTCTCGGACTGTACGTTGGCATTCCCGATGCTGATAAAACACTGTGACAACGTCTCTTGAGAAAATTTCAACCAGATGCCTGACGGCGGCGCTCGTGGTGTCCTTGGCGATTGCCGTGGCGCCCGGCTTATGCGCGCAGACAAGCCTCACGGCCGACCGAGCTGAAGCGCCGGCCGCAATCCCTAAGCCCGAATATGTGCCCTTGACGGAACACGAGAGGCTGCGCCTGTACTTGAAAAGGCTGGTCAGTCCGGAGGCAGCCTTCCGCAGTGCGGTCGGCGCGGGCATCGACCAGGGGATGGACACTCCGAAGGAATGGGGCGAAGGAGCCGTGGGATACGGCCGGCGGTTCGGCAGCGCTTACGCGGAACACATCGTGCGCGAGACGCTGATGTTCGGCTCCTCCAGCGTGCTGCATGAGGACAATCACTATATTCGTTCCGGCGAGACGGGCTTCGGCAGGCGCTTGAAATACGCCCTGGAAAGCTCGCTCTTGGCCCGCCACGACGACGGCACGCGGCAGTTTTCGATCTCGAAGATAGGGTCGGCCCTGGGCGCCTCCTTCATCTGGCGCATCTGGCAGCCGCCGAGTACCAACAGCGTCGGCGATGCCATGGAGAACTTCGGAATAGCCATGGGAGTTTCGGCCGGATTCGATGTGGCGCGCGAGTTCCTGCCCGATCTATTTCATCGAAAGCGTGGATCGGATTGACATGGAAGACTCTCCTCCGGCCGCACGCCAAGGCGCTGGCGGTGGGCCTATTGGCGGTGATTGGCGAGACGATCGCGGACCTGCTGCAACCGTGGACCCTGAAGATTGTCTTCGATAACGTCCTGAAGTCCGGCTCTTTGAAGGGTCAGGGCTGGCTGAACCAGTTGATTCTGTCCACGGTGGGAACGAACCGGCTTGCAATCCTGAGATTCGCCGCCGTGGCCGCGCTGGTCATCGCCGTCGCCGGGGCGGTCTGTTCCTACTGGGAGAAATACTTGACCACCAGCGTGGGCCAGTGGGTGATGCACGACTTGCGCCGCACTCTGTATTCCCACGTACAACGCCTTTCGCTCTCCTACCACGACCACAAACAGACGGGCGACCTGATCAGCCGCGTCACCACCGACATCGATGCGATTCAGAGTTTCATCGCGTCGGGAGTGTTGGGGGTTTTCATCAACATTTTGACGCTGGCCGGGATGGTGGGAGTGATGTTCTACATCAACTGGCGCTTCACCTTAATTGCACTCTCCGTAGCGCCGGGTCTATTCGCGGTGGTCTATAGCTACACACGCCGCATCAAGAAGGCTTCGCGCGAAGTGCGCAAGAAGGAGGGTGAAATTGTTTCCGCCATACAGGAAGTTCTTACCTCGATTCGCGTGGTCAAGGCCTTTGCGCGGGAGGATTACGAGCAGCGGCGGCTGGAGGAAGAGAGCCTGGAGAGCGTCGAAATCTCTCTTCGCGCGCGTGGATTGAAAGCCAAGCTCTCTCCCCTGGTGGAAATCATCGTAGCCATCGGCACGAGTTTGGTATTGTGGTTCGGGGCCCGCATGGTGTTGCAAGGCGACCTCTCCGCTGGATCGCTGATCGTCTTCATCTTGTATCTGGGGAAGATGTACAAACCGATGCAGGAGCTTTCCAAGATGACCGATGCCTACGCCAAAGCGTCGGTAGGATACGAGCGCATCCGGGAAGTGCTGGCCACGGACCGGGAGGTGGCGGACTTGCCGAACGCCCGGCCGGCTCGGCGGTTTCGAGGCCGGGTCGAATTCGACAACGTCTCTTTCCATTACGAAGAGGGCTCGCCAGTGCTTGGCGGCGTGACGCTACGGATAGAACCGGGGCAAACAGCGGCGCTGGTGGGGCCGACCGGCGCCGGGAAGACCACCATCGTCAGCCTGATTCCCCGCTTCTACGATCCGGTTTCCGGTGTGGTGCGAATCGATGGGCAGGACGTGCGGGGTTTCACGCAGAAGTCGCTTCGGCAGCAGATCAGCTTCGTCTTGCAGGAGACGCTGCTGTTCCACGGTCCGATCTGGAACAATATCGCCTACGGAAAGCCGGGAGCCAGCCGCGCCGAAATCTACCGTGCGGCGGAACTGGCTAACGCGCATGAGTTCATCGACAAGATGCCGCAAGGCTACGACACCATAGTGGGAGAGCGCGGCGTCACGCTTTCAGGAGGCCAACGGCAGCGCATTGCCATCGCCCGCGCGGTGATTCGCGACAGCCCCATCCTGATCCTGGATGAGCCGAGTACCGGCCTGGACGCGGCATCCGAGAAGCTGGTGTTCGAAGCGCTCGACCGCCTGATGGAGGGCAAAACCTCCATCGTCATCGCGCACAGGCTGTCCACGATTCGCCGCGCGGACGCCATTTTCGTGGTGGAGGGCGGAACCATCCGCGAGAGCGGTACACACGAAGAACTCCTGCGATCCAGCGGCCTCTATGCAGAAATGTACGAATTGGGGTCCGGCAGGGAGGCCGAGTTCACAGGTCCGTGAGCGCGGTGATGCGAACCTCCAGCAGGCGGGTAAGCGCCTGGATCTCTTCGGGGGAATAGCCCGCGGCGCGGAATGCATCATGGATTTGTTGCGGAGACAGGCGGGCCAGAAGCTGGCCCAGCCATTTGGCATCTGCGCGCGGCACATTCCGGCCGAGTCGCTCCAGATGGACGCGGCTAAAATACTCCTTGGGATTTACCAGGTAAACGAACATTGGCCGGCCGGGCGCTTGAAAAGCGACGGTATCGTTCCCGATTCGGCGGATAAACTTAGAGTGGCTGTAGGAGTTGAGGTTGTCTTTGGCATGATCGCGCGGCCAGGTCCGGCTGGCGGAACCGAAGCTGGCTCCCAGATCGCTCACCATGTAAATCCGCTGCGATCCATCCTTGTAAACCGAGTTGTTCTCGTCCTTGAGGTCCCAATTGTTGACGAGAGCCATGAGCACCCGTAACCCGTTCCACTCCCTCGAACGGGCGAAAGAGACTTTGTCCCATTGCCAGATACCGATTTTCTTTTCGTCTTCCCTCTTTAAACGAACGTTGTGTACTTCGCCCCCTGGGCCGACCAGCTTTTGACCCCGATGCAAATGCGCGGGCATGCCTGCGACACGAATATCGGAGACAAAATAGTCTTCGTTAGCGTAATACCCCGCCGCCCAGACCAGGCGTGTGACCGCCGTCTCAGGCCGCGCTTCCAGACCCAGTTTTACTTTCCACTTGACCCCGTCAGGATCGCGCACCACGAATTTGGGATTAGTTCCGTCCAGGTCCTCTTTTTCGAAAGTAAACGGGCCGTGCGGCTCGTGCTCCTTTCCCCCCGGACCATAGTAGAGATCGCGCGTGGCCGAGTGCGTTGGGTCGCTCCAGAATACGGCGGAACCGCCAGTGTCGTTCTGCACCACAGGCGCTTGCCTGGGCCCGCCGGCGGCTCCAGCGGGGGGCACGGCCAGCGCCAGAACCGCCAGTAAGAAGCCGGGCCGCCGGGTGGATGGACTGTTCTTCACATCTAAGGTCATGATTCCTTCTCCTTCTTTGCTTGAACGGCGTAAGAACTGCAATGAGAAACAGCATGCAGCATGCCAGAGTGCTCCAAAAGGCACGAAGAGGGAAGCCGCAGTGAGATTGTTGATACAACCCGAGGACGGGGTGTTGCCGCTCGTCAAAGGGATTGCCGGGGCGAAGCAGCGCATTGAAATCGTCGTCTTCCGTTTCGATCAGGCGGAGATTGAACGGTCTTTGGCCAACGCCGTTAGCCGCGGTGTTTCGGTGCACGCGCTGATCGCCTCCACAAACCGCGCCGGCGAAGAGAACCTGCGACACCTGGAGTTACGGCTTTTGGCGGCGGGAGTCACTGTGGCTCGCACGGCCGACGATCTGCTCCGGTACCACGGCAAGCTGATGATCGTCGATCGGCGGGAGTTGTACCTGTTCGCGTTCAATCCGACTCACGCGGATATCGACCGCAGCCGCAGCTTCGGTGTGGTGACCAAGAGCCGGGATATCGTGCGCGAGGCAGTGCGGCTGTTCGAAGCCGATAGCCAGCGGATTCCGTACGAACCGGCGCTCGACCGGGTTTTAGTGAGTCCGGTAAACGCGCGAAAACAACTCGCCAGATTCATCCAGGAAACGAAAAAAGAATTGATCGTCTACGACCCGCGAGTCAGCGACCGGCCGATGATCCGGCTGCTTGAGGAACGCGCCAGGGCGGGCGTGAACGTCCGCATGATCGGGTGGCTGGCGGAGCCAGTCCCAGGCTTGGCGGTACGCAAATTGGCCAATCTGCGGCTGCACACTCGCACCATGGTGCGCGACGGCGGGATCGCTTTCATCGGCAGCCAGAGCCTGCGCGAAGCCGAGTTGGACGCCCGCCGCGAAGTGGGGCTGATCTTTCGGGATTCGCGGGCGGTGAACCGGCTGCTCCAGACCTTCGAAGATGACTGGGCACAAGCGGAGCGGGCAGGTGAGAATGCGCCGTCAACAGACGGCCCCACCGTGAAGATCGCCAAGAAGGTGGCCAAGGCAGTGGCCAAGGAAATACCGCCCGTGGCACCGATCGTGAACGGCGCGCTCCAGTCCGTCGTGGGAGAAGCCGAAGTGGACCTCGTCCAAAGGGAAGTGGAGGCAGTGGTCAAGGGCGCGGTAAAGGAAGCGGTAGAGGAGGCTGTGCGAGACGCGGTGGAAGAGGCGATAGAGAGAGCCACGGGAGAATAGGATGAGATGTGCGACAGCGATCCTGGCCGCGTGCTCCACCATGTCGCAGACGGCTGGCACTCCGGTGACGGTGAATCGGGGCGCCGTAATCCTCCAGGACTTCGCCCGGCGCGTCGGGGACTACGTGAAGGTGCACAAAACCGTCCAGTCGCAGGTCCATCGCCTGAAGCCGACCAAGTCGCCGGACGCCATCGAACAATACGAACACGGCCTGGCACGCGGCATTCGCGCAGCGCGGCGCGGATCCCGCCAGGGCGATACTTTTACTGCTGAAATCACGGCTGAATTCCGCAGGCTCATCGAGCTTACCATGCACGGGCCGCAGGCCGGTGCCATCCGCGAAAGCCTGAGACATGCCGAGCCCTTGGCCTCGCGCGCGCTCCGGGTGAACAGCGCATATCCAGCGGCCACTCCGCTGCAGTCCTCACCGCCCTCGTTGCTGATGAATCTGCCCCCGCTGCCGGCTGAGCTGGAATACCGGGTGGTGGGGCATAGTCTGATTTTGCGGGACATAGAGGCGAACCTCATCGTCGATTTCATCGTCAATGCGATCACGTAATCTTATGCGGCGCCTTATCCTACTTCTGCTGCTGTCGAGCGCGGCTCTAACTGCGCGGGCCGCGGATCTGTCGCTGCCTCTGAAACCAAATTCCGTGCGCCTGGCAGTGATCGGCGATAGCGGCACCGGCGAGAAGGAGCAGTTCGAAGTGGCCCAGCAGATGACCGCCTGCCACAACGCGTTTCCTTTCGCTTTCGTGGTCATGCTGGGCGACAACATTTACGGCGGCCACGAACCCTCCGATTTCAAACGAAAGTTCGAAGATCCGTACGCGCCATTGTTGGACGCCGGCGTGAAGTTCTATGCGTCGCTCGGTAACCACGATGTTACCAACGAGCGTTTTTACAAGCCGTTCAACATGGACGGCAAGCGTTACTACAGCTTCAAGCGAGGCAACGCGGAGTTTTTCGTGCTCGACAGTAATTACATGGACCCGGATCAGTTGGCGTGGCTCGAGAAGACGCTTACGGAGTCGAATGCGCGCTGGAAGATCTGCTACTTTCACCATCCGCTGTACTCCGATGGCAAGACGCACGGTCCCGATCTGGACCTACGGAAGCTAGTGGAACCTATCTTCGTGTCCCACGGGGTCAACGTGGTGCTGGCGGGTCACGAGCACTGTTACGAACGAGTCCAGCCGCAGAAGGGGATTTACTATTTCGTTCTGGGCAGCTCCGGCCAGTTGCGGTACCACAACCTCCAGCCCTCCGACGAAATCGCCAAGGGGTTCGACACCGACCGTGTCTTTGCACTGATGGAAATTGCGGGCGAGGAATTGTATTTTCAAACCGTTTCGCGTACCGGCGAGACGGTGGATACCGGTGTGCTGCCGGTTCAGATTCGCCAGACCCGCGAGAACACGCATTAAGACGACAGGCCAGGAGGAGGTTCTACACCCCGGTTGAGCTCGCGGCGCTCTCATCGGTAAATACCTTAATACCCTGGGTGGTCAGCGCAGTGAGTGCGACCCGTGGAGGATACCCCGCGGGTGCAGCGTGGCCATGCCTACCTCGATGTTATCGCTGCTGAAGAGATCGCCGTGCATGAATTAATCTCCACACGGTCAGGCGCCGTCCCAACCCTCCACATCCATCCTGTTGAAGGGATAAAACAGCTTGGAAACTTCCCTCTCCATTTAGATCGATGTTGAGCGCTTCACCGCACAACCTAACCAGCCTGGCTCTGTATCGTTCGAGTTGCTCTCAGAAGGTATTATGTCTAGGCGATTCACCAAATCGTGAGTAAAGCTGATGAGATTTTGGCCAGCCTTATTAATACCGATTAATACCGACGACGACAATCTTGCTTTCTGTGGACTCTCCGTCTGGAGGATCTTCATGTAGTCGGCCAGAGCCGCTCTGGTCCGGTCGGGAAGCTTGTGAGAGTGTACGGGTCGACTTTTCGGCCCAGTGGCTTGCAGAATCAGCCGATCGCCGTGGCGATTACGATCGGCAGGTACAATCCGCTTTCGTTTGGGAATTGCCAGCGGATGTTTGCGAAGCCACTCGAAGCCAAGATTGCCGTGATTTCCTCGCGCAGGACCGCACGATAGACCGAGGCGCCGTGGAAGTTGCTCCACCCGGAAGGCGTTTCACGGGTGATGTAGAGATGAAACGTATACCGGCGATCGTCCGCCCAATCCCATACTTGCAAGATGATCCGGCGCTGCCCTGAGTCCAAATAAAATACGGGACCTTGCACTGCCGGGCGTTCCCGGGCCAGCACATCGTAATCGCGAATGCTGGCGATTAGCGTTCCTCCCAGGCGGAGCTTGGCGCGCATTTGGCGCGCGCCTTCCGCCAGATCCGCATCGGAAAGAAGGTGGGGCAAAGCATTGTCCATCGAGATCACCGCGTCGAAACCACCCATCGGGAGCTCGTCGAGCTGTCGCACATCCGCCACGTAGAACGGCACGTTGAGCTCGCGCATGGCGGCTTCCGCACGTGCGCGCCGAACGGCGCCGGCGCTCAGATCCGAACCCGTGACGCGATAACCGAGTTTTGCTAGTCCCAGGGACTGGGTGCCGATTCCACAGGCGCAGTCGAGAACGTTTAGGCCCCCGTCGCTCCCGCTCTCGCGCTGAAGAATCGAGCTGATCGCTGCTGCCTGGCGCGTCATTGATGCGTCCCAGTTATCAAAAATGAGGTGGTAGTGCGACGCGAACTCGTCGTAGAAGCGGCTTACGGTATCGTCCGTCATCCACTCCAATATAGACGAGCCGGCCACCTTGACGCCTGACGCCAGTTCGGCGGAAGTGGAAGCCCAAAAGCCCGGTTAAGTCCCGTTGTGGGAAGCTTGGCTGCATGGTCCCAAATCGCTGGGTTGGCCGTCGGACCTGACGGCACGCGAGATCGCACGCCTGGCGAAGCGGAATAGAGGCTGATCTCACGTCTTATCAGCCGGTCAATGGGCAGACCTTCCGGAACGCCGATTTCGAGTCTTTTGTCCGAGTGGCCGACCAACGGTTCGGAGCATGGCTGAGGGGGCCACTTCCAGGAGTAGCGCGTTTTGCGACCATGTGCCCACCCTTGGGCTGCGCCGCAAAGCCGATTTGAATGAAGCCGCCCGCGCGGCGGACGCTCCGCCTGGGTATTGGTAGCGGCGTAAATCGGATCACGCTATACCAAGCGAGATGGCCTGGCGAACGCGGCGCATCTGCGATGTCCGAAACGGATCGCTCCAAGTGCCATCGGCTTGGTGCAGCAGCTCCCACGCTTGTTGCCGGTAGTGGAGAGTGTACTGCCCGGAAAGCGGCGACTAGTCGGACAGCGCCGCAAAAGTCTTGTTGCATGGACGACTTCGGCCCCGCCGAATCCAGATCTGTTGGGTAGCAACGCGAAACAACTGGTGTTTGCCCCATCGTGTCGCTGATCGGTCGCGGGCGGAATCCCGGCGGTTCCTCGGCCGCCTGCGTCAGGGCAGGGATGCCGGATGCTTCCGTTACTGTTTAGTGGCTTCCTAATTCCAGATTGCGATGCTCGTTGCATTCGCGCTCGATGCGGGCAATCAGTGTCGAGATCTCCTCCGAGGTTGTCTCCTGAAAGCCGAACGTAAGCAACTGACGACGTTCGGCCTCCCATCTACGGTAAATCCCAGACACGATGCCCCCGGATTTCGTCACTGGAGCGGGGTCACCAAGTTTGCGCAGTTTCAATGCAATCCGCACCAAGGCGTCACGCAGATGCGCGTTGAATCGCGGCAGGAGGTCGCGGACATCTCCGAACTTCGCTAACGTGTTTTGCGCTTGTAGATCGATGATCAGGCGGCGCACTTCCGGAGATCGCTGGTCGTCCGGCATGTTCTTGAGGTACACCATCCTCTCGCGATACGGATTGTTGAGTGCGGCGCGGTATTCGAGTTCTGTGGCCTCGCTGTAGATTGAGCCGAATAGCCCGACATAGATCATCGACCGGTTCACTTTGTCGATCATCAACTCGCGCACCGGTGCGGATTCCGGCGGCCAGTCCTCCGCGTTCACTGGTTCAAGCATGGAATAAGCCTTAATGCTTTCCACCATCAACGCACGTTCGATTTCGAATTCCGATTGCTTGCTACTCAGGAAGACCTCGATAGCGTCCATCGATCAGAGCACCTTTCCCTCGCCGCCAAAGATCTGGTAACCCGACCAATAAATGGCATCCGTCGAAGTTAGGTTCCCGCTGATGCAGTCGCGCTGGGTCCAGGCTAGCGCTTGATTGGGCGGCATCTCAGCGAGGTATGCGTAATACTTCTGGAAGAACAATACAGCGGATTTCTGCTCCACCTCCCAGAGACAAGCTAGCACGGAATTCGCCCCGGCCCTGTGAAATTGCTGGGGGAAGCTGACCGCCCACCGTCCGGGTAACAGGAAGTTGTCGGCGGACCAGCAGGCTGATAACGTGAGATGCCGTAACTGGTCAAAGCGGCGGGAGGCTATCTCCGTGATGCTCAGCACTTCATGATTTGGCGGGTGAGGCGCCAGCACCAGGCCGGTAGCATCCGGGCGGTTGGGAACATGTACGCCGTGACAAGCAATGTGCGCGAAGGTGCACGATTGTAGTTCGGCCGCCACTGACTCGCGGTCAGCCGCTTCGTTTCTCAGATCGATCAGCGGAGCAGCGCCGGTCCAGGCGCGGAACGCCGGCAGTTCCTCGGCCGTCTGCGTCAAAGCAGGGAAGCCGGGTACTTCGGCGGACACTCCCACGAACAGTGCCTTCGCGGGTTTCGCGCGCCGGCGCCGCTCCGGCGCGCGCTCGGCAGCATGAATAGACAGCGCGAACCGCTCGACCAGGTACCGATCCTGGTACTTCAAGGCCGCGAACGGAAATCCGTGGAGGCTGTCGTCCGGGATGATGCGCAACGATTTCACGCGGCTCGAAAGCAAGTCCAGCGCGCTCCCGATCTGCAACGCAGCACCGAGATCGCGCGCGACGGCCGCGGATTCAGCCTGGAAATCGCCTCCAGTCCGCAGTCCCGTGATCCATTCGTGCCACGTCCTGACCAGCCCGCGTAGTTGCACGCGGGAGACCGGGCTGACGCCAAAACGCAAGCGAAAGCGGGTTCGAACGATCGCTAATACGCGGTCTGGCAGAACCAGGAACTTTAGTGTGGCCGTATCCGCGGGTTGGGCGAACTGCTCCAGGGCCGATGCGAGGAGAGACGCGTCCTCTCCCTTTCCGGAAATCTCCTCCTTGAAACGGTCGATCCGCTTGGAGAGCGCGTTCAGATGCCTGGCAAGCTGCAACCGGCGATAGAACCGCAGCGGTGGCAGGCTGGCGTCGGCCCGCTTCTTCGCCGCAATCAGCCCATCGATCTCCGCGGCCAGGTACTCTTCGTCCGTGGTCCACTTATTGAGGTTGAAGATGGCCTGATCTGCTGGCGCGAGAGTCGCAGTAATCTGATCCAACAGCGTTTCCGAGAGAAGTGCTAACTGAGCCTGTTCGGCGGGCAGCGCGTTCGTGCGTGCCAGACACCATCCCAACACGCGCTGCAGTTGCCATAATTCCGGCTTCATGCTGTGCGCCGAATAAATCGGCAGCAGTTTCCGTAGTGAGACCGCGGCAGTCTCATAATTCTGCTCGTAGTAGCAAAGCAGCGCCTCGAAGGCGTCCAGCCGGATTGCGACTAGCCTTGAATCGGAATGTTGAAAGGTCTGCCGCATTTCGCTGAGCGACGCGCGAGCGTTCGACACCTTTCCCCGGCCCAGTTGCCAGTGCGCTGCGAGTAGCCGGTCCTCAAAGAAGGCGAGAAAGTTGGCCGCTTGCGGAAGGTCGAGGCTGGACGGCAACGAAGCGCCTCCATCCGGATGCTCGTCGGGCTCGCCAAGCCAAATCTGCGCCACCGATCCGGCAATGGATAGGCCCTCGGCGAGCGACGCCAACCGGGCACGCCCGGCCGCCATTAAGGCACTCGCGCGGGCGATCGTCGCCGGGTCGTCGCGCGCCTGCGCGATGGAGATGGCGCGCTCCAGGTTGGCCTGGGCCTCCCGGGTCTTATTCAGGAAGATCAGCATCTGGGCCAAGTTCAGCCGCGCTCTGGATTCGGCGAGATCGAACCCGCGTTCCGAACAGACGTGCACGATCCGCTCTAAGTCCGCTTGCGCCGGCCCGAACTCGCCGCGGAGCAAACGAAGCTTGGCGAGAGTTTCACGCACCCGCACGTAGAGCGCGGGATCCCCGAATTCGTCGCTGGCGGCGATGAGTGAATCGAGCTCGTGCTGCGCCTCGGCGAGATCTCCTTTCTCGAGGAGTGCCACGGCGATGGACGCCCGCAGTATGGGAGCGGCCCGCTGCGCGAGATCGGGCACCGTTTCAGCGGTAAGCGCGAGGCCTCGCCGGAACGATTGAAGGGCCTCCCCGTACGCACCGAGTGCAGCCAGGAGCGAACCCATCGCCAGGTACAACTGGGAAAAAAGTACGGCCCGGTCCGCCTCATCCGTCGCCGGCCAACACCGGCGCGACTCCCAGTCGCGCAGACCCCGTTCGGAGAATTCGATCTGGTCGATGCCTCCGAGTGTCGATTCCATTGACCGGAGAGTGGCATTCGCTTCGGACAGATCTCCCGCGCCAATCTCAATCAGCATGCGCTTCACCGACGCGTAGGTGCCCCCGTAGGCATCGCCGGCGGCGCTGCTCAGGGAGGCCATGGCCGAGAGCAGCTCGCGGCCCGCGCGGGTATAACCGAGCGGCACGGCGAGATCCGCGAAACGGTCTATAACGACGAGATGTGCCGCTCTCAAGGCCGGAAGGCGGCTGCCCTCGATCCGGATCGAATCCTGGAGAATGGTGCGGTAGGCGGCGAGGGCGCCATGCCAATCCCCCTTCCTGGCCAGGCCCTCGGCCATCTGAATCGCGTTGTCGAGCGTTCGAACCGCGGCAGCCGGCATCGTTTTCAGTCGAGTTGCGCCGCGTGCTGTGGATCCACTACCAGGTAGACCGGCTGCTTCCCGCACTCCGCCCGAGTGTCTTGCGCCGCGCAAGGCCGGTTGTTGTACGCGCGATAGGCTTGATTTCCCACATTGGCGCCAGGGTTAGTGGCAGTATCCACGTTGCGCAGCGTGACCTTTCCGTCGGGCATGTAGATCTTGGCCGGACGAAAGAAGGCCACCTCTTCCTGCTCCAGCCGGATGACGACCGGAAGCCGCCCCTGTATCCCGATGTGCAAAGCCTGTTGGATGGCGGCCGGCGAATCGAGATTGGAGAGAGCGGGCGTGTCCTGCACGTAAACCGGAACGTCGCCGGACGGCAGATTCGAGACGCGGGCGCCTTTCCAGACAGTCGACGGATGGTACTCGATCTGAAGCCTGCCCTTGTCAGAACTCGCCACGGGTAATCCATCATGAACGGCGCCGGTGGTCCTTAGATCGTTCCAATCGCCGAACTTCGCCAATTGCACCAGATCGTGACGCTCGGCGTCGCTCCCCGCATGCATGATTCTGGCATTGATTTCCTCGAACAGCGCGGTGCGATCATGGACCGGCGTCTTCAATACGCCGTCGAGAGCGCGTGCGGCGCCCTCCGCGTGGCCAGCCCGCGTGAGGGCCACGGCCTTTCGCAACGCGATCTCGGGTGTGTTGCCATGCACGTTGCTCAAATCGTCCAAAACCCGCAACGCCGCAGAGTCGTTTCCTTGCGCCAGAAGCGTATCGACATGCCGCAGGCCTGTGACATAATGTTGCTCCAGAGCCGCCTTGAACATTAGAGGATTTTGAGCAAGATCGTGGGCTGCTCTCTGGAAATCTCCCGCCGCCAATTCATTGACGGATGCCAGGGTTTCCTCCGGAGCGCTCGATCCCGTGGTGGCGCGGAGCAGCTCTGGATGGTCGCGAACTTCCTGAGGAAGCTCGGACCAGCGAACGTAGTAATCGCCGGTGGCGACGTCGCGCTGCGCCTTGAAACCGCGTCCGGACAGGCGCACATCTGTGTCGACGGCGGTGGGGGGTGGGCGGGCCGCGACCTGCATGCGGACGCCCTCGGACTGGGACTGTGGGGGAGAAATGCGCACATATTTGGATCCACCCAGTTCCTCGGAGGCTTTGTCCGCGCTGTACCAGGCCAGGTCGATGCTCTTTGCATGCGGATCGACGGGAGCTACGCGCGATTGCCAGCCCACGGCGATGTCCGCGCTGGGCTGCTGTTCGGGAGCGAATTTCACCCACTGCGATGAACCCCGGAACTGCACCAGAAACTCGTGGTCGCCGGTCTGGACTGCGGCCGCTACTCGCGAATCGCTTGCGATGGCGGTCGCGGGATTCGCCGCTGTGCTCACCTTCCGGGCAAGCGATGCCGCGGTGTCAAATTCACGGCTTTGCCACGAAACCCGGAAACTGTTCGCCATCCGTTCGATCTTCAACTCACCGATGGCCATGTCCGCGTCTTTTGCCTCCATACGAACCGCCGAGTTTTCAAATGCAATCGACCGGCTATATTTCAGGTCGGCGATCTCCTCTTCCGTGGCTCGGAACTTAGTGCCGGTCTTCAGCGTCGCATCCATCGTGTAACGCTCGGCGGACGCCGCGAACTTGTATTCGGCGCCTTCGACAGTCCTGAAGAGATCCGGAGACGACTCACTCCAATTCAGCGTGGGGCGCCGTCCAAGTTCGGCGATTTCGTCGGAAATCGCACCTCGGGCTTGAATGACTTCTCTTTCGGCCAGAGATACGCCACCCATCAGCGGGCTCGGCAGATTGGGGTCGGAACGGAGCAGAGGCAACGCTTCCGTTTTCGCGTATCCCCGCCCATAAAAGTCGACGCGATTCCAGTTCTGGAAGCGCAGGTCGGGGTGTTTGGTCACCCATTCCGGAAACCAGTTGTCTTTCTTGTAATTGACGTCTTTGAGGGGAGATAAACGTTCCAGTTGGCCTTTTTCATCGAGCCATGAGATGACAATGCTCCACTTCATGATCTCGTTTAGCCGTTCGTATTCGGGTTCGTAACGCGCGACCTCGGCGTAGTGGTCGTCCCACCAGCCCAGAAAAGCGGCGCTGGCGGGATTCGGCGCGACTTCCTTGCCTGGAGTGATCGAATCCGACGAAGCCGCGTACAAGCGTGTCGCGACTGGGGCCAGCATGATACTCTCGCCGTCGCCGCCTTTCAACGCGAATCCGCGAGGTTGCACGCCGAACCACAGGCGCGTGGACGGAAGAACTTCCATCTCCCTGCTGTAGATCGGAGAAACGGTCAGGTGCGACATGGAGTGGAAATCGGATATGTATCGATCCGGCGCGCTGCTCATGTAGTCGAGGGCCCAGAGTTTGGCGAGAAGATCGGTGTAGAAAAGGACCATGCCAACCTCGGTGCCTTGCAGCGCTCCGTCATAGCGCGCGGCCTGGTAGGCGCAGTGGGCTTTCAGGCGCAGAATGATGGACCGCGCCGCATCGGGATCGATTTTCTGGAGCAGCGAGTAAAACGCATCCATTTTGCCGTTGCCGGCCTGTTGGGCGGCTTGTTCCAGATCGGCCCGCGAGAACTGGCCCTGCGCGGCCAACAGCATCAATATTCCCAGGTCCCCCTCCAACTCGGATTGGACCTTCGAATATACGAAACTCGGATCGAGCGAGAATCCGGTATGCGCTACCACGCCCAGGCGCTCGCGCACCTGGTTGATTTCGGCTTGGACCTGCGCGAGGTCGCTGTCGCGTTCCGCTTCCAGCCGCACACGCTCAAAATCGTAATGATAGGTCTTGTTTTGCCAGCGGCTCTTGAACTCTTGTTCCTTTTCTGACGCGAACCGTTCGAACTCATCGTTCTTGGTCCGCAGTTTAGTCTGAGCCAGCCAAAGCGCGGCGGCATCGTCCAGGGTCATGGTATGGTGATGGTGGCTTGGTACTTTGCGCCCTCCGAGGCGAAGCCCCGCCGGCTGCAGGTGCGCATAGGTCAGGTCGTCGATACGGGAGAGAAAGGTCTGCAGATCGCCCAGACTCGCCACGTTGGACTCGAAATATCCGTTCTTTTCGCTGAACAGGCTCTCACCCTCGACATCGGGGCGCCGGGTGATTTCGGCGGATAGGTTATCGGGTGACGCCTCGTACTCGAACACCAGGACAGTGGCCGGTTTGTCGCCCGTGTTTTTGCGCGCCTCGTCAGCCAGGCGGGCCAGGGTCTCGGCCCGGGCGGCGGCATCCGACTTCGGGATCAGCGTAACCAGCCGGCCCTTTCCAATCGATCTCGAGCGAGTGTCGCCGTAATCGAACGAGCCGACCGGCCGAAGATATTCGTAGCGCACCGGTGGCAGGTCGAACAGGCTCTGGTTCAGCTCCGGCGGAGACAAACCCGCATCGGAAATGACCGTGGTCAGCAGCCAGTCTTTCACCTGGTCCGCATACTCTCTGCCGGTCAACTGATTCACGGCTTCGTCGCCCACGCCGATCTCGATATACCGGGGCTGATTCACCGGGAATCCCGCGAACGCGACCACTGCCGGCCGTGACCCGAGGTCTTTTTTTCTGCTTAGCACCGAGGAAATCAACACGACGCCGAGGATGGCGCCGAGGACGCTTGCGATGTTCAGTACTCGTTTCATAAGTCACCACCTATTGAGTCTGACCTGTGAGTTGTCGGTAGTGCCCCACTCGTTTGAGTGCGGCCTGGTCCGGAGTTCCCGGAATCCCGGAAAACCACCGCACCAAAGCTTCGGAGTAGAGGCTTTTCACCTGGGGCGTGCGGTCGTCATAGTGCAGAGCGGGATGGCTCAGAAAGTCCTCGCTGAAGTCCACGACGTGCGTGTAGTCGCCCGCATTGGACGCGGCAATCACGGCACGATATGCATGGTCCTGGCGCGACCTCCGCACCGCATCGAAGACAGTCAGGCTCAATGCGCATAGGAGCACCAGCAGAGCGGCGGAAGCCTGGATCTTCAAGGGCATCCCCTGGCGGCTGAACATCCAGAACAGGAAGGGTTCATCGCCGCGGACACGTTTTGTGGATTCGAATTTGAAATCCGGCAAGTTGTCGGCGGTCGGGGGCGTAACCAGCTCCGGTGCGGGTTGCTCCGCGGGAAAGACGCGGCGCGCCAGAAGGTCGATGGCTGGGCGCGGGTCCAGGCCGGCCAGAAGGGGTTCCTGCGCAATCTGATCGTTAAGAAGGTGCTCCAGTTGCGCCCGATCCGAAGGCGCTTTCCCGAGGACCTCGGTCAACGCGACATACAACCGGGCCGCGCAGGCGTCCCATTCCGTCGCGGCTTCTTTGCTGTATCCGGCCTCGAGCCAGATGCTCTTGTTACGCGCCGCAATCGCGTCCTGCTGTAGCTTGGTCCTTTCCGCGGAGCTGATGTACTGGTTCACTGGAGTGAATCCGCGCGTGGCTTCATTAGCCAGTTTCTGGCCTTCTGCCGTGAGGCGCTTATTGTAGCCGGTCCGCACTTGTTGGAGCACGACTTCCATGCGCGCACGCAACGTCTTCATGTTCTCCACCAGGCGCGCGTCTGTCTTGGCCGCCTCCTCGTCGCCCGGCAAATAGTCCATGCCTTTTTGCGATTCGACGAGCGCCTCGGAGAGTTCATTGTTATTGGCCAGCGCGATAGCCCGGAGGTGGCGCAGGCGTCCGACTAGGGTAAAAGCGAGCGGGATCCAGGGATATTGAACCCGAAGCTGCTCTATTCGTTCGATGCCAGCCTTTAGCTTCCTGGCATCCCGAGGCTTCAGCGGGCCATCGGTGAGGCCATCCCTGGCGCTCTGAAATTCGAGCAGAATCAGTTTCTCGGGATATCGCAGCTCCTGTGGTAAGCGGCCGATCATATCGCGGGTAATTGCGATCGCGCGCGTCCAGTGTTTGGCTTCGGATTCCACATCGATCCAGCGGTCGGCAAGCGGGACCAGAAACTCTGCCTGCCGGCTGGCTTCCGTCCCAGCCGCGTCGAACACGCCGCGAAGGTACCGCACGTAAGCGAATTCCCGTTCATCCGGTCCGGGCTTCTCGGGCGAGAGCCTTGCCGCGGCGCGATGTAGCGCGAGATGGGTTCTGACGAAGAGTTCGTCGACCACCGCGTCTCTCAACGCGCCGGAGCGATTCGTGTCCATGCCGGCAAATTGCGCCGCTCCAATCCAAACTTTCGGATCGCGGAGCAGTGCGCGAAGCTGCCGGTGGCTCTCAAGCCAGAAGAAATCGCTTCGATCCCATTTGCATTGAAGGTCCGCCTGGAGGGCCAGATTGCGAAAAAGAAGAAGCCGTCCAAGGCGGCCGCACTCGTCCAAGCCCTGCCCGGTCCATTTCTGGATTAAAGTCATCTCACGGTCTGCGAGTGCCATCACTCGCCCTAGCGTGGATCGGCTCGAGGTTTCGTAGCCGATGTGCGATCCAGTACTTTCCGAAGCAACTACAGGAGACATAACTCCCTCCTCCCTATTGAAGGCGCAAAATTATGAGATTTCGGGCCACACTCTCA
>Ga0187847_10001202_pt1 | contig 24358 bp, 21 predicted proteins | sample June2016WEW_4_10_FD_132458 | JGI IMG/M metagenome (GOLD analysis project Ga0187847, IMG submission 132458) | Peatland microbial communities from SPRUCE experiment site at the Marcell Experimental Forest, Minnesota, USA - June2016WEW_4_10 | ecosystem: Environmental > Terrestrial > Soil >...
AGTGGCGCGTGCCATAGCGCTGGTCGCGCAGGGACAGGACGAGGCAGCGAAGCAGGCCTATCTGGATATTCTGCGTCGCGACCCGACGCATTTTCACGCGCTCAACGAACTTGGCACGCTAGCCCTCTGGGGTGGATTTCGTTCCGCCGCACGCACCGCGTATCAGCAGGCGGTGCGGCATCATCCGGGCAATCCGATCGGGCACGTCAACCTCGCCAATGTGTTGCGCGAGGAGGGCGATCTCGACGGCGCGCGGCGCCACTATCAAGCGGCGCTCGAGATCGACGAGAGCCTGGCGGAGGCGCATCGCGGCATGGCCGGCGTGCTCACGGAGTTGAACCAAGCGGGCGCGGAGGAGCATCTGCGGCGGGGTTTTTCGGGCTCCGCGCTCGTCACAAAGCCCTATCGCGGAACGGGTGTCGGCATACCGCTGTTGCTGCTGGTCTCGGCGCGCGCCGGCAATCTGCCGACGCAGCTGTGGATCGACGATCGGCGCTACACCGTGCACGCCATCTACGCCGAATTCTTCGATCCCGGCACGCCGCCGCCGGCGCATGCGCTCGTCGTCAACGCGATCGGCGATGCGGATCTTTGTGCCGATGCGCTGGTTCGCGCCGAACAATTGCTCGCGCGAAGTGCTGCACCGGTCATCAATCGGCCCGTGCGCGTGCGAGTCACCGGGCGCGTCGAGAATGCGCGCCGGCTCGCCGGCATTCCCGGCCTCATTGCTCCACGCATCGATGCCTTGACGCGCACGGAGTTGTTGGCACGCGGCGACCTCGAATTTCCGCTGCTGCTGCGCCGCCCGGGCTTTCATACCGGCCGTCACTTCGTGCGCGTCGCGCGTCGCGAAGAACTCGCCGCGGCCGCGGCCGAACTCGGCGGCGAGGAATTGCTCGCGATCGAGTATCTCGATGCGCGTGCAGCCGACGGCATGACGCGTAAGTTTCGCGTGATGTTCATCGACGGCGTTGCCTATCCGCTGCATTTGGCGATCTCCGCGGACTGGAAGGTCCACTATTTCTCGGCCGCTATGGCCGAGAGCGCGGCGTTTCGCGACGAAGAGCGGCACTTTCTCAATGCAATGCCGACGGTGCTTGGGTCAAAGGCGATGGCGGCGCTCGCGCAGGTGCAGGCGCGCCTGGGGCTCGAGTATGCGGGCATCGATTTCGCGCTCGCCGCGGACGGCTCGGTGCTGCTGTTCGAAGCCAATGCGACCATGGTCGTGTTTCCGCCGGGACCCGAAGCGATCTGGGATTATCGGCGCCGCGCGATCCATGCGGTGCTCGAGGCGGCGAGACAGATGCTCGCCCGGCGAAGCGGCAACGCGCCGCCTTCGGTGCGCCTCAAGGCGAACTGACGGCTTCCGTACAATTGGTGCGGCCTTGCATCACGCAATCTTGCAGGTTCGAGGTGTCGCGCAGCGCATAAAACAGCAACAGGCCGCCGAACACGAGCAGCAGCACGACCGCGAGTGCGAGGAGCACCGCGCGCGGAGAATAGGTTTCAGGGTCGCGGCGCGGATCCTGTGGAGTCATCAGTTCGAAACACCGGTCGGCGCGGCTGCGTGGCGCAGCACTGCATTGGCGATCGCTGTCGCGTGGACCCGCAATTCCGGGATCGCGATCGCTTCCCAAAAACTCGCCTTGAGCATCGGACCGATGTAGAAGAGTCCGCGAACGCTCCTGCCGCGGCGATCGACGACCTGGTAGTCCGCGTCGATTTCGAGCCCCAATTTGAGCGGGTCCTGTTGAATGAGTCCCTCGTCCCGCAGTTGGGCGATCAACGGCAACTCGATCGCCGCGATATCGTAGTTTGGGCCCGTGCAATTGACGACCGCGCCGACGGTCAGGCGCCTCGGCGGCGAGCGGCCGCGCGCGCCGACCTCGACGATGACATCGGCGCCGCGCTGCTCGATCGAAAGCAGGCGGCCCGCGATGTTCTCCACTTGGCCCGATTTCAGCATCTGCTCGAGCCGCAGGTGGGCGGCCGGCGCGAGACGGTGCCGGTGGATGTCCCAAAACGGCAGGATGCGCGCGAGGAACTTGCGCCGCTCATGCACCGGCAGGCGTTGCCAGATCGCCGCCGTATGGGGCCGCAATCCGTTGATCACATCGCGCCAGTCCTGCCCGGCTGCCATTCGCTCGCGCGCCTGCTGACGAATCGCGTGCACATGGGCGCGCAAGGTCGCAGGGATCGAGCGCAGGTATTCGGGGAATCCCGCGACCGCGGTCGGCGGCTTGGGCGCGAAGCGATGACCTTGGGTCACCAAGCCGCGGCGCGAGATCAGATAGACCTTGCGCGTATCGTCATGACTCGTGAGCCGAAACAGCACGTCGACGGCCGTGTGGCCGGCGCCCAAGATCGCGACCGGGCGGCCCGCGTCCGTTTGGTCGAGCGCACCAAAATCCCAGGGATTGGCGATGTAGGCGCGAGATGCGCTGAAATCCGATCTCGGCAACGGATTAACCGGCGGGAAATGGCCGGTCGCGAGCACGACTCGGTCGCTCTTGACCTGTTGCCCGCCCGCAAGCGTGACCACGAATCCTTCGCCTTCGGCAGCTCGGCGCACGCTCGACACTTCGCCGGATAGCCGGCGCAGCGTGGAGCTGCTCACCTGTTCGGCGCTCGTCAGGCAGTATTCGAGGTAATCCCCATAGATGCGCCGCGAAACGAATGAACCGGCATTGAACGCGGGGTCGATGCCGTGCAAATAATCCACGAAATGCCCGGGCACATCCGGCAGCGCGCTCATATTCCCCGCGGGGACATTCAACAGCAAATTGTCGTCCCAAGTCTGGTAGGCGAGGCCGCGGCCGAATCGCGAGCGGCGTTCAATCAGCAGGATCGACTGGGCCGGCTCCGCGGCGCGCAGCAGATTGACCGCGGTCAGTGAGCCGCTGTAGCCCGCGCCGACTACGACGATCGTGCGGCGCGGATCGGAGGAACTCTTCATGCGCACCATCCAGGTGATTGAGGGTCTCAATTATAGTCAACGTCGCGGTATCGCCGCCGACCTGATCCGGCATTGCGCCGTAAAGTGGCGATGCGCCGCTATTGATTTACTATACCCTGGTAGGGTATTCTGCTTTGCCAGAATTTCTTGAATATACACGGAGCACATCAACACCGATGGATCCCCAACCTAGCACCCGCACCAGCGAAACGGCTCGGAGGAGAGTCCGTCGTAGGAACCTGTCGCTGATCGGCTGATTTCCCCGCAGCGATCTCTCCCGGGCTTGGGGCTTCAACGCTCGAGCACCTCGAGGAGCAGAGATCATGACGGTATTTTCTTTTTTGGGTTGGCGTGTCCCCGCGGTTGCCGCGCCGCGCATCGTTCAAGTCATGCTCGGCATCCTCGCCGAGAACGCAAGACGCGCCTTGCTCGTGGCCGGTGAGATCGCGCTGCTGCTCTGGACGCTGCTGGCGCTAGCATTTTCGCTGCTGCTCGTCGTCGGCTGCTTTTATTGACGGGTAATCGATGTCGATCGCCAATTGCGCCGGGGCCAACGATAGCGGCTATATTGCGAGCCTCGGCCACGAGGACTTGGGTGGCGGTTCGAAGCGATCGCCGAAGGGTGTGATGAGGGTGCAGCCGTGAATTTCTTCGCGAGACTTTATTATCCGCTGCGCAAGGCGTGGAAGGCCGTCGGGCTCTACCTGGTCATCGCCGGGCCGGGAATCGTCGTCATGGTTGCCGACAATGACGCGGGCGGCATCACCACGTATGCCGCGACCGGGGCCAAGTACGGCTACCACCTGATTTGGTTTCTGCTGCTGTTGATCCCGGTCGCCTATTACGTTCAGGAAATGACGGTGCGCCTCGGCGCGGTGACCAAGCGCGGACACGCCGAAGCGATCTTCGATGGTTTCGGCGCGTTCTGGGGCTGGTTTTCACTGCTCGACCTCATGATCGTCGACTGGCTGACGCTGGTCACCGAGTTCATCGGCATGACCGCCGCGCTGGCCGTGTTCGGCGTGCCTCCGTGGATCACCGTGGTTGGGGTCATCTTGTTGATGGCGATCATCGTGCTCAACGGCAGGTATTGGACCTTCGAGAAGCTTGCGCTGCTGTTCTGCGCCCTGAACCTGATTTACATTCCGGGCGCGTTCATGGTGCACCCGTCGGTGCGCGACGTACTGCAACAGGGCTTGATTCCGAACTTTGCGGGAGGCTTCAACGGCGAGCTGTTCTTCTTCCTGATGGCCAACATCGGCACCACGATCGCGCCCTGGATGCTGTTCTTCCAGCAAAGCGCCGTGGTCGACAAGGGGATGCTCGAGAAGGACATCCCCTGGGGCCGTTTCGACACGATGCTCGGTTCGATCGTCACCGTGATTGTCGCGGTGTTCATCGTGATCGTCACGGGGACCGTGCTGCCGGGCATCGACATCGATAGCGCCGCGCAGGCGGCGCAGCAGTTGATGAAGACGGATCGCTATGTCGGAACCTTCCTCGCAATCGGCTTGTTCGATGCCGGTCTGCTCGGCGCGATTTGCATTTCGCTCGCGAGCTCCTGGGCGTTCGGCGAGATCTTCGGCTGGGCGCATTCGCTCAACACCAAGATTCGGCAAGCGCCGTGGTTTTATGCAACCTACTTTTTGATGCTCGTCAGCTCGGGACTCGTCGTGCTGATCCCGCAGGCGCCGCTGGTGCTGATCACCTTGTTCGTTCAGGTCATCGCCGTGACGCTGCTGCCGGCGGCTCTGGTGTTCCTGATCCTGCTGCTCAATGATCGGGCGACCATGGGAGAGCGCTGCAATACGTTGAGCCAGAATCTGATCGGCGGCTTCATCGTGCTGTCGATCATCATTCTGTCGACCTTGTATGGATTTTCGGTGTTGTTTCCCACGCTTTTCAAATAGACGAGTACCGAGCCATGAGCGCTTTTCGCAACCTGTTCGAGAAAATCATCACGATCAACGCACGCTATCGGCAGCCGCGCATCGAGATGTCCGGCGCGGTGCGCATCTCGCTGATGGTGCTGCGCGTGTACTTGCTGGCGCTGGTTGCGTTGATGATCTATAAGTTCGTTTTGATCGTACAGCAGGGTTAGATCGTGGTTACCGTACTCGAACACGAGTTTTACCTCAGCGAGATCCTCGACCGCCGCGTCTTCGTGAAGAAGGACCGGATCGGCCGCCTCAGCGATCTGGCGATCGTGGAAACCGGCAAGCTGCCGGAAGTCACGCACGTGATCGTTTCGCGACCGTTCGGCTATCCATCGCTGACGATTCCGTGGGATAAAGTACTGCTGATCTCGAATAACGAGATCGCGCTCGACATCGATGCGGCGCAAACGGCGCCGTATGAACGCGCGCCGCAGGAGAATCTGATCCTGCTGCACGACCATATACTCGACAAGAAGATCCTCGACATGGACGACCATGAAGTCGAGATCGTCTACGACGTGAAGCTCGCGTTCCAAAACGGCAAGCTCTATGCGGCCGAAGTGGATTTCAGCCACTATCGGGCGCTGCGCCGCCTGGGACTGCGCAAACTCGCGAAACTTCTCACGAACCGCAACCAGGAAGACCGCGTCTCGTGGCTATACGTCCAGCCGCTCCCGGCGCAGCTCGGCAGCTTCGCGGGCAACATCAAGCTCAAGGTGCCCAAGGCGGGTCTGAGCGAGATTCACCCCGTCGATCTTGCCGACATCCTCGAGGAACTCGAGGGCGGCCAGCGCGTCGCATTGTTCAACGCGCTCGATGCGCAGCAGGCGTCCGATACGCTCGAAGAGGTCGAGCCGCGGGTGCAAAGAGAGCTGATCCGTGCGATCGAAAAAGAGCGCGCCGCGCAGCTCATCAACGAAATGACTCCCGCACAGGCCGCCGACATTCTCGCAATACTGCCGCAAGATCAGGCCGGTGCGATCCTCAAGCTCCTCGATAGCGAGAAATCGACCAAGGTCGAGCACATCATCGGCAAGCATGACGAACAAATCCTGCTCTATGGATCGCCCGAGGTCATTCGACTGCCGGCCACGACACCGGCCGCCGAGGTGCTCGACCGGTATCGGGAACTCGCGACCGGCAAGGACGTCGTGATGTACATTTACGTGACCGATGCGGCCGGGACCCTCAAGGGCGTCGTCGACCTGCGCGAGATCGTGGGCGCAGAGCCGGGACAGACGCTCGGCGACATCATGACCGAACATGTGATCGCGCTGCCGAAGGATGCGACTTTGCGTGAAGCCAGCATGCTGTTCGAGCGCTACAACTTCCGCGCGCTGCCGATCACCGACGAAAATGATCACCTGCTGGGCGCCGTGTCCTCGCGCGACGTCCGCAGCCTCAGACCGAGACTGGCCTGAACAGTCGCGTCGCCTCGGACGCGGGCCTGCGCCGCATGGCGAGCGCGATCGTGCTCGGGTCGGCGTTGGTGCTGATCGTCGTCAAACTTTGGGGATGGACGGCCACCGGTTCGGTCGCCCTGTTGACATCGGCCGCCGATGCCGTCGTCGACGCCTTGGCGGCAACGGTCACGTTCATCGGCGTGCGCTTCGCGGAGCGTCCGAGCGATTCGTTGCATCGCTACGGTCATGGCAAGGGTGAGGCTTTGGCGGCATTCACGCAGGCGATCCTGCTGGCCGGAACCGCAATCGTGCTTGCGGGCGAATCGATCTGGCGGCTGATCGCTCCTCAGCCGCTGGTCGCGCTGCACTTGGGTTTGTGGATCGCGGGAGCCGGGCTCGGCATCTCGAGCCTGATCGCCGCGATGCAGGGTTGGGTGGTTCGCCGCACGGGATCGACCGCGATCGCCGCCGACCGGACGCACTATTTGTTGGATGCCGTCTTGAACGCCGCGGTGCTTGCGGCGCTCGCGCTGACGGCGCTGACCGGTTGGGAGCGCGCGGATCCGGCATTCGCGCTCGCGATCGCAATCGTGATGATCGCCGGCGCGGCGCGCGTCGCGGTGACCGCGTCGCATCAACTGCTGGACCACGAATTGCCGCATGAAACGCGAAACCGCATCAAGGATGTCGCGATTGCCTGTCCCGGTGCGCGAGGCATCCACGATCTTCGCACACGCGATGCCGGCGATCGCGTGTTCGTCGAATTCCATCTGGAGGTCGACGGCGCAGTCACGGTGCGTGAGGGTCACGAAATCGTCGATGCCGCCGAGCGCGCGGTCGCGGCGCTGTTCCCTAAAGAAACCGAAGTCATCGGCCACATCGAGCCCGCCGGCATAGTGGATGCGCGCCTCGACGATCGCATCGGGCATTCGCGTTAGCCGCATCGGCGTGACTTAAGTGGCGCGCCGCTGTGCGCGCGGCCGCACCTCGCGCTCGAGCCAATTGCGGATCTCGAGCAGGCGCAGCGATTCGCTGCGCATCGCGGCCCCAAGTCCATGCTTCCATAGCAGCGGTGCGGCTTCCGGGTTCTCCTGCAGGATGCGCAGGTCGGCGGCGAAGGAGCTGAGCGCCGCGGCGTCGGCGAACATCCCTTCGACGACCAGCGTTGCGCCGTAGCGTTCGGCGGCCGCGGCAATATCGACATAGTCGTATTCCGGGTGGTACTGCACGCCCCAGAATGTGCTGCGGCCATAGAAAAAAGTCGCCGCCTGCACGCCGAAGTCATTGGCCGCCAACACCTGCGCATCGGGGGGCAGCGTGCTGATCTCGTCGCGATGAATCGTCGGCGCCTCGAAGACGATCGGTTTGCCGGCAAAGAGCGGGTGCGCGCGACCTGCGTCCGTTTGAAGGATGCGGCGAGCGAACCCGAACTCGCGTCCGCGCGGATTGGCACGCACCTCGCCGCCGGCCGCGGCCACCGCGACCTGCAGCCCCCAGCAGCTGCCGAAGAACGGCACACCCGCGGCGAATACCGCGCGCGCGAGTTCGATCTGCCTCAGCACCGGCGCTCCGCCGGCGTAGATGTTGAGCGCCGACCCGGTCATCGTCACGCCGTCGTACTGCTCGAGGCCGACGCCGGGCGGAAGCGCCGGGTCGGCATCCGCCGCGGTCACGATATCGACCTGCAGCTTGGGATCGATCCTACGCAGCACGCGCGCGTAGCCGTTGCCGGAGTCGTAGCCGAGCGCGGCCTGCAGGCGGGCACGGATCTCGGCGACGTTGCCGTCGATCACGAGAATGCGTGCGGCGCTCACGCGGCGCTCACGACCGCATCGAGAGTGCCCGCAACCGCGGCCCGGAAGATGTGCTCGAGCGCCGCCGCATCGATCGGCGTCGGATTGCCGCTCGCGGAAGGATCGATCGCGGCTTCTCGTCCGATGATCTCGGCCTTGTCCGCGCTGACGCCGATCGCACTCAAGGCATGCGGTATGCCGAGATCGCGGCGCATATCGAGCACCCAGGTGAGCAGGCCCTCATAGCCGCGCGCCGGCAAGTCGAGCACGCGCGCGATCACGTCGACCTTGTCCGCAATCGCGTTGCGGTTGTGCGCCATGACATAGGGCAGGATCACCGCATTGGTCAGCCCGTGGTGGGTGTTGAACCACGAGCCGACCGGATGCGCGATCGCGTGTACGCCGCCGAGCCCCTTTTGGAAAGCAGTTGCTCCCATCGATGCCGCCGCGAGCATTTGCGCGCGCGCCTCGATGTCTTTGCCGTTTGCACATGCGCGCGGCAGGTAGCGGTGGATCAGGCGCATGCCCTCGAGCGCGACGCCATCGGCGAGCGGGTGGAATCCCGGCGCGCAAAACGCCTCGAAGCAATGCACGAACGCGTCGATGCCCGTAGCCGCGGTTACGCTGCGCGGCAGGCCGACCGTGAGCTCGGCATCCAAGATCACGATCCGCGGCATCATTTGCGGATGAAAAATGATCTTCTTTTGGTGTGTTTCCTCGTTGAGGATCACGCCGGCACGGCCGACCTCGGAGCCCGTGCCCGCGGTGGTCGGCACCGCGACGACCGGTGCGATGCCGGTCGGATCGGCTCGCGTCCACCAGTCGCCGATGTCCTCGAAATCCCACAGCGGGCGGGTCTGTCCCGACATGAACGCGACGACTTTGCCCGCATCGAGTGCCGAGCCGCCGCCGAAGGCGACGACGCCGTCGTGGCCGCCGCTGCGGAAAGCCAGCAACCCGGCCTCGACGTGGCTGCTAGCGGGATTGCCGCGCACCGCGCCGAATAACGCCGCACCGGGCAGCGCGGCGAGCGCGTTCTTGATCATCGGCGCTCGCACCAGGCCTTCGTCGGTGACCACCAAGGGCCGACGGATGCCGGCGCGCGCGCAGGCCGCGGGCAGCTCGGCGATGCGGCCCGGGCCGGCCCAAATCGTCGTCGGATAATTCCAGTTGCCGCGCAGAGTCGCTGTCATGTCGTTACCTTGAAGTGAAAGGATTTCGGGCGCGTCAGCTGTTCGAAGCCGACGCGCGATAAAGTGCAGCCGCGTCCCGAGTTCTTGACACCGGTCCAGGCGAGCGCGGGATCGAGGTAATCGCAACGATTCAGGAACACCGTGCCGGTCTCGAGCGCGTCGCCGAGCGCTTCGGCGCGCCGCGTATCGCTCGAATAGATCGCCGCGGTCAATCCGAATGCGCTGTCGTTCATGAGTCGCAGCGCCTCTTCGTCGGACGCGACCGGCATGATGCCGACTGCGGGCCCGAAGGTCTCCTCGCGCATGATCGCCATCGTGTGGTTGACGCCGACGAGTACCTGTGGCGCAAGGTAGGCCGTGCCGGCTGCGGACGCCGCAAATTCGGTCTCATCGATCAATTGCCGCGCTCCCTGCGCAAGCGCTGCGCGGACCTGGGCGCGAACCGCGTCGGCGGCCGACGCACGCACCACGGGGCCGAGCGTCGTTTCCGGATCGAGCGGGCTCCCGAGGCGATATTGCCGCGTGAGCGCAACGACGCCTGCGACAAACTCGTCGTAGCGGGGCGCCGCGACATAGATGCGCTTGATGCCGCAGCAGGATTGGCCGGCGTTGAAGAACGCGCCGTCGGTCAGCGAATCGATCGCATGTGCAAGATTGGCATCTTCGCGCACGTAGGCAGGATCCTTGCCGCCGAGTTCGAGACCGGAGTTTGCGAATCCGGCAGCGGTTGCGGCGACGACGGCCTTGCCGCCCGACACGGAGCCCGTGAAGCAGACGCTCGCGACGCGCGAATCGCCCATGAGCCGCGCGGTGTCGGCATGCGAGAGGTGCAAGTATTGAAACACGCCGGCCGGCACACCCGCGGCCGCAAATGCCTCGAGAAAGCGTTCTGCGCACAACGGTGTCTGGTGTGAAGGCTTGAGCACGACTGCGTTGCCGGCGATCAACGCCGGCAGCACCGCGTTGACCGCGGTCAGATACGGGTAATTCCAGGGCGCGACGACCGCGACGACGCCGAGCGGCACGCGCTTGATCTGGCGCTCGAAGCCCGGCTTGTCCGCCGGCTTGATCGCCCCGAGCGCCTCGGGCGCGACTTGCAGCATGTAGCGCGCACGCTCCTCGAAGCCGCGCACCTCGCCCGGCGCATGGCGAATGGGCCGGCCCATCTGCCAGGTGATTTCGAGCGCGATTTCAGCGGTTTTGGCGACGAACGCGTCGACCGCTCGCTCGAGCACGGCGCAGCGTGCGGCCAGCGGCAGCGAGCCCCAAGCGCGCTGCGCGCGCGCGGCGGTGTCGAGCGCGCGGTCGATGCCCTCGGCGGATTCGAGCGCGCGCTCGACGTAGATGCGGCCGTCGACGGGACTGATGGTCTTGAGCGTTGCGTTCACGGATTTACTCATATGATTTCGAAATAGCGGGCCAACTCCCAATCGGTAATGGCCTTGCGGAATTCACGTTCCTCCCACTGGCGGGTCGCGGCATGGTGGTCGACGAGCGCGTCGCCAAACAGCGCGCGCGCCGGCATTGAAGCGGCGAGCCGTTCGGCGGCCTCATACAAGGTCGCCGGCAGGCGCCGCTCGGGCGGATGCTCGCGGTCATAGGCGTTGCCGACGATCGGCGCATCAGGCTCGATCCGATGTTCGATGCCCCAGAGCCCGGAGCCGATCGCCGCGGCGAGCGCGAGGTAGGGATTGATGTCGGCGGCCGCGATCCGGTACTCGACGCGCTGGCTCGAGGCACCGCCGCGAATCACGCGCAGCGCAGTCGTGCGGTTCTCGATGCCCCAGGTCGCGGAGGTCGGCGCCCAGTAGCCCGGCACGAGCCGCGAATAGCTGTTCACCGTGGAGGCGACCATCGCGAGCAACTCGGGCATCAGCGCCTGCTGGCCGCCGATGAACCAGCGCATCGCGTCCGACATCTCGTTCGGCTTCGCAGGATCATGGAATACGGTGCCGCCGTCCGGTGTGCGCAACGAGATATGCAAATGGCCGCTCTGGCCGGGGACGCTGTTGGACCACTTGGCCATGAAGGTCGCCATCAGGCCGTGGCGCTGGGCGAGAACCTTCGCGAATGTCTTGAACAGCGCCGCGCGATCGGCCGCTTCGAGCGCTTCGCAGTAAATCAGCGCGGCCTCGAGCACGCCGGGACCGGTTTCAGTGTGCAGCCCCTCGATCGGAAATCGCATCGTCTGGCCGAGTTCGAGCAGTTCGTGATAGAGCTCGGAATGAACCGAGCTGCGCAGCACCGAGTAGCCGAATGCGCCCGGCGTCATCGTCTTCAGGTGTCGATAGCCCTTGTCGCGAACCGACTGCGGCGTTTCCTCGAACAGGAAGAATTCGTATTCCGCAGCGGCGCTGACCTCGTAGCCCATGCGTTCGGCGCGCGCCAGCACGCGCCGCAGTGTGCCGCGCGGGCAGACCGATTCCGCGGGTCCGGCGAATTCGCCGAGAAACAACGCCGTTTTGGGCTCGAACGGAATCTCGCGCCGAGTCGCCGGCAGGACGCGCACGGTTGCATCCGGATAGGCCGTGTGCCAGCCCGTGAACTTCGTGTTGTCGAACAGCTGATCGTTCGAGTCCCAGCCCAGGATCACGTCGCAGAAGCCGAGATTCTTGGCGAGCGCCGCGAGGAATTTGTCGCGGCTCAAATACTTGCCGCGCAGAATCGCATCCCCGTCGAATACCCCGATTTTCACGTGTTCGATTCCGCGCTGCGTCAGGTAGTTGCGAATTTCTAGTTCTTGTTCCATGGGCGATTGGTTCATTAGAATCCCTGAGTTTAGGTGCATCTGATGGCGGCCGACAGTGCGATTGTACGAGATCGGCGCCGCACCGCGCTGCTACACTCTTGGCTGCGGCGTTTGCCGGCCGTCGGGAGCTGCCCCATGATATTTGAGGAATGGATCGAAAAGGCCCGGATCCTCGGCGCCAGCGACTTGCATTTGGAGACCAATACGCCGCTGGTCGCGCGCGTGCGCGGCGAATTACACAACGCGGGCCCCGCGGTTCCCGCGGACCGGCTCGTTCAGGCGGGACAGGATCTGCTCGGCGCGGAAGGCTGGGCGCAGTTTCGCGAACGAGGCTCGGCCGACATCGCGATCTCGATACGCGGTGTGCGCTGCCGCGCGAGCTTCTTTCAGACCGTGCGGGGGATCGCGGTCGCGATTCGGCTGCTTGCGCCCTCGGTCAAGGACATTCGCGCCTGCAATCTGCATCCCGATTTTCGCAAGCTCACCGAGGCATCGACCGGGCTCGTGATCATTTCCGGGCCGACCGGATCGGGCAAGTCGACGACGCTCGCCGCGCTCATCGAGGAAATCAACGCATCGCGTGCGCGCCATATCGTGACGCTCGAGAGTCCGCTCGAATACCTGTTCGCGAATCGGCAGTCCTGCATCCGCCAGCGCGAGATACCCACGCACTCGCCGAGTTTCGAGCAGGGCATCACCGATGCGCTGCGCGAGAATCCCGACGTGCTCGTGATCAGCGAAATGCGCACGCCCGAAGTCATGCGGCTCACGCTCAATGCGGCGGAAACCGGACATCTCGTGCTCGCGACGATGCACTCGGCGAACTGCGCCGAGGCACTGAGCCGGCTTTGCATGTCGTTTCCGTCGGATCTGCAGGCGAGCGTTCGCGCGCAGCTCGCCGATTGTCTGGTCGGCTTGAGCTGCCAGCGACTCGATTTCCTGAGCGCTCATCGGCTGCGCGTGCCGCGCTGCGAGATCCTGATGCCGAGCACCGGTGCGCGCGGCACGATACGCGCCGGAAACTTCAGTCAAATCACCAATGTGCTTCAATCCGGCGGCGAGGAAGGAATGTGGACCTTCGAGCGCTATCAGCGCTGGATGGACCAGATGGCCGACTGGGTCAGGCCCGCGCCGGACGCGGCTCCCTATAACTCCGGCGAATCGAAGCCGACTACGCGGGCGCCGGCCAGTCGAGCGCCCGCGCCGGCCCCGGCGACAGCAGCGACTTTTGCGCCGAAGGCGCCGGCGCCGCGCGCAATTCGCGCGCCGCAAGCGCCGATCGACGACGTCATCGAAGTCCCTTCCGAGGACATGGATCTGGCGCAAATCGCCGAACTTGCGAAGAAGGTCGTCGATCGCAAGCCGCCCTAGCGGCCCGACGAAGTCTGCGCAGCGGTCGATATTCTGTCATGTCGCGCGGCGGGTCGACTTGCCCGCCAATGCTCGCTACCATCGGCGCGCGCCATGCGCGGAGACCTGTCGTCGCTATGCCGAAAATCAACGATCTGAAGCCGCAGATGCCGGCTCCGCCCGCATACCGCCTGCTCGACCCGGACGAGGCTTCGCCCGTCATCGAACAGGGCTGCGAGGGGAAATCGGATTTCGTGTTCGTCGTCGACCACGCCGGCTGGCGGATACCGCGGCGCTTGGACGATCTCGGTCTGCCGCAGTCGGAGCTGCGGCGGCATATCGCCTGGGATATCGGCGGCCTCGAGGTCGCGAGCCGGACTGCGGCGGCGCTCGATGCGCCGCTGATCGCGCAGAATTATTCGCGGCTCGTGATCGATTGCAATCGCGATCCGAGATTCGAGACCTCGATTGCGACGGTCAGCGAGTGGATCGATATCCCCGGCAACTTGAGGCTCAGTGACGCTGAGATTGCGGCGCGCCGCGCCGAGATTTTCGATCCCTACCACAACCGCGTGCGTGCGTTGCTCGATGCGCGGCTTGCAGCGGGTCGCCGCACGATCCTGGTCGCGCAACATACGATGACCGATTTGTACAAGGGCGTGCGGCGCGAGATGCACGCGGCCGTGCTCTATAACCGCGATCGCCGCTTCGCGGGCCTGCTGCTCGACGCACTGCGCCGCGAAACCGGGCTCATCATCGCCGACAACCAGCCGTATTTTGTCAGCGACACGACCGATTATACGATTCCGCGCCATGCCGAGGCGCGCGGATTGCCGCACGTCGAAATCGAGATCCGCCAGGATCTCGTGACCGGCGTCGCCGGGCAGGCCGAGTGGGCGCGACGCCTCGCCACCGCATTGCGCGATGCCGAGCGCGCGTTTGAAGCTACCGGCAGCTCGGGCGGCCCGGACCCACGCGTTCGCAACGAGTCCGAAAGGGGCGGCTGAGCATGGATCTCGACGGCGGCTTCAAGGCGAGCCAAACGGCTCTTGCGACCGCGCTGATGCGTGCGATTCACACGCGCCTCGACCGCAACCCGCTGATCGATGATCCCTGGGGTGAGCGCATCGTGCCGAGCTCGGTGCAGCAGCGATTTCGCGAGGCGGCGCTCTCGAGGATGGACAGCCGGGCCCAAGCCGAGGCGCGCGCCGCGCCCGGCTCGATCCTCGATACGAGCCTGCGCGCAAGTCCGGCCTACGCGGGCGTGATCATGCGCAGCCGCTATGCGGAAGATGCACTGCGATCCGCGGTGGCCGGCGGCGTGCGGCAATACGTGCTCGTCGGCGCGGGGTTCGACAGCTTTGCGCTGCGCCGCCCGGCGTTTGCGCAAACTCTCGAGATTTTCGAGATCGATCATCCGGCGACGCAGGCGCTGAAGCAGCAACGGCTGCGTGAATTGGGATTGGAGCCGCCGGCGGTTCACTACATTGCGGCCGATCTGTCGACCGAATCGCTCGCATCCGCGCTGTACCGATCGAAATTTCGCCCGCTCGAGCGCGCGTTCTTCTCCTGGCTCGGCGTGACGATGTACCTCACGCGCGCCGCGAATCTCGCGACCTTGCGCGCGATCGCGGGCTGCGCCGCAAGCGGCAGCGAATTGGTGTTCACGTATTTCGACGAACGGGCATTCAGCTCCGATTCGCAGTCATTCGAGGAGCTGCGCCGTCGCGTCGCTGCGGCCGGCGAGCCGTTTCAGTCGGGCTTCGATCCTGCGATGCTCGCCGAGCAGCTGCGCGCGACGGGCTTCGAACTGCTCGATGATATCGCCGAGCGCGACTTGCTCGAACGGCTCGATCCGCAGGGTTCGAGCGGATTGAAGGCGGGACGCTTTTCACATCTCGCGCACGCACTCACGGCGGCGCGCCAAACTGCGGAACTTGTCTCTCACTCAAAGGACTCTTCATGATCAAGAATTTTGCGCTCGCGTTGCTGGTGCTCGCCGCCGCAACGCCGGCCGCCGATGCCGATTCGAACCCCGCTGCGGGCGAGGACGTCGCACGCTTCACCGTGATCACGGGCGGCAAGCATGTCGGGACGCTGGTCGCGAGCAGCAAGGGTGAGGAGACCCGCATCGACTTCGACATCAAGAACAACGGCCGCGGGCCGACCATGGCCGAGACACTTCGACTCGATGCCGACGGGCTGCCGACGCAGTGGACGATCACCGGAACCACGACGTTCGGCAGCAAAGTGGCGGAGCATTTTGCGCGCAAGGGCGCTCAAGCGAGCTGGACCGACCCGACGGGCAAAGGCAGCGCGACGGTCTCGGTCCCGAGCCTTTACGTCGCGCAGAGCGGCAGTCCGTGGTCGGACGGCGTTTATGCGCGCGCATTGCTCAAGGCCCCCGGCCGGAAGCTTGCGGCACTGCCGAGCGGAACGCTCGCGATCGAGGCCGGCGAAACGCTCACGGTTCAAGGTCAGGGCGGGTCAATCCAGGTCACGCGCTACGACCTCAGCGGCATCAACCTGACCCCCGACACGATTCTGCTCGATGCGAGCGGCGCGCTGTTCGCGTCGGTCGATCCCAGCATGGTCATCGTGCGCGTGGGCTACGAGGGCGAGGAGGCGCGGCTGCGCAAGCTCGCGGCCGAGTGGAGCACCCAACGCTACATCAAGATCGAGCAGGAGTCGGCGCATCGCTACGCCGGTCCGGTGCGCATTCGCAATGTGCGGCTGTTCGATCCGCGCACCTCTTCGCTGACCGCGCCGCTCTCGGTGCTCGTGAGCGGCCGCGAAATCGCCGCTCTCGAGCCGCTCGGCAGCCCGCCGACTCCCGGCGAGGTCGCGATCGACGGCGAGGGCGGCACTCTCGTGGCCGGGCTCTACGACATGCACGCCCACCTGCAGCAGGACGAAGCACTGCTCGATTTGCTCGCGGGCGTCACCTCGGTGCGGGACATGGGCAACGACAACGAGGTCTTGAGCCGCCTGATCGCGCAAATCGACGGCGGTGTCGTCAGCGGACCGCACGTGATTCGCAGCGGATTCATCGAAGGCAAAAGTGCGTTCAGTGCGAACAACGGCATCATCGTCGACACGCAGGACAGCGCGATCGACGCCGTGCGTTGGTACGGCGCGCGCGGCTATTGGCAGATCAAGATCTACAACAGCATGAATCCGGCCTGGGTGCCTGCGATGACCAAGGAAGCGCATCTGCTGGGGATGCGCGTGGCCGGCCACATTCCGGCGTTTTCGACCACCGACAACATGATCGAAGCCGGCTACGACGAGATCACTCACATCAACCAGTTCATGCTCGGCTGGGTCATCAAATCCGACGAGGATACGCGCACGCTGTTTCGCTTGACTGCCTTGAAGCGCTTCGGTGCCTTGGATCTGCAAAGCGACAAAGTCCAGCACACGATCAATATGATGGTCGAGCGGCACATCGCGATCGACCCGACGCTCGGCATACACGAGATGCTCACGCAGAACCGGGATGGTCAGGTGCCGCCCGGCGCCGCCGACTATTTCGACCATATGCCGATCGGCTGGCGCCGCGATTCTTTGAAGGCGCTCATCGACACCTCGGCCAAAGGCGACGACAAGGCGTATCGCGATGCGTTCGACAAGATCATCGCGACCGTGCGCTTGCTGCACGACCGGGGCGTCTTCATCGTGTTCGGCACCGACACGGGCGGCTCGTTCACTTATCATCGAGAGCTCGAGCTCTATGAGCGCGCGGGTTTCAGCGCCGCCGAAATCCTCAAGCGCGCGAGCTTCGATTCGGCGCGCTACCTGGGCCAGGATCAACGCCTGGGATCGATCGAAAAGGGCAAGCTCGCCGACTTCTTCCTGATCCCCGGCGATCCGACCAAGACATTGAAGGCGATCAAGACCATCCGCATGGTCGTCAAGGACGGTGCGTTTTATTACCCGAGCGAGGTCTACCCGAAATTCGGCATCAGTCCGTTCATGGCCGCGCCGAACGTCACCGAGCCCGCAGCAGGTTCATAGCGATTCGATCTCGAGCTCGGTGAGCCGGCGCCAGGAGCCTTTCGCGAGCTCGCCGAGTTGCAGCGTGCCTACGCCGACGCGCACGAGGCGCAAGATGCGCAGATCGAAGGCCTCGAGCATGCGACGTATCTGCCGGTTGCGGCCCTCGTCGAGCACGATCTCGAGCCAAGTGTTCTTTTGCGCGCTGCGCAAGCTGTGAACCGATCGGGCCGCCAAGTGCTCCCCGCCGAGTTCGACACCGCGCGCGATTCGTGCGATCAAGTGCGCGTCGGGCAAGCCGGCAACTTGCACGTGGTAGGTTTTTGGTGGGCCGGTGCTCGGGTCCGTGACGCGCGCGGCCCAGGCCGGATCGTTGGTGAACAGCAGCAGCCCCTCACTCGCCTTGTCGAGCCGCCCGACCGGTGCGAGCCAAGGCAGCGCTGCGCCGGCGAGGCAGCGATAGACGGTTTCGCGGCCCTGATCGTCCTTCGCGGTCGTGACCAGGCCCCGCGGCTTGTTCAGCATCAGTACGACGCGCTCCGCGGGCGCCGGCTCCCGGCCATCGATATCGATGCGGTCGATTCCCTGCCGCACCGGAAATTCGCCGTCGAGCACGACGCGCCCGTTGACGCGTACGCGCCCGTCGCCGACCCAGCGCGCCGCTTGCGTGCGCGATGCAAGCCCCAGCTTGGAAATCACGCGCGCCACGCCGTGGCGCGCCGCCGCCGCGGCACGGGTACCGGGTTGTTTCCTCATCGCTGCAGCATGTCTCAACGGATCGCGCTTGGCTATCCGGCCGCACCGACTCCCGTGCTGGTAGAATCGGCGTGCCCAGTCGCAACGGATCCCTAAAGGAGCCACCGATGTCGCCGCGCACGATTTTTCTCAGTCGATTATTCGGCCTGTACTGCCTCATCGCGGCGCTCTGTCTGTTCGTGCGCGGACCCGCGATTGGACGCACGGTCGCCTCGATGCTGCAGGATGCGCCGCTCATTTTCTTCATCGGCGTCGTGTTGCTCGCGACGGGGCTCGCGATCGTGCTCGCACACAACATCTGGACCGGCGCCCTGGCGGTCGTCGTGACTCTGATCGGTTGGGCGACCGCACTCAAGGGCGCGATGTTTCTCGCGATCCCGCCGCAGGCGATCGCGGACTTCTACCTCAACGAGCTGCACTATGAGCAACTCGTGTACCTGTTTGCCGCATTTTCGCTCGTGGTCGGCCTGTACTTGTGCTACGGCGGATTCCAAAGGCGCCCGCCGGCGCATTCTTCGGCGCCATGAGATCGCCGATTGCGGTTCGGCAGGCGCGAACCGAGGACTTCGGTGCTTGGAAGGAACTTTGGGACGGCTACAACGCGTTCTACGGGCGCTCAGGCTCGACCGCGCTCGCGCCGGAAATCACGCAAACCACCTGGTCCCGGTTTTTCGACGCGTATGAGCCCGTGAATGCGCTGGTCGCCGAGAGTGACGGCGGCTTGATCGGCTTGGTGCATTATATTTTTCATCGAAACACGACGATGCTCGGGCCCGTTTGCTATCTGCAGGACTTGTTCACGACACCGGCGGCGCGAGGGCAGGGTGTGGGACGGGCACTGATACTCGAGGTTTACGACCGCGCCAGAACTGCGGGATCAACGCGCGTGTATTGGCTGACCCAGGAGACCAATACCGTGGCGATGCGTCTCTACGATCAGATCGCGCAAAAGTCCGGGTTCATCATGTATCGGCAGCCGCTGGAATGACGCCGACCGCCGCCGCGCTCAGCGGGTTGCTCGCGGTCACGCTCGCCGGCCCCGCACTCTGCGCCGGCGCGCCGGATGCCGGCTGGCCCGCCTACGGCGGTGACGACGGCGGTACTCGATACTCCGCGTTGAATCAGATCACCACGACCAACGTCGGCGAGCTGCGCGTTGCATGGACATTCCGCACCGGCGAATTGGGCCAGGGCGTCAAGGATTGGAAACGCTCGGCGTTCGAAGCGACGCCGATCCTCTACGAGGGTACGCTTTACCTGACCACGAGCAGCACCGATGTGGTCGCGGTCGATGCGGCGAGCGGCTCGCTGCGCTGGCGCCACGACAGCGAGAGCCGCAAGGATCTGCATTATTCCGACGGCGTCTCGCGCGGCGTGTCGCTGTGGGTCGATGCGGCGAGTTCGCACGACGCGCCATGCCATGCGCGTATCTACGCGCCGACCTTGGACGGCCGATTGCTTTCGCTCGACGCCGCGACCGGCAAGCTCTGCGCGGACTTCGGCGAGAACGGCGCGGTGAATCTGCTCAAAGACGTGCGCTCGCAGTTCGAGGAAGGCGACGAATGGCGTGACTACCTCGTGACCTCGCCGCCGGCGGTTCTCGACTCCTTGATCATCGTCGGATCCTCGATCGGCGACAATCGCGCGGTGCTCGTCGAGCTCGGCACCGTGCGCGCATTCGACGCGCGAAGCGGCAAGCTCGTTTGGAGCTGGGACCCGATTCCGCGCGACCCGTCGAACCCCGTATACAAAGAGTGGAGCCCCGAGAGTCTCGAAACCGCAAGCGCCGCCAACGCCTGGGCGCCGCTGTCGGTGGATGCGGCTCGTCACTTGGTATTTGTGCCGACGGGTTCGGCGAGTCCGGACTACTTCGGCGGCGAGCGGCCGGGCGATAACCGCTGGGCCAATTCGCTGGTCGCACTCGACGGCGACACCGGTCGGTTCAAATGGGGTCAGCAATTGGTGCACCATGACCTCTGGGACTACGACCTCGCCTCGCAGCCGACGCTCGTGGACCTCGTTCACGGCGGAAAGCCGGTCGCGGCCGTGATCCAGGCGACCAAGACGGGATTTTTGTATACGTTCGATCGCGACACCGGCGCGCCGTTGTTTCCGATCATCGAGAAGCCGGTGCCGCAGGATGCCGTGCCGGGCGAGCATCCCTCGCCGACGCAGCCCGTTCCGGTGGCGCCGCCGGCGTTGGCGCGGCAGTCGCCGGTGACACCGGACGACGCCTGGGGCATTGCCTGGTTCGATACGCGGGCTTGCCGAAAACGCATCGAAGCGTATCGCTCGGAGGGCATGTTCCAGCCGCCGGCGCTCGCGGATTCGATCATGCAACCTGGCAATGCGGGCGGCTCGAACTGGGGCGGCATTGCATTCGATCCGAAGCGCCAGATCGCGGTTGCCAATACCATGAACTTGCCATTCGTGGTCGCACTGGTTGCGCGTGCCGACCTCAAGGCCCAGAAAGAGTCGGGCAATTACCCCGACTTCGAGTGGGCCCGTCAAGAGGGCACGCCCTACGGCATGCGCCGCAATGCGTTCAAGTCGGCGCTCGGTATTCCCTGCGTCAAGCCGCCGTGGGGCACGCTCACGGCGGTCGACATGGAACATGGCACGATCAAATGGCAAATCCCACTCGGACAGACGCCGTTGATTCCCGTGCATCTCGGCATTCCGGGTATCGGCGGTCCGATCGTCACGGCCGGCGGCATCGTGTTCATCGCCGCGAGCTTGGATGACCGCTTGCGCGCGTTCGATGTCGACAGCGGCAAGCTCTTGTGGGAAGTGAAGCTCCCGGCCGGGGGACAGGCCACGCCGATGACCTATTCGATCGGCGGCAAGCAATATCTCGTGATCGCCGCGGGCGGTTACAAAGGCGACAGCACGCGCGGGGACTACTTGGTCGCTTATGCGCTACCGGGCGGCTGAAGCCGTCGTCAGTGCGCGGCGCGCCGATGTACGATCGCGCGACGCGGGGATTTGGCATCGGCCGCGGCGTGCCGTACGACGGCAGGAATCACCGCATGCAAATGCCGGACCGCGAGCTTCGCAACTTCTTTTTCGAGACTGCGATAACTCGTGATCAGCGTCTGTCCGAATTCGGTGAGCTGAACGCCGCCGCCGCCCTTGCCTCCCGTGGAGGCGACCGTCACGGGTTCCCGAAAGGATTGCTTGAGGCTCTCGAGCAGCAGCCAGGCGCGCCGATAGCTCATGCGAAGATTACGCGCCGCCTGCGACAAAGAGCCTGAATCCCGAATTGCCTCGAGCAAATCGATTTTCCCCGGCCCGACGTAAGACCCTTGCGCGAAATCCACTCGGAAACGAACCACGGGTGTAGGCATCGCGATCCTCCTGCACCCATGATAGCGCAGCTCGTTAGAACTTGAAGCGCAGGCCCACCCCATACAAGGCATTGCTGGAATAAGCGTCCGTCGGCGCGTGTTTGTCGAGGCCGACGCCGCTATAGCTCATCAACATCACACCCAAATAGGTATCGAAAGCCTTGTTGAAGCTGTAATCGGCCAACAACGAATAGGCTTCGGCCCGATATTCCTTGTTCACTTCCGGCGAGTTGTCCGTGTTGATATTGAAATACCCGAGCGCCAGATCCAATTGCTCGGAGAACTTGTAGTCACCACCGACCCACCAGGTTTGGAAGTGTTGATAGCCGCTCGCATTCGCGGCCGGATTGGGCAGCGTCAAGCCATAGTAGCTTTGGATGCCCGACAAATAGAGATTCGACGGCGCGTACACGGTCGAGTACTCATAGCCGACTTTCACGGTGGCTTGATCGGTGACCTTGTCCATGCCGGTGATCATGAATCCCGAGGTATTCTCGATCTGCACATTCGGGTCCGGTGCGACGACGTTGGAATACTGCGTCGCATAGGCAACCGTATTCGTGGTCGCCGAGTAGGTTCCCTTGACGCTCACGGGGCCGTTGCTGTATGCGAGCATCGCGACGAACGCGGAGCCCGCCGATTGATCGCTCTTCGCGCCCGCGAATTTGTATTGCAGACCGAAGTCGACCGGACCGACTCTGTTTTCATATTTCACGCTGTTATCGAGCCGCGTGTTCTCGGTCGCACCGAGGCCGCCGCCGATGCCGCCGGAGAAACCGAGCGGAGAATAGAGCAGTGCAGCTTGCACGGGATCATATTGCGCGACCTGGTCGAGCGAGAAATTCGTCGTACGTCCGAGCTCGATCTGCCCGAACGGTTTCGCGGAAAATCCGACATAGGCGGCGCGCGAGAACCACTGACCGTCGATCGCGCTCGCGCCGTTGGCGGTTTTCAAGCCGTTGATGTTGTTGTAAATCGATTGGCCGTTGTTGCTGATGAGGCCGGAATTGACGTCGACGGCGCTTTCGACCCGAAAGAAAGCCTGCATGTCGTTGCCGAGATCGGCCTCGCCTTTGACGCCGACGCGCGACATCGAAATGCCGCCGGAATAAATTCCGGTAAAGCTGTTCGGCGAGCCGTTCAGATTATAGGGATTGACCGTCGAGGCGAATACATCGCTGCCCGCGTAGGAGTGTTCGAGCGAGCCGATGCCGACGTCCAAGATCCCATACAGCGAGACACTGAAGCCGTCTTTGCTGAATCCGACGTCGGCCTGCGCGAGGTTCGCGCACGCGGCCAGGGCGGCAAGCGCCAAGAGGTTCTTTTTCATCGGCATCATCCTCGTTTCGTTATATCCGACGGAATATAGCACTCCCCGGGAAAAATTTGCAGCAGTGCGACAATCGGCGATCCGCGGGGCAATTCGGGGGCGCCGCGGGCTTCAAACGGCCGGCCTCGAGCTTGTTGAGCCCAAACCGGCCAATTCAGCTAGAATCGCGCCGTCGGCAGCGGGGTGGTCCCGCGCGCTCGCTAGCAAAACCCGACATCAAGCGCATTCGAACCAGCGTTCCACACCCCAATGGAACGTGCAGTTCCATTGCATGTGAACCCCCTTTGATTGGACGAAAATGCTTGCTACTTCGAATGTTGCGATTCAATTCGGCGCCAAACCGCTGTTCGAGAACGTCACCGTCAAGTTCGCCGACGGCAATCGCTACGGCCTGATCGGGGCGAACGGCAGCGGCAAGTCGACGCTCATGAAAATTCTCGGCGGCGATTTGGACGCCAGCGCCGGCGACGTGATGCTCCAAGCGGGCATGCGCTTGGGCAAACTGAATCAGAATCAGTTCGGCTACGAGGACGAGCGCGTGATCGACGTCGTCATGAGCGGACACGCCGAGCTCTGGAATGCGATGAAGCAGCGTGACCTCATCTATGCCGACCCGAACGCGACCGATGCGGACTACATGCGCGCCGCGGAACTCGAAGGCACCTTCGCGGAGTACGGCGGTTACGATGCCGAGGCGCGCGCGGGAAGCATCCTGACCGAAGCCGGCATCGACGAATCGCGCCATTTTGGGCCGATGCGCGAGGTTCCGCCGGGCTTGAAGCTGCGCGTGCTGCTCGCTCAGGCGCTGTTCTCGCGGCCCGACGTGCTGCTGCTAGACGAGCCGACCAACAACCTCGACATCAATTCGATCCGCTGGCTCGAGGGCGCGCTCAACAATTACGATGCCACGATGGTGATCATCAGCCACGACCGGCATTTCTTGAACCAAGTCTGCACACACGTGGCCGATCTCGATTTCCAGCAACTCAAGATCTATCCCGGAAATTACGACGATTTCATGCTGGCCTCGGTTCAGGCGCGCGAGCGCGTCGAGGCCGCGAATGCCAAGGCCAGAGACCGGATTTCGGATCTGCAGGAATTCGTGCGGCGCTTTTCCGCGAACGCCTCCAAAGCCCGCCAAGCCACGTCGCGCAAGAAGCAGCTCGAGAAGATCAAGATCGAGGAGATCCGCCCGTCCTCGCGCCAGAATCCGTATATCCGTTTCGAGCAGGGCAAGAAGCTGTATCGATCGGCGGTGTCATTGGAAAAGGTGAGCTTCCGATATCCGGGTACCGACGCCGACGTGTTCAGCAATCTGAGCTTCGACGTCGAAGCCGGCGAGCGCATTGCGATCATCGGACCGAACGGCATCGGCAAGACGACGCTGATGCGCCTGCTCGCCGGCGAATTGCGGCCGACCGAGGGCCGCATAGAGTGGGTGGAAAACGCGCAGACCGGGTACATGCCGCAGGATCCGCAGGCCGAGTTCGAGGACAAATTGGATTTGTTCGCGTGGATGCAGCAATTCACCGGCAAGGCGGATGACGA
>Ga0187847_10001203_pt1 | contig 24331 bp, 17 predicted proteins | sample June2016WEW_4_10_FD_132458 | JGI IMG/M metagenome (GOLD analysis project Ga0187847, IMG submission 132458) | Peatland microbial communities from SPRUCE experiment site at the Marcell Experimental Forest, Minnesota, USA - June2016WEW_4_10 | ecosystem: Environmental > Terrestrial > Soil >...
TCCGGATACGGAGCAACTTGCTACTTTCTACAAGGCGGCGCGTGCGCAAGGTTTCGCGTTCGCGCTCGATGCCGCTGAGCCCCTGGAGGAGGAGACCGACGAAAACGCCCAGCAATCCCTTTCGCTGCTGGATGCGATTGAAAAGGCAGAGGAAAAGACTCGGTGTAATATTGGCGTCTCCGCCGAACGTGGCATCGCGCTTCAGCTGCCTTTCACGCAGGAGCTGCGCGCATTACTGCAAGATGAAAGTGTGCCGAAGCGAGTCCATGACCTGAAGCTGGCTCTCCATGTGCTTCGCGGGTTCGACGTTGAGCCGGCAGGCGTAATCGATGACGCGATGCTGCTTTCTTACGCCTTGAATCCGACACACACAACGCAAACCCTCGCGGACGTTGCAGCCCGTCACGGCCAGGGGCAACCTTCCACACTCCCCGCTGCAGCTGCGGCGATCGATGCGTTGGTCCCAGCCCTTAGGACAGAAGCCGAGCGAACCCAAGTGGCACGTGTGTACACCGACATCGATCTCCCCCTGGCGCCGGTGCTCTATCGGATGGAGCGAGCAGGCGTGCGCATTGATACCAATGCTCTGGATGGCCTCTCGAAGCGGTTTGCGGTCGAACTGGAGCGAGTGGGCGAACGGATTTTCGAACTCGCAGGACGCCGATTCAACGTCAGCTCACCCAAGCAACTTGGAGAGGTTCTCTTCACGCATATGGGCTTGCCTGCTCCGATGGTCCGTGGAAAAGGTAAGGTGGTCTCGACAGCCCAGGACGTTCTGGAACAACTAGCAGAGGTACACGAGGTTCCGCGCTTGGTTCTTGAGTTCCGGCACCTGTCTAAGTTGAAATCGAACTATATTGACGCATTGCCGCTGCAAGCCGACGAAGGGGCGCGTGTCCATACCACTTTCCAGGCAGCCGCCACCGCAACCGGGAGACTCTCTTCGGTCAATCCGAACCTACAAAACATACCCATTCGAACAGAGCTGGGCCGCGAGATTCGCGCCGCCTTCATCGCCGCGCCGGGGATGCAATTGCTCTCCGCCGATTACTCCCAAATCGAGCTGAGGCTCCTGGCTCATTTCAGCGGCGATCCGCTCCTGGTGCGGGCCTATGCCAATAACGAAGATATTCATACGCTGACCGCAAGTGAGGTCTTCGGTGTTCCCGCCGCTTCGATGAACAAGGAAACGCGCAACCGCGCAAAAGCCGTCAACTTCGGGATTGTGTATGGGATTTCACCCTTCGGACTCGCCGCACAGTTGGGAATCCCTCAGAGCGAGGCCCGTGCCTATATTGACCGCTACTTCGCGCGTTATGAGGGAGTGAAGGCATTCATCGAAAAGACCCTCGAGGGAGCACGACGGGAAGGGAGCGTCCGCACAATGTTCGGACGAATGCGACCAATTCCGGACATCGAAAGCAGAAATCCAAACCAGCGCGGCTTCGCAGAACGCACCGCCATTAATACGCCGCTGCAGGGCACGGCTGCGGACCTCATCAAGCTAGCCATGATTGCCCTGGACCGCAAGCTCCTGGAGCGACGACTTAGAACGCGCATGGTCTTGCAGGTTCACGACGAGTTACTTTTTGAAGTACCCGCCGACGAGGCCGAAGAAGTAGAGAAGCTGGTCCGTGGGGAGATGGAAGGCGTTGTAAAACTAACTGTCCCCCTCATCGCAGACTTGGGCTTTGGTCCAAATTGGCGGGACCTCTAGAACCTAAGGTACATATGTAATTCATCGTCAAACCTGCATCCTTGTGTTAACCCCACCGGATGTTACGATGTCCACAATGGTATCCAATCATGATATTGAACCCTGTCTCACTGCGGTAATGCCGGTCTACAATGAGGCCGCAACCGTGGCCGACGTTGTCAGCGTGGTTCTCGCGCAACGCCCGGTGCGGGAGTTGGTGATTGTGGATGACTCCTCAACCGATGGCACTTGGGATCAATTGCAGTTATTGGCGACAAACGACCCGCGCGTCAAGCTATACCGCCACGAAGTGAATCAGGGTAAGGGCGCGGCGCTGCGCACCGGCATCGCGCACGCGACTTCCAAGATCGTCGTCATTCAGGATGCCGACTTGGAATACGATCCAACGGAATACTGCTTGTTGCTTGCTCCGATCTTGTCCGGCAAAGCAGACGTGGTTTTTGGTTCGCGGTTTCTAGGAAGTGCCGGGGCCCACCGGGTCCTGTATTTCTGGCACTCGGTTGGGAACAGCTTTCTCACCATGTGCTCGAACATGGCGACGGATTTGAATCTCACCGACATGGAGACAGGGTATAAGGCGTTTCGCCGCGAGATCATTCAGGCGATTCGAATTGAGGAGAACCGCTTCGGTTTCGAGCCAGAGATCACGGCCAAGATCGCCAAGACAAAAGTACGAATCTACGAGGTCGGTATTTCGTACAACGGCCGCACCTACGCAGAGGGAAAGAAAATCGGCTGGCGCGATGGTGTTAGGGCGCTGTGGTGCATTTGTAAATACAACTTCTCAAAAACATGAGGCTTAGAAAGAGTGCCGAATGACAGCGTAGCAGTCGATCTTTTCCTGCAACGAGTGCCTTCTCCAGACGTGAAGTGAAGCGTTTCCGAACGCCTCTCGCGCTTCAAGTGAACACTTCTTCGGACGCGCGATGTGCATAGACCCATAAATAGAACAAACAAACAGCGAGCAAGATGAGCGGTATCGGGAGGATTTGTGCCGCGACCAGAATCTTACCGAAGAAAGGTGTCGCGGGCAGATGGATGTAACTCATGATTCGAAGTGCAACTGCCCATGGTATGTCTCCGGTCAACACGAATGCCGCGCACGTGAGAAAAGCGGCGAACCGTCCGGTCCGTCCACCTTCTGCGTAGAGCAGCGCGCAAGCCGGCACCGTCAACAACAAGAGCTTCGTGTCGATCTGGCGATGATAGACAGGGAGCATCGTAAATGCGGATATGGACGCAAGAGCAAGCCATGCCTTGGCCGGAGACGGAAACGACCGCAGCGTGACACGCATCCACACGAGTAGTAGAACGCCACAAATCGAATAAGTGATGAAATTGTAGAATCTCGGATCGTCCCAGACATAGCTAATGACAGTTTGTAGATTCACCATCATGCCAAGTCCATGAGCACCGCTTGAAGCGGGGCCCGGATCATTCAGAGCTCCGTGTGCAGAGATTGAACGCAGTGTCCAGCGCAAGTCAGAAACCCAAGACGGTCCAACATGACCAACCCATAGAACCGCTGCCGCGCCCAGCCCAAGCGTCAAACAGAGTGCCTGCAAGGCGCGTTTGCGATACACATCCCCCGCCAACAAGAAGTACAGCCAAACAAATCCCACGTCGTGAGGCTTTACCATCAGACCGGCTGTTAGACACAAGACACCTGCCCACTCATGCTTCCTCTTAACGAGGAACCAGACTCCGGCGACGCTACAACTAATCGCTATCCCCGCCGGATTGCCAACAATCGTAAGCAATTCGCTATTGGCAAGCATGAAACCGATCAGGCACCCGGACAAGATGGGTGCGTACTCCAACCCGAGGTTCCATATTAGGAACGAGCAAAAGATCAGCCCACTAACCTCCAACACCATCCAGATTACATGCGCTGGTCCGAACGGAAGCAAAGCCAAGGGAGAGGTAAGGACAAAGATGGTTGGAAAATACACCAAGCGAGTTGCGTCAGGGCTGCCATGGACTCTTTCGAGAAGTTGGCTTTCCCCTTCTATCTCGTAGACACGATAGACATCAGCTCCATTGTATGGATTACAACCCTTCAAAAGGCATCGAGTGCTGTAATAAGGCAACTTGAAGTCAATCATTGCAACAGGAGAAATGCTTTCGAGCAGCGGCCCAAAGCACACCAAGATGGCGCATCCCAACAGCAAGAACACCAGCCCGTCACGTCGCGCATTCGACATGCTTCGCATTTCACCACCCGGGTATCGGCGGATACACTTCCAAGCAGACTTAGCAAATCCTCCGCTTTAGAGCGCGATCACCCCACCCCAACTCATGATTCCTTCTGAGTCTCAGCTTCTGATATTTCATTGAGCATCTTGTCTTTGCGGACATAGATATATAGAAAAAAACTTCCGAATGCGAGCAGGGTGAGTGGAACTGGAAACACTTGCAGAACCATAAGAATTGTGTTCGTAAGTGAGTTTGCGGGCAAATGCAGATGTCTGATCAGACCAAAGAAGATTGCCCAGGGAAATCCACCCGTCAGCACAATCGCTGCTCCGTTTAACAAGAAGGCTATCCAAGCAATCGCTCCACCCCTAACCCACAGCATCGCACAGGCGGGAATCGCGAGAAGCAAGACTTTAGCGTCATATAGCCGATGATAGACAGGGAGCATGGAAAGAGCCACGATTGGAGCCAGGCCGAACCAAGCGATCCTTGGAGAATAACGCACCTGCATTGTCCTAATGATCCAAAGGAGAATGAGACTTCCACCTACCAAATAGGCGACCGGATTGTAGAATCTCGGATCGTCACGGAAGACGCTAATTACCGTTTGCAGATCAATCATCATGCCGATGCCGTGGCCAGCGGATGAAGTCGGGCCTGGATCGCTGAGATCGCCGTGCGCAGCGTTAGCGAAAAGGTTAGTATGCAATTCGTTAGCCCAATTCGGCGCTACGTGTGAAAGCCACAATGTAGCGGGCAAACTCAGCCCAACGATAACTACAAGTGTTTGGATTGCACGCTTTCGATTAGCTCCACCGGCCAACAAGAAATAGAGCCAGATTAGTCCGGAATCCTGGGGCTTAAGCATCAGGCTCAGGGCCATGCAGATTACACCCGCCGGCACCCACCGTTCTCGAATGAAGGTCCAGGCGGCAATGACACACAGGCCGATCGCAATTCCTCCCGGATTGCCGACCGCGAGAAACAACTCACAGTTTGCGAGGAGGAGGCAAACCAAGGCTCCAGTCAGCACCGGGGCATAGCTCGCTCCGGTATTCCACATGAGGAACGCGGCAAGGATCAAGCAACCTGCAGTGAACGCCAACCATAGAATATGAGCTGTCCCGAACGGGAAAACTGCGAAGGGAATTGTTAGTGGGAACGCACTCGGAAAATAGATATATTGGGTCTCGGTACGTCGAATCGTTGGTGTATCGTTCGCAGTCTCTCCACCGTCCACACGATAGGTGTATTTCAGGTCGCTCTCGTTGTAAGGGTCGCGATGTTCCAGAAGGCAGCGTGCGCTGTAGTAGACGACTCTGAAATCCGCGGCCGTAACAGGAACCGCATTTTCCAGGGCAGATCCGATCAGAACAAAAATGGCGCAGCCGACTAATACCAGATAGAGACCATCTCTGCGCGCATTTGTCATTCTTAACCCTTCGTCACTGAGAAGATTCCTGGAGACGATGACTCGACTATATCGATTCCATGCGCCATCTAATTAGCAAGATAACTGAGGCATCCGAGCTTTTGAGATCGATCTTTATCCATGAATCGTTAAAGTAACGCCCGCTAGGCTCCCAGTTCCTTGCGGATCGCTTCGGCAATCGCCTTAGCATGGCTGCGCATCGCCTCTTCGCTTTCAGCCTCGATCATGACGCGGGCCAAAGGCTCGGTGCCGCTGTAGCGAATGACAACTCGTCCGGAATCGCGCAACTCGTCTTCAGCGGCGCGGATGCGCCTGGCCACTGCGGGCATCGATTCCATGGGCTTCTTCTCGCGCACCTTTACGTTGATGATCACCTGCGGAAACACCTTCAGATCGGAGGTCAGCTCATCAAGGCGCTTGCCGGTCCTGGCGATCAGGTCGAGGACCACGAGCGCAGTCAGCAGGCCGTCGCCCGTCGTTGCGAGATGCGGAAACAGGATGTGACCGGACTGTTCTCCCCCCAATGCGGCGTCGTTTTCAAGCATCTGCTCGAGCACATATCGATCGCCGACCGGTGCGCGCAGCATGCGGATCCCAGAGCGCTTGAGTGCCGCCTCCAGGCCCATGTTCGACATGGTGGTGGCTACAACCAAATCCCCGGTCAACAGGCCGCGGGACTTCAGGTCGCGGGCTGCCAGCAAAAGGATGGCATCGCCATTGACCACATTCCCCTTCGCGTCGGCCAACATGCATCGATCGGCATCGCCATCGAATGTGACTCCAATCTCGGCGCGGCGGCTGATCACTTCACTCGCGACCCAGGTGGGATGAAGCGCTCCGCAACCGTCGTTGATGTTGCGGCCGTTCGGCGCGATGTTGAGAAGCGCCACGTTTCCCCCGAGCCGAGGGAATAGCGTCGGCGCAATGGCCGCAGCGGCACCATTGGCGCAATCAGCGACGATGCCCAGTCCCTTGAGCTGCAGCCCCGGAACAGAATCAATGAGGAATTGGATGTAGTCAGCTTGAAGGTCGGCGTTGTCTTCGATCGGGGAAAGCCTTGATGGATCCGGCGCGGCCGTCGCAGCCGCGTGGTGAAGGATCTCATCTTCGATCGCAAGTTCGAGCGCGTCCGGGAGTTTGAACCCGTCAGCGCCAAAGAGCTTAATCCCATTGTCGCGCCATGGATTGTGGGAAGCGGAGATCACGATGCCCGTGTCGAATCCATGGGTGTGTGCCAGGAAAGCCACCGCGGGCGTCGGGATCACTCCAGCGCTTTCGACGGCCGCACCGGTTTCGCGCAAGCCCGCGGCAATGGTGGACGCGATCCACACGCTCGACTCGCGTGTGTCCCGGCCTAGAATGACCTTTGGCTTTGAAGCAGTCTTGCGTAGCGAGTGACCAATTGCTAAGCCGGCAGCGAAGACCGTCGCCGTGTCGAGGGGCGGCTCGCCTGCGATGCCGCGAATTCCATCTGTTCCGAAAAGCTTGCGCGTGGTTGATGTGTTCATCGTCTCACTTTTTTGGAGTCTCACCTTTTTCTGGATCGACTCTTGGGTGGGGCATCGGTCGCAGTCTCTGGTTCTACCCTGCTCGAAAAGGAGCCATCACTCAGGCGCGTCCTGACCACGTCGCCAGGAACGACTTGAGCAGCGGAACGAACGAGAGCCCCGTCGGCGTTCTGCACCAGAGCATAGCCACGATGCAGAACCTCGAGCGGCGAAAGAGCGTGAAGGCGCGCGTCGGTTGCGTGGAGATGGGTACCCAGATCGCGAACAAACCGTTCAAGCGTGCGGTCAAGTCGGGTGCAGCTTAAGGCCATCCGTTCACGGGTCTCTCCAAGCAATCGGCGTGGGTCGTGCCGAATGACGATGCCGGTGAGTTCGGCGACCTTGCGCTGAAACTGGTTCAACCCATCGCGGAGGTCTGTTTCCAGGCGAAGGCGGCAATCGTCCAGCCGCTGTTCCAGCCGGTTCAACAGAGAATTCATCCGCCACTCGACACGCTCCGCGTGAAGGCCGTCAACTTTTTGGCGCGCGTGGAGAAGCTGAAAACGCGCAGCCCGTTCGAGCCGCACGTCCAGACTCGCGACGCGCTCGGCAACTTTGTGCTGGGCTTCGGTAATCAGCTCGGCCGCAGCGGAAGGCGTGGGCGCACGAAGATCTGCAACAAAATCGGCAATCGTAAAGTCCGTCTCGTGGCCCACCGCGGAGACAACCGGCAACTGCGATGCGGCAATGGCGCGCGCCACCCGCTCGTTGTTGAAGGCTGCCAGGTCTTCGAGTGATCCACCACCACGGGCCACAACAATCACGTCGACCAGGCACGAACCATTGAGTTGAGCCAAGGCCGCTGCGATTTCAATCGGTGCAGATTCGCCTTGCACGGAAACGGGATACAGCAGCACGTTGAGCCCGGAATGCCTGCGCCCGACGATATTCAGAAAATCGCGGATGACCGCGCCTGTGGGGGAAGTAACGATGCCGACGGTGCGAGGAAATGCGGGCAACGGGCGCTTCCGCTCCGCATCGAAGAGCCCCTCGGCTTTGAGCCGCTCCTTGAGCTGTTCAAACGCGAGTTGCAGAGAGCCCGCACCGACCGGTTCCAGAACTTCGGCCACCAACTGCAGCTGGCCGCGTTGTTCGTAAATGCTGACCCTGCCGCGCACCAGGATATGTAAGCCGTCCTCCGGGCGGAAACGGAGCAGAACAGCCTGGCGGCGAAACAACACAACCGGGAGCTGCGCTTCAGCATCTTTCAGGCTGAAGTAGATGTGGCCCGAGGGGGCCGGCCGAAAATTTGAGATTTCCCCCTCAACCCACACGTCAAAGAATTTCTTTTCGACGATGCCGCGCACCTGCTCGACCAATGCGCGAACAGGCCAGATACGGCGTGCGGAGCTCTCCTCAAAGACCAGGTCAAGTTGGCCGACGGATGAGTATTGGTTAGTCACCATGGTCGAGTGTAATTGCTGCGGGGCACTCTATTTCTCCCTTGTGGCGAGCATGGTCCTGAGTTGCGCGGCGAGTGCGGCGGGACGCCCGCTCGAGATGGAAGGCGAGGATGGCCCGCTTGAGTAGAGCTGTTCGGCTTCGCGCGCCAACTCTGTGCCCTGATCGAGTCCAAACGTGCCCAAAACCCCGGCGAGCTTGTGCGCTGCCGAAGCTGCCTCCTCACACTGGGAGAGGGTCAGAGATCCTTCAGCGAGTGCCGCTGCAGCATCTTCCAAGGTCGACACTCGCTCTTCGATCTGCGGCAAGAACTGCGACCACAACCGGTTCATTGCCTCGACGAGCGCTGATGGATTGGACATTCCCATCGATAGACCTTCTACTTCCAGCCGAGGGCGCTCGCAATCTGCGTAGAGAGCGTGAGCGGGTCGAAGGGCTTCACGAGCACTGCGTGAATACCGAGATCGGCAAAACGGCGCCGGTCCGTGGCCTGCACCTTGGCGGTAAGAAACAGAACCGGAATCTTCGCCGTTACGGGATTCTTCCGCAACTCGCGAAACGTGGTGGGGCCGTCCATTCCCGGCATCATCACATCCAGCAGAATGGCATCGGGCTTGTAGGTCGCAGCCCGGGTAAGGCCCTGGGCCCCCGAGTTGGCAACCATCACTTCCCAACCGGCCACAGTCTCAAGACTCATCGCTGCAACTTCGCGAATATCATCTTCATCGTCGATGATGAGGATGCGGTGCGGCATTGTCATTCACTCCATTAGCCGACCGAGGGTCCTGGTGGCTCAGCTGCCGGAAGGGCGCCAACACCCCGCCGGATAAGGTAGTAATCTATCGAACGCCTTTGGCATGCGCCCGGAACACATGGTGAGCAGGCCCTGAGGTCAGGCGCTGGACACACCGGATACATCGGCAACTTCGGTCGCCGATTCAATATGACGCGAGCCACGCAATATAGTGAGAACCAATTGTTCAAGCTGCTCTGGCTGCACCCGCGCCCGCTTCAGAAGCGTCGTAGGCTCCATCCCAAACTGGGCGCCGGCTGAGGTCAATCCACGGCCCGAATAAGCGACCAGAATAAGATGCGTCAAAATCTCCCGTTCCCGCAGCCAAGCCACCAGGCTCAGCGACTCATTGTCAGGCATGCCCACGTTAAAGACAAGCAGGTGCGGATGGAATGCGAGGCATTCATCCATCGCCTGTTCGCGGCTTCGTGCCATCCTCACTGTCGTGTTGTCGCCCGAGAAGGCCTCGCCTACAAGCAGAGCCATCTGCTCGCTCTCTTCGACGACGAGAACCCGCGCCATTTCCGTGTTGGCTCCAAGCGCACGAACCAGCTCGGGCATCATGGCCTTTGCATTGGTCGATCGCACACTTCCGTTGCGGATCATCTCAGAAGCGTTCTGCTGTGTATCCAGGCTCAATACGATGACCGGTGTGTGAGCCTCCGGGGCCGACTTGCGCAACAGCGGCAGCAACTCCCATCCATTGATCCCGGTCGTCCCGGTGTCCAGTACGATTGCTTCCACGCCGTCGTGTGCTGCAACCAATGTCTGCTCGACTGTGGCAGTTTCGAGGATGCGATAGCCTTGCTCGGCGAGATGTGCGCCAATCAGCGGCTTCGTAGCGCCATTGTCGCTAGCCAGCAACACCACCCCCTGGCCTGGGGAGTCATTGGACGCGCTCTTGGTCTTCGTTGCCGCGGCCGGATGATAAGGCAGAAAGACTCTAAATGTAGAACCACGGATCGGATTGCGCTCCGCCCAGATGCGTCCGTTGTGCTGCGAAACAATCGCTCGGCAGATGGCGAGACCAAGACCGCTGCCGCCCTTCTGGCGTGAATCGGAGGCGTCGACCTGCTGGAAGCGGCCGAAAATGGCCTCCAGCTTGTCGGCCGGAATGCCACGGCCCTGGTCGATGACCGAGAGAGTCATGCCACTGGAGCCGGGGCGCAGCATGATGGAGACTGCCGAATTGGGTGGCGAAAACTTGATGGCATTGGAAAGCAGATTGGTAAGAACCTGAACCAACCGGTCGGCGTCCGCGGTGATTTCAACTTGCGTTTTATCGTGAATCAGCAAGACTCCCGCGGATTCTGCCATCAACTGCATGCCATCCATCGACTGCCTAACCAGATCGGCCATTTGCACCGGGCGGAAGACCAGCGGCTCGCGCCCGCTCTGCGCGCGCTCCAGATCGAGGATGTCGTTGATCAGTCTCACCAGGCGATCGGAGTTGCTCAAGGCGATGCGAAGCAGGTTGGTCGCCTTGTCGCTGATATCGCCAAGAATGCCGGAAGACAGCAAGCCGAGCGCACCACGAATCGATGTAAGCGGGGTGCGCAATTCGTGGCTTACGGTAGAAACAAATTCATCCTTCAACCGGTCGAGCGCGTAGCGCTGACTGATGTCGCGGAAGCTCAACACGGAGCCGGAATACCGGCCCATGTCGAGGATCGGGTTCAGGAAGTACTCCGCGGGGAAGCCCGCCCCGTTGGCGCGGTAAAGAGTATCTTCGCCCGTCGAAGGGACGCGTCCGTTCGCAGCTTTCAACAGGGTGCAGTCATCGCCGCATTTCTTGCTGGCTGGAGCGGCTCCGTGGACAAGCTCGTGCACCTGCTTGCCGATCAGGCTCGCTGCCGGCGCTCCCAGCAGCCGGGTTGCAGCAGGGTTGGCAAAACGCACCAGCCCGTTCCGGTCGACGCCGCAAATGCCGTCAGCCACCGAGTGCAGGAGAATCTTCTGCTGTCGGCTAAGTTCTTCGGCGCGCTCTCGCTCGCGGGTTCTCGCAAGCATCTGACCAAGCGAAGCTGCTACCGTCTCCATGGCCGCCGTGGTTTCGCGGTCTTCGCGCAGCCTCAAATGGCAGTAGAACTCCAGAACGGCGAGCACATTATTGCCCACCTGCACTGGCGTGGCCCATCCCGACACCATCTTGTGCCGCATCGCACTCTTGACGCGTGGATCGCCGGGAGCCTTCGAAAGGTCGCCTAACCAAACCAGGCGGCCCTCAGACCAAGCCCGCCCTGGAAGGCTGCCCCCCGGTGTCAGCGTGGTGCTCACGCTTTCCTGGATCAGTGATTCCGTCTCTTTCCCCGGAACGCCCCATGCGGTGCTGAACTCGAGCTTGTTTTCTTCGGCGTTGATCTCCCATTTCACCGCGACGTCCCAACCCTGGGAAACGCACAGCGCCTCAAGCACTCGCATTGCGGCCATCTCGGACGAGACGTTTTCGCCAACAATCTGTGTGACCAGCAACTGCAAAGCGAGCCGATGTTCCCGTTGCTTCTGCTGGGTGACATCGCGAACCAGGCATTGCACGGCCATTGGCTTCCCTGCCCTGCGCCTTTGGTGCAAGCTCAGCTCGAGTTCCTGCAAGTGGCCGTCTGCTGTTTCATTGCGAATCGGCGCGCGGTCGATGGTTTCGCCACTCATCACGCGGCGCAACAACGAGCCGGCCTCGGCTCGGCAGTCGTGACTGAAGACTTGTTCGAAGAACTCAACCTCGCTATCCTCGGCCTGGTCTTTGCTAAAACACCGTTTCCACGCAGGGTTCACGTAAAGGAATTTGCCGGCCAGGTCGAGCGTCGCGACCATCTCGCTCGAATTCTCGAAAACGTCCCGATAGCGCTCACGTGCTTCGCGCTTCCACTGGTCTTTCCGGATCGTTGTGCTCTGATCGAGAGCCACAGCGACAAGTCCGGCCGGTTCACCATCCTGGTTGCGCAGCGCGGAGAGATGCAGCTTGACGGGAAACAGCTCTCCATTTCTTCGTCGCAAGTGCGTCTCGAAGCTGGGCACCTGGCTGGGAAGCATGGCGCGCACGACCTCGGAGTACGCGGCAAGACGGCCAGCAGGCGTAGTTTCGTCATCCTTGTCGATGCCGCAGATCTTCTGCAACTCCGCGATCAGACGTGCGCCTTCACCGGGCGCAAGAAGCTCCACGGTGCGTGACTTGTTGATCAGCTCTGCTGCGCGGTAACCCAACAACCTTTCGCCTGTTGGATTCACAAATGTCAGGCGGCCGTCGAGTCCGATGGAGACGATGATGGGCCCCGCTGAATCGAGCAGATCCTTGAATGGATCGCCCCCATATCGACCGGCCGCCTCGCGCTCAGAGGAGTTGTCGGCCAGTAGGCGCATGGCTACCGCGCCCGTCGAACCGATGGCGGTCATCAACAGGAGCCAGTCGAAGCGTGGACCCGCCTCGAGGCGCGCCGTGATGCCTCCCGCGGCCATTGCCAACGAGAGCACGGCAAGCGCGGACCACATCGATGTCGATGTGCCGCGTTCCGTTTCCTTTGTCCGTTGGGATCCGCTTGTCTCCATGCCTGTGCGGCTCTGATGCAATCGATTGCCTGCGCCTGTCCGGAACCTGCAATTCAGGACCGCGCCCTCACCGCTCCTCCAATCAACTTTAGGTCATTCTTGTTATTGCGCGGCCCTTGAGGGGGTCTGGACGCATTAAGAAAGAAGGTCGACCGGCCATGATCTTTGTGCCGGATTCAGCACATATGTTCCAGCAGGCATGCAAAAGAGCGCCGACCGCACGCTGATGCGTGCGACTCAATCCGCAAAATTATCTAATACGGCTCGTAGCTAACACGATACGCCTGCTGTTACATGTATGTTACTCAAAAAACGCCGGATTGAATCCAGAATGGAACAGCGGAGGTTACCGCAGTGATGTGGCAGTAGGCGGTTGGAAAACTGCCTCTATCCATCGTGCGCATCTGCTCGCGCTGTTCCCAATCGTATACTGCCCCCATGTTCATCCTCCGGCTTCCTTTTCGCTTTGGTTTAGGTTGTCTGATTGGCCTTTTCTGTTGCTTTCAGGCGGCGCCAATCGCCCATGCGTGGGGGAATGAGGGACATCGGCTCATCAACCGCCTTGCTATCAGCAGCCTGCCCTCCGATGTGCCGGCGTTTCTTCGCTCTGATGCTGCGCTTGAGGAGATCGAGTATCTAGGCCCGGAACCGGATCGTTGGCGCTCAGCTGCGGAGCCGGAACTGAACGCCGCCCAGGCGCCGGAGCACTTCCTCGATCTGGAACTGGCCGACGCTCTCGGTCCGTTGCCTAGGAACCGTCTGGACTTCGAGGCCAAGGTATTCGCTTCCGGCCAGCGCCCGGAGAAGATTGGCCTTCAGCCATGGCAAACGACCGAAGTTTGGGAACGCCTGAAAGCGGCACTCCGCGCATACCGCCTCCTGTCGGCTGCGGGACAGAGCACGCGACCTGTCGAACAGGCCGTCCTCTTCTACGCCGGTTGGCTTGGCCATTATGTCGGCGATGGCTCCCAGCCGCTACACACCACTGTTCAATACAACGGATGGGTTGGTTCGAATCCGAACGGCTACACAACCGAACACAAAATCCACTGGCAGTTTGAAGGGCCGTTTATCGGCGCGAATATTTCTGCCTCGCAGGTGGAACCGAAGATGACGCCGCCGCGTGCCATCGAGGGCGACATTTTTACCAACTATGTCGCCTACCTGCGGCAGAGTGCAACTCAGGTGGAAAAGATCTATCAATTGGAAAAAGCCGGGGGATTTGTCGGCGCCGGTTCGCCGGAGTCGCGCGACTTTGCGGCGGCCAGGCTGGCGGCTGGGGCAAGCATGCTGCGCGACATGGTCCTGACGGCGTGGCTGGAAAGCGCAAAACCGGTACCCGACCCCTATGCAGGCAAATGAATCGAGGTCTTTGATTTGCCTATCTTCCATGGCATGCGAGAGGCGCTGCTACTCCAGCCCCGCTGATTGGGTCTGGTCGGAGGTCTCCACAGGATAGGTCTGAATTTCGAGATCGATGCTGGCAATCTCTCGTCTTTGACACATCCGACCTATCGATACCGATCGCTGTTCGCCACCTCCGTTGGAAGTCTGTCGAGGCTCTCGCGGCATCGACCCGCAAAGAGCGTTGGCGCATTCCTGGGATGTATGGTTTAGCTTGTTATGCAGGACGACACATTCGCAATGATCGTTGGCAGCGGAATCGACATGGTCGAGATTAGTCGTATTCATCAATCGATGGTGCGGTTTGGTCAGCGGTTTCTCGACCGCGTTTTCACTGGGGCGGAGCAGGCTTATTGTTTGCGCAAGCGCAAGGCCGCCGAAAGCCTGGCGGCGCGCTTTGCGGCCAAGGAGGCAGGTGCAAAAGCGCTGGGAACGGGGATCAGCCGGGGCGTCCATTGGCTGGAGATCGAGGTGGTCCGCGAGCCCGGCGGAAAGCCGTCGCTGCGTTTTCACGGGCGCGCAGCCGAGATTGCCGCCGCCCTCGGCGTGGCCCACACCGCGCTCTCGCTCACCCATACTGCCGATTTGGCGATGGCCAGCGTAGTCGTCGAAGATGGGCGCTAGAGGGGTTCCACAATTTATGTGCCTCTTCAGTTCCAGTGGCATTTTTTTAAGGAAAATGCCGCTCAGCAGGAGCGGCCCCGGGATACAGCCGTTGTGGAACCGCCGTAGCCCTCTCTGTCTGCTATCCTCAAGAGGTTGAGGGTGATAGGTCCCGGGTCAAAATAATCAGGGGAGTGCCGTGCCAAGCCGCAAAGAGATCCAGTGGTCACAACTCAGAGTTGGCGCATTGGTCCTTGCGGCCGTGGCTGTGCTTGTCGGACTCATCTTCCTTATGTCCGGCTCAACCGGCGGCATCTTTGCACCCAAACTGAAACTCCGCTCGTACTTTGCAAACGCTTCAGGACTCAAGGATGGGGCACCGGTGACGCTGGAAGGCGTAACCATCGGCAATGTTCAGCATATCCGTGTGGTTCCCGAGCGGAATCCGACTCCGGTCGAAGTGACCATGCGCATCGGCGAAGCCTATTTGCGCGACATCCATGTGAACTCCACCACAGCCATCGCGCAAGCGGGCGTGTTGGGAGATAGTTACCTCGACATCGACTCGACCCATGCCTTCGGGCCGCCCCCGGGTAACAATGCCGAACTGCGTGCGACGCAATCGCCCAACATTCAGTCCGTGATCAGCTCCAGCCAGGACTCGATCCAGGATATCTCCACGCTGATACGCAAAATCGATATCCTCATGGACTCTATCAACTCCAAGAAGGGCACTGTCGGCGAGCTGATTAACGATCCGGCCTATTACGCCAAAATCGCGCGCATCACCGACCATCTTGAGAAGATTACAGATGAAATCGGCGAAGGTCAGGGCACGATCGGCAAACTGATCAATGACGATACGCTCTATACCAAGGCCACCTCCGCGATCGACAACGTGAATCGCATTACGGCTTCACTCGATCAGGGACAGGGCACAATCGGCAAGTTGCTGAAGGACGAATCCCTCTACAACAATCTGAATACGACCGTCACCAGCGCAAATAATCTGATGGACGGTATCAACAAGGGCAAGGGCTCGATTGGGAAGCTGGCCAGAGACCCGGCCTTTGCGCAAAGGCTCGACGATACGATCACCCGGCTCGATTCGATCCTGACCACTGTCGATGAAGGCAAAGGAACCATCGGCCAGCTGGTGCAGAACCGCTCCGTCTACGATCACCTCGATCAGACCATGGATCAGGCACAGCAACTGCTCAAGGCTATCCGCCAGGATCCGAAGAAATACTTCATCATTCGGCTAAAGGTGTTTTGATCCTGTGTGGTCCTGGGACCGGCTCCTGCGGAATCTCAACTTCGGGTGCACCGACTACTGGATTCCAGTTCCTTGGCTCGCTGTTGCCAGATGCCGCAGCAGGAAATACTCATTGATCGGGCGGTCGTCCTTCATTGCGGGCGTGAGCGGAGAGAGATTGATCAGCTGCGCTGGGTTCATCTCCGCCGATAGCATGCGCTGAAACTGCTCTTCCGGGGTCGCGCCCGGTCCCCACTCCATCATGTCGGTCACCGCGGCCGCGGGCATGCGCGCTACCAGTTCCGAAGTAGTACGCGTCGGGATTGGACGCATGCTTGCTAGAAATTGCCAACCGGGCCCCTCCACAGGACGGTAAATCCGCACGAATGGAAATGAATCGACGATTGCCTTGGCGACTGCGGATTGGATGGCACCGTCACCCGTGGGCAGCCACTGTTCCAGAATCCCGTCCGGCTGCAGCCGTTGCTTGGCGACCGCATAAAACTCTTCCGAATACAACAGGCTCGATGCCGCCGCCTCGACGGGCGGGGGCGGATCAATCACGATCATGTCAAACCGATCGTTGGATCGCTCCATGAACCGCCGGCCGTCGTCAATGACCACGTGGGATAGCGGCGACGCCATAAGTCGTGCCGCATCCGCGTGAAAATAGGGGAACAATCGCGGTACGCTGGGCACCAATTCAACTGCCGTCGTCGAAATGCCCCAGGACATCACCGATCGATAGGTTGTCCCCATTCCAAAACAGATGACCAGCGCATTGCGCGGCTGACGATCGAGGGAAGCAAGCGTCAAGTGCGCCATCATCTTTGTGATGGGGGTCAATCGCGTCATCGCGCTTCCATTGGTCGCGAGTTGCTTGTTCATGCCCGTCCCAAACGCGATGACGGTTGCAGTGCTATCGCGCAGCACCTCGCGCTTTGGAAAGATGGTTTCAAAGTCTTTGGTGAGAAAGAAAATCGCAAGGGCCGACAAAACGAGGCCGTACCCTGCGACGCGCTCCCCGATGGACAAAGGTTTCCTACGAGACGGGATGAAAGCCATCAGCATCCACGGAGTCGCATAGAGCAGCATCGAGACATGCTCGCCCACCAAGGGCAACAAGATGAATCCGGAGAGTAACGGACCGAGGATGCAGCCCAGAACATTCACCGCATAGGCACGACCCGCGCGGTCAGGATCGCCCGCCGACCAGCGGTCGACCAGCATGGGGGTGAGAAAGCCCATCAATATGGCGAACGGAGCAATACCGAAACCCACGCGCTGCACTGGGTCGAACGGGAACCGGGGATCGGATGTGAACAACGGCAAAAGGCCAACAAGCGCCAAAACGACCCATGCCAGGGGATTACTCGGATCACCTTTTCGGCTCGCATTCCGGTACAGAATTGAACCGACGAAGGTGGCAACAAGGTAAGTCGCCAGGATCGAGGCGAAGGAGTAAACGAACTGCCCGACATACGCGGTGAAGAGGCGAATCCAGATCACCTCCATACCCATCGTCGTCAGTCCAGTCAGAAAAAGCAGGACCAGCACGCCCTTTCCCGGGCTCGGTGCATTGACCACCGCGTTTTCGACCTTGGGCGCCGGAGCTGCTTCACGCTCCATCGTGCGAAGAGACAGTCCGAACGCTGAAAACGCAATCAACGCGTTCAGCAACGATCCGATCCGCAGCGTGCCGTGAAACCCATACACCTCGATGAGAAACAGCGGCACGACGGCGCCGGCGAATGCGCCCGCCACGTTGGACAAATAGAGGTAGCTGAAAGAACGGCGCGATTCAATCTTTGCATCGCCTTCAATCGCGGCCATTGCCAATGGGTACGTAGCGCCCATGCAGACACACCACGGAAGCAGTGTCAGAGCCACCAGCGCACCCGAGGCAAGATAATATGTCCCGGAAGACACCGCGGAATTTCCCGCAAATGTTGCAAGAACACGGTGGCCGAGAATCAAACCACCTGGAACCGCAAGAGACGAACAACCAATCAGGAATTCAACCAGGGCATACAAACGAAGGGGGACACGACCTTTGGCGCCACCACGCCGAACGAGGGCTCCGGCGCCCCAGGACCCAGCGCCCAACCCGAGCATGAACATGGAAAGCGTGATCGAGACAAGTGCGGTCGTGACGCCATATTGCGCCATCGTCAAGCGAAGCCAAACTAGCTCGTAGAGAATGCTACAGAACCCCGAGAGGAAAAAGAACGCGAAATACCAACCCATCCATGCTCCCTTGATATAAGTCTCACGACGGGGCTGCTATGTCGTTGTGCGGCTATGAAGGCGATTGAATCACGGATAAACGCGGCTCGCAATCAAGTTACATGCCATCGCATCCCCAAAGGTACCGGGGATGGACGCGGAGATTCGATCTCGACGCGATTTCGATCTTATCCACGAAAAGTTCGCCAGAATTCGATGAAGCTCTTCAGCCGGACAACATGAAAATAGTCGCTTACGACCAGGTAGAAGAGCGTCGATCCGGCCCACACAAAATGCATGGCGTCCGGGCCGAGTTCATCGCTGAAAGGCAACGGTGCGGCGGAAAACACCATGGCCAGCACGATCAGCGCCAGCTTCACAATGCCCATCACCAGGTTGATCTCCATCAGCTTACTGGTAAACGCACGACCGAGTCCGAAGCTCGCCACAAACGCAGAGGCCGCACTTCGCTTTTCCAGCAGCATCAGCATAGGCGCGACCGCAAACGGCCAGCTAATCAGCGCCCATAGCGTGAAGAATCCCAGCGAAAGAAAGATTGTCCAGATCGAATAACCCACCAGGTCGGCGTCGCCATCGGGAGCGATATGCGTGGCAGCCACCCATTGGATCGAGTGGAACCATCCCCAGAAAACCAGGCCCAGCAGGACGAGCCATCCGGCCTGCAACGCCATCATCGCCAGTGGCCTGAACCGAAGCCCCGGTTCGAGTAGCTTGAGCACAAGTCCGCGTCCCACTCCCGAAGCAACAATCCAGGCAATCGCAGCAGTCGGAACAAGCCAGTGAAGCGAATGCGCCACATAGGGTGCGTAGCGGGACCACGCATCGGCCAGTTGCACGACAGCCACCCAGGGATTCTGCGTATCCAGGTTCGAGAGCCCTGTGTAAGAAGGCGGCAGCGCAGTCAGGATCTTCTTCGCCTGCCAATAACAAACCCAGAGAAATGGCGCACCGAACAGCCAGCGCCACGCAATTTCAATGGCCGTGAGAGAAGGGCGGCGTAAGACCCAGCCCATCTGATCGACAAGTTTCTGCGTCGCCCGCACTGGCTGCGCCATCGGGAGGCCCGCTTTCACTTGACAACCAGATTCGCGGTTCTGCCAGGCACGACAATGACCTTCGCAATGGTCTTCCCCTTGGTGCGCGCCTGGACCTTTTCGTTGGCTAAGGCGGCAGCTTCGATCTCCTTGGGGCTGGCTTCCGCGCTCACGCGCACCAGTGTCACAAGCTTCCCGTTGATCTGCACAGGAATCTCGATCTCATCTTCCTTCGCCAATTCCGGGTTGCTCACCGGCCACGAAGCACGCAGCACCGCGCCTTCCTCGCCAAGCTCCTCCCAGAGTTCCGCCGCGAGATACGGCGCAAATGGCGCCAACAGCAATACCAGCGAACGCAGCAGTTCGTGCATCACTGGCGCGGGAACTTCACCCGCGGCGAGTTGCGCATCGGCAGCCTGCATCTCATTGACGAATTCCATGATGGCTGCAACACACGTGTTGAAATGCCAGCGGCCTTCAAAATCCAGCGTGATTTTCGCGATGGTCTGGTGCAGCTTGCGCAGCAGTTTCAGCGACACGCCACTCGGCGCCACAACCGTCTCGCCCTTCGCTGTGCGTGCAACCGGCGTGTACTTATTCGCCAGCCTCCATACCCGGGCCAGAAAACGGCTCACCCCCGCAACGCCGTCCTCCTGCCAATCGAGATCGCGGTCTGGCGGCGCCGCGAACAGAGCATACATACGCGCAGAGTCTGCACCGAAGCGTGCCACCATGTCGTCGGGCGAAACCACGTTGCCCTTCGACTTCGACATCTTGGCGCCGTCTTTGATGACCATGCCCTGCGAAAACTGACGCCGCACCGGTTCGTCGTGCTGCACCATCCCCAGATCGCGCATGACCCTGGTCCAGAAACGCGAATAGATGAGGTGCAGAATCGCGTGCTCGACGCCGCCGATGTATTGGTCAATCGGAAACCAATAAGCCACCCGCGCAGGGTCGAACGGTGCAGTCGAGTTCTTCGCGTCGGTGTAGCGATAGAAATACCAACTCGAATCGACAAAGGTGTCCATGGTGTCGGTCTCGCGGCGAGCCGAGCCTCCACACTTTGGACAGATGACGTCAACGAACGAAGGCACACGCGCCAACGGTGAGCCGCCCTGCTGCGTAATCTCGATATTTTCCGGCAGAATGACCGGCAACTGGTCGTCCGGGACCTGCACAAGGCCATCGCGTTCACAGTGGATCATCGGAATCGGCGTGCCCCAATAGCGCTGCCGGCTCACGCCCCAGTCCTTCAGGCGGAACGTCACTTTGGGTTCACCAAAACCACCGGCCACCGCTACTGCCTGGAAGCGCTTCACCGCCTCTTCATAGCCAAGGCCGTCAAATTCGCCGGAATTGATCACCACACCATCCTTGGTCGTGAATGGAAGCGTCGGTTCCTCGCCGCTTGCGTCCCCGGGTGCAATCACGCGCCGAATCGGAATCGCATACTTGGTTGCAAACTCAAAATCGCGTTCATCGTGCGCCGGCACACTCATAATTGCGCCGGTTCCGTAGTCGCTGAGCACGTAGTTGGCAACCCAGATCGGCACCATCTCCCCGCTGTACGGATTGATGGCGAAGTGACCGGTGGGCACTCCATGCTTCTCAATCTCCCCGATATCGCCGGTTTCTCGCGCAAGCTTCTGCTCTTCGATGAGCTGATTCACTTGCGCCTTCAGGCCAGCGTCTTCTGCGGCTAAAGCTGTCACCAGCGGATGCTCGGGGGCAAGCTGCAGACTCGTCGCGCCAAAGATCGTGTCAACTCGGGTTGTGAACACCCTAATCTTTTCTTTTGCTAGTCCCTTAGTCCCTGGTCCTTGGTCGATTTTTTCCGCCAGGAAAAAGTCGACTTCCGTCCCTTCGCTGCGGCCGATCCAGTTCCGCTGCATGGTGCGCACTTTTTCCGGCCAGCCCTCCAGCTTGTCCAGGCCATCCAGCAATTCCTGAGCGTAAGCCGTGATCCGGAAAAACCACTGCACCAGGTCGCGTTGCTCGACAATCGTGTCTTCGTGGCGCCAACAGCGGCCGTCGATCACCTGCTCATTAGCTAACACCGTGGCGCACTCAGGGCACCAGTTCACCTTGCTCTTCTTGCGATAGGCGAGCCCGCGCTCGTACATGCGCAGAAAGAACCACTGGTTCCACCGGTAGTAGTCTGGCAGGCAGGTAGTGATTTCGGTGGCCCAGTCAAATCCCATTCCGAGGCGCTCAAACTGCCGCTTCATCCCGGCGATGTTGTTGAGCGTCCACTCGCGCGGAGGAACATTATTCTTGAGCGCCGCGTTCTCTGCCGGCAGCCCGAAGGCGTCCCATCCCATGGGATGCAGCACGTTGTAGCCGCGCATCCACATATGGCGCGCCAGTGCATCGCCAATGGAGTAGTTGCGCACGTGGCCCATGTGGAGTTGGCCGCTGGGATAGGGCAGCATCTCGAGCACGTAGTATTTCGGCTTGTCTGTTCCGGCCGGATCGGCCGCGTAGAGCGCAGGGTTTGCAGCCCAGCGGGCCTGCCACTTGGCCTCGAGTGTTGCGGGATCGTATCGCTGTTCTTTGTCTTCCGCCATCACCCTTCAGTGTAAACGGAGAACGAAGGCTCTATCCGAGCCGTGGCTGCCCTTCAAGAGGATCTTTAGAGAAGTGCACTCACTATCCAGCCATTTGCAGTGCCCGTGCCTGCTCAATCCGCTGGCGGCGTTTCGGCGTATGCAGCGCTTCCCAAAGATCCGTTCGACGCTGCAGATTCAACCAGAATTCCGGTGAGTTGCCAAAAACGCGCGCCAGCATCAGCGCCGTATCCGCAGTCACCGCGCGGCGATTGTTGCACAGTTCGTTCACCAGCTTGCGCGGTACGCCCATCGCCTGTGCCAATGCACTTTGCGTCAGCTCCATCGGAGTCAGAAACTCCTCTACCAGCATCTCGCCTACGCTAACGGGCTTCCGTTCCGTGCTCAGCATGACCACTCCTCACCGGTAACTGTGATTGTCGAGGCAACTTCGGCTGCTTCACCTCTTCTACCGTTCCATCGGAAGATCAACCGCCACTGGTCGTTAATCCGGATGGAATGCCGTCCGGCAAGATTCCCGCGGAGTCTCTCAAAATGGTTGCTCGGCGGTATGCGCAAGTCCGAATCCGTCATCGCATCGTCCAACAACTGCAGTTTCCTGAATAACCGCGACTCCAAATCCGACGGAATCTTCCGACTGTCCAAGTCGTGTAAGAAAAACTCCTGCAACCAGCGGTCTCGAAATCCGAGAATCATTCGGCTGCTTCCTTAACCCATTGTACCGTACAACGGTACACCCAGCAAGGCACTGCTAATTCACCAGGCTCTTCAGCACCCGCACATTCCGCTCCTCGTCCCCCTCTTCATCTACGGGAGTCTCGGCAATAAAGGCAGCGTGGGCGAAGCGCTTGTCGTTCAGCAACCGTCGAAAGGGCTCCACGCCGATAGTTCCCTGCCCAATGTGCTCATGCCGGTCAAGCTTCGACCCGCGCGCAGCCTTCGCATCGTTGCAGTGCCATACCCGCACCGCTTTGCATCCCACCGTTGCGGCAATCTGCTTCATCGTATCTGCGTAACCCTGATCGCTCACGATGTCGTAACCGGAAACATGCGTGTGGCAGGTATCCAGGCAGACGGCCAGGGGAGCATGCGCCTGGAGCAACGCCACCAACTCAGCCACCTGGTCAAAACTGCCTCCCAGCGAGCATTCTGAACCCGCCGTATTCTCGATGAGAATGTTGAACGTGGTTCCTTGCCATGGCACCCCATCGATCGCCTTCTCAATCGATTCCGCCGCCAGCTTGAGGCCCTCGTGGCGCGTCATTCCTTTCCACGAGCCAGGGTGCAGCACCAGGTAGTCGGCGCCAAAGGCCAGCGCCCGCTCGATCTCGCCGCGAAACGCAACCACACTCTTGTCGCGAAATTCCTTCGTCTGGCTGCACACGTTGACCAGGTAGCTGGTGTGAATCACCAAGGGGCTGACGTCAAGCGCGGCGCGCTGCGCACGCATTCTTTCGCATTGCGCGGGGTCAGCCCGGGGGGCGCGCCACATGCGTGGGCTCGACGAAAACATCTGGAAGGTGTTCGCGCCGATCTCGCGCGCCCGTTGCACGGCGTTCGATGCGCCGCCTGCCGTGCCAAGGTGCACCCCGATGCGCTTTGTCATGCGAACCAGTCTAAATCGATCCGATTCAGAATCGATCTGTCTCAGAGTAGCTTCATCGCATCCGGATCCCAATCGACCACGGCGCCCTTCTCCATACTGAGATTGCTCAGCAACGCCGCACCGGCCGCGCGATATCCAAACACCGCATCCTCCACCACAGGCTGGCGTGACCGAACCGATGCGAAGAAACTCTTGAAGTGATCGTAGCTGTCGCTATATCCCTCCGGCGCTTCATATTTTTCCGCTCCGCCCAGCGACTCCTTGCCCCCGTGCGGCGGATACTTCTCGTCGTAGGCTTGGATAATCTCTTTCTGCATCGCCTCGGGAAAACTGCCGATGGTGTAGCCGGGTGCGCTTGCAAGCGGCACGCGGTTGACAGTGACAGCGTTCCCGCCAATTTCCATCGTGCCCTCCGATCCGGTAAAGATCAGGCCTTCGCTCTCCTCGCCGCCATCGACAAAATTAACGTGCAGGCTCAGGTTGAATCCCTCGCGGTAATCGAAGAGGCCCAGCATTACATCCGGAACATCGCGGCCATCCTTCCAGAAGCGAAGGCCGCCGGTAGCCATGCCGCGCGTGGGTCCATGCGAACCGGTGATAAAGTGCGTCCCGCTGAAAAGATGCACAAACAGATCGCCTGCGACACCGCTGCCGTAGGCCCTCCACTTCCGCCATTGAAAGAAGTGCTCCGCATTGAAAGGAATCTTCGGCGCAGTCCCAAGGAACCGCGGCCAGTCGCAAGTCTCCGTCGATGCGTCCGGCGGAACCGTGTAGTTCCACGCGCCCATCGACGAGTTGCGATCCCACCGCGCAGTCACCATGTTGAGTTGGCCAATCGCGCCCGCAGCCAGCAGTTCCTTGGCCTTCGCATAAATGATGGAACTCACGCGTTGGCTGCCTATCTGCAAAATGCGCCCCGTCGTACGCGACGTCTCAATCATCTCCGGCCCATCGGAATAGAGATGGATCATCGGCTTTTCGCA
>Ga0187847_10001205_pt1 | contig 24315 bp, 20 predicted proteins | sample June2016WEW_4_10_FD_132458 | JGI IMG/M metagenome (GOLD analysis project Ga0187847, IMG submission 132458) | Peatland microbial communities from SPRUCE experiment site at the Marcell Experimental Forest, Minnesota, USA - June2016WEW_4_10 | ecosystem: Environmental > Terrestrial > Soil >...
CGTCACCGTCACCGTTCCTGTAGCCGCCGCTGCGCTGGCCGTCAAGGTCAGCAGACTGCTGCTGGTGGCGGGATTGGGGCTGAACACCGCCGACACGCCGCTCGGCAAGCCCGACGCCGAAACCGTGACGCTTCCGCTGAAGCCGTTCGTTGGCGTGATGGTGATCGTGCTCGTCCCCAGGCCGCCCTGCGTCATCGTCAGACTGCTCGGACTGGCTGTAAGTGTGAAGCCCGCCGGCCAGTTATTCACCAGGTTGTAAGCGTTCACTGTCCCGATTCCGGTCGCAAAGTCCCAGCCGGTCGTAGTGATGTAAGCTGGCTGATAAGCACCGTCGGAACTGGAGAGCACACCGTTTGCGCCGGAGGGTTGGTAGCAGTTCTGTGTGCCGATACAACTCACATCGTTGTCGCCCTGCGTCACGTCATAAAAAATGCACGAGTTGGCGACGGCATTTCCGAGAGTTGAATTGCAAGCTTTGTCGCCGGTGCTGCCGTACTCGGCGGCCGCCAGGCTGTAGTAGACGAAATTCGGGTTGCCTTGGCGTGCGCCGGCTTTCTGGTTCACCAGAGCCTGAATGCCAGTCATGATCGGCGAGGAAAACGATGTGCCTCCTGCTCCCGGCCAATCAACGGGTGCCTCCGTGCAGGGAACACCTCCCGGCCCGGAGAAGCAGTATGGATAGTAGTGCAACCAAACTCCGCTGGAAGCGAACAGGGAGACATCGGGAATATCGCGCACCCCGTCGCTCGGATTTCCGAGCACGGACTGATATGACGGCTTTGGCCAACCAGCGCAGGTTCCGCTGACTACGCCAGATTGGGACGGCGTTCCCGTGGCGCAGCCGCTCGGCCCACCGCTGCCTCCAATGGTATCCAGGAAATCCGTCTCTCCCTGAATGCTGTTGCAGAAACCGCTTGATCCGTACGTCTCGCTATACCCTTTGAACTCAGCGAGCAGCAAACTGGCGCAGGAGTCGTTCCAGGGAACCTCGGGGATGTAGGACTTGGCCGATTCAAACTTCGCCGAATTGGTGGTTTTCCAGTAAACGCTGTTGGTCTTGGCAAAAGTATCGCCAAAGTCGGTGCCGCCCACGGCCACGTTATTGGGACTCGATCCCCACCCGCTGATTCCGATGCCGTAAACCGCGTCTTCGTCGGCTGCGTCACAGCCTGCCGCGGCATGATCGCCCGCGGAAACAAAGACCGACACACCTTCAGCCACTGCCTGCTGGTACGTTGAGTTGAAGGCTGCATTCGACGATGCGCCGTTTTGAGCTTCACACTCGCCGTAACTGATGCTTACGAGCTCTGTTTCTGTGCTGTCATCGTTCAGAAGATTTTCGAGCGCGATCAGGCCACCGAAAGTTACTGTGTTCGTACACGAAGCCAGCACGATGGCCGCGCTCGGTGCGGCCGCGCTGGCATATTCGGCATCGATGATCGCCTCCCGGTCGTCCCCGTTCGTTCCCGGATCGGAGCAGTTGTTCGAGCCAGTTGGAGGCGCGGGATGGATCTGCGTGAACGAGCCATTCGTGTATGACGAAAGGCCAAACACGGAGCGGAATGATACCCAGTCGTCGGTGGTGTAGACATCCGTGTCCTCGATCACCACAATCGTCTGGCCCTGCCCGGAGATACCTGCACTGAAAAGCGGATTGAGGTCATAGATCGTCGCCAGATCGCCGGGAGCCACAAGATAATGTTTTATTCCACTTTCAGAAACTGTGTAATCTGCCCGCGGCCGGTACATGGGATAGGGCCGGAAGTCATGCAATGACACGATTCCCGATATTGCAGGCGCCAGAGCGGCGGGAATTTGCGGATCGCTCATGTTGGCGATGTGCTTCACGCCCTTCACGTTCAAGTTGTGAATTTCGGTGTGGAAAGCCTCTCGTACTTGACCGGCCGTCCCAGAAAAGTCGATGAGCACGTTGTTCGTGTAATCCACATTGAGCCTGAGACCGTGCGACCGCAGCCAATTCTTAACCGTCTCGCGGTCTGGGTCTGCGACTCCGAACCTCTCGCCGAATTCCTTGGCGGTCAGCCAGTGATGAAAAGCGGGTGAGGACGAGTCGTGAAGGTCATCAAGGAATTTGTCCAGTTCTCGCTCCTGCTCTGGGGAACGCCTCAACAGAAGCTGCAAGTGCTCCATCAAGAGACTATCGGCCACCCGCCCGCGATCGTACTTTGTCCTCGCCTCGGGCCGCGTATTGCCCCCGAGTGTCACCAATTTGCTCTCGTCCACGCTTTGTGTGATCAGAACGGGCCGCACGTTTTCAGAGTGCGCGCAGGGCGCCGCAAACAGGAACAGAGAGGCGAGCACAGCCAGTACAAAGCACGCGAAATACAGTTCCCGGCGCATGGAGAACCACTTTCTGGGGAGGAAGAGACTCAAGAACAATCGCCTCGTTCTATCGAAGAACGGGCCGGGTCGGACACGCGGTTCAGTCCGGCTGCGCCGAGCATATACCACAATAAACTCGAACGACAGTCCCAAATTGGTACTGTAATCTCACTCCGATGCCGCTGGAGACAGGGCCGGGAGTTCCTCGCGTCGAGCGTTCGCTGAGTTGACATTACCCGTTTCTTCAACTCGTTTCCTCGTTTGCACAGACACGAAAGCGGCGCCGAGAGATCTGAGAAAAGCATGAGCAAAGGAGCGCTCTTGGTACCGGAAGCGCGTCGAATCGAGAACATCAATGCCGACCACCGAAGCCGCGAGGGACTAGGAAAAATGGACCATTTTTCGGCGAATCGGTGCCCTAACTCCTGCCGGCAGCCTTCTCGATTTGGAGTCGGGTGGCTCCGCGGTTGAGATTTAGATACAACCAGTGGACATCGCGACTTGACCGCGATCGACTCGGACAACAGAGCCATTAAATACAACGCCGGCGCAAGAACATGCAACCCCTTGCCAGTACTTGCAAAAGGTGCACTGGCGCGGTTTGGCCATCGTGTGGGAACTTACGAACAGGTTAAAGTCGCGGTCTCAGCCTGATCAGCCCACAACTTTAGCGCGCTTTCCCTGTCCGAAAAGGCTGGCTGGGCACGTGACCGAAGCCAGCTTCGATCGAACCGGCGGTCGCTGAAACGTTTCCGCTCCTTTTGTCACTATATTGTCAGTTGGAGCTAGCCTGTTCCGCTGCGGAACATCGACCAAACGACGGGTCAAGCAGACCAGACAATGATTCCCGGGAGGGAAACGATGGACGCGAAAGAAAAGCCAACGGTGGGACCCTGTCCCCAAGTCTCCATCCAGATTGACCATGCCATTACTGCTCTGGAAGCTGTGGCACAGATGCCTCCTGGACCTTTTCAAAGCAGTTTGACTAAGACCCTCGAACAGTATCTGGGAAGCTTGCAGTACGAATACGAAGCGAACTGCCGCGGCATGGACCGCCTCCACCAAAATTAGGCGCCTGGCCCAGGAACCAACGGAAAGCCCCGCTCAAATAATAATGATCCATCCGGAGGGGACCGATGGAACCGAGGGCCAAACCGATTCCAAGAAACAGTGCAGAGGCGTAAGCCCACGCCCCACGATGCAATCGAATCTGGAACGCCGCCGCGCTGGGTTCATCCTTTTGACCTGAGTTGGTATGCCCTAACGACGTTCTTCTCCGATTTTCGGTTGCAGGCCAGTGAACCGGATATCGGGATAGCCCCCGAAAATCGGGCCGCCGATGAATTCTCCGACTTCGTTATTTCCAGACGTTCGTGTTGTCACATCGAACACGAGTTTTGCGAGTCCTCACAATAGTCGCAGGAGTACAGAGTGCGGGAACCGGGAGATTACATTTCGCCCAGCACGGCCTGTATAGTGGCCCTATGAATCCGAGGCTAAGACTTTTCTGCCTAGCTGCCCTCCTCCTTGGCCTGGCAACCAAGATTGCCGCGCAGACGCCACTGCTGGCGGCACGCGAGTACACCGCGGCACATCAGGCCGAACTCGTGCAGCAGTTCGTCGACTTGCTGTCGATTCCTAACGTTGCTGCCGATCCGGGAAACCTGAAACGCAATGCCGAGTTACTTCTCGCACAGCTTCGGAGACGGGGTATCGATTCCAGACTGCTCTTCCTCTCCGGGGCGCCCCCGGTAGTCTTCGGGCAGATCGATGTACCGGGTGCACAACATACGATCGTCTTCTATGCGCACTACGACGGTCAGCCGGTTACCCCGTCGGAATGGGATGGTGGCTCGCCCTTCACGCCTGTAGTGCGGGAGGTAAACGGCGAGCAGCGCATTTATGCCCGATCGGCCGGAGACGATAAGGCGGCTATCTTCGCGCAGTTTACGGCGTTCGACGCCCTAAAGGCGGCTGGGATCGCCTTGCGAGCGAATCTTCGCTTCGTGTGGGAGGGTGAGGAGGAAGCGGGCTCACCCCATCTTGAAGAGATTCTCAATGCCAACCGCAATCTGGTCCACGGCGATGTATGGCTGGTGTGTGACGGGCCGGTCGATCAGAGCGGCCAGCAGACGGTAGTCTTTGGAGCGCGCGGCGACGCGCATTTGTCGGTCACCGTTTATGGACCGCACCACGGGTTGCACAGCGGGCACTATGGAAATTGGGCACCGAACCCAGCGATGATGCTGGCGCAGCTACTCGCCGGGATGAAAGATGAAGACGGCCACGTTCTGGTGCCACACTTCTACGACGGAATTGAGCCGCTCTCAGCGGCGGAAAAAGAAGCGCTGGCCCGTGCGCCGGTGAACGACCAGATGCTGATGAACGCCTTTTGGCTGGGGCATGTCGACGGGGCAGGCGCTCATCTGCTTGAGCTGATCAACCAGCCTTCGCTGAACATCAACGGCTTCTCATCGGGCCAAATCGGAGCCAGAGCCGCCAATGTCATTCCCCCCACCGCGACCGCCGACTTGGACCTGCGCCTGGTGGTCGGAATCGACTGGCGCGTACAGCAGCAACGCGTCGCAGACTACATTCGCTCCCGCGGTTACTTTATCGTGGACCGCGAACCGACGCAGCAAGTCCTGCTGCAGCACCCACGGGTTGCAATGGTTCTGCCTGATGAGGCGAGCTACAACGCCGTGCGCACGCCGATGGATTTGCCCATCGCGCAGGAAGTGATTGAAGCAGTGAGGAACGTGCGCAAAGATGTGGTACTGCTGCCCACCATGGGAGGGAGCGTGCCGCTGGGAGCCATGGAACGCGCCGCGCAAACTCGGACCATCACTGTACCGATCGCCAACTACGACGACAATCAGCATGCGGCTAATGAGAACCTGCGCTTGCAAAATCTGTGGGACGGAGTAGCAACGATGGCTGCGCTGCTCGAGATGAAGTAGCACAGAAGTGCGCGTACGCCGACGACATTTTCGATTCCAGAATCCTACACTCTGAGAATTGCTGGCCCTTCGGAGCAGAGCTCGCTTCCTCGGCTTGGCAACCAACCTGCACGAGATGGAGTTCCTACCAAAGTCATACAAAGAGCAGGCGAGATCCTTGCACTGTAATGGCCGCGTGTCCTACTGGATTCATGGAGAGCTCCGGTTGGTCTTGAAAGTGCAAGGTGACCCCGTGTACGGGGCCTTTTCTAATCGCCTTCCAATCTCGGAGTAAGGATAAACCGTTCAGGGACATATTCATGACAGACACTCGAGCACATTTCGAGCGGAACATAAGTGCCCGTATGGCCGATGGGATGGAGCCCTCGCAAAAGCACGAAGGTAGCGCCTTTAACGGGCTATTAGGGTCATGTGGTCCAGACCAGGTCGGACGAGTTGTAGTCACCGAAGGCAGACGAGCCTGCGTGAGCACGAGCGGCCGTGAGGTTCTTCTCGACGATCTTGACCTGGCCGTGAAGCGGTTGTTTCCCGATGCGGCTTGTTGTGCATTGTTGGCTTCATTGGGACATGACCCAGGACACGCAAATACTTTGTTTCTGATTGAGGACGACCGCTTCTGGGAACGCGAGGCCGCTGTTGAAACCGCACATCTCATCCGCGAAGCGACAGGCCTGGATGGGTTGGAGGCCCACTTTGTTCCGAGGCATTTCATCACCAAAACTGTTTCGGGCACGGTAGATCGGGGGAGGACTCTTGAGACGTGGCTTTTCGTTCAATCTCGTCGTCTTGCTGTCGGACGAGTAAATGAAGAAGCCGACATTACCCAGGAATTGCTGATTCAATTTCCCGGGCTTTCATTCAATCGTCAGATTCGAAAAGAACTCAACTCGATGGGAAACCTGGTCTTAAAGCTCTTTTGCATGGAGCATGGAATTCTATATGGCCCGGGTCTGACGCTGGAGCGCATTGCCGCAGCCAAAGCCAAGATGGAGCGACCGCAGTCTGAAGTTCTGTCGATCGTGGCATTGGTCGATGGCACGAGACTGGGCTTCGGGGCGCTCCGGCCCTTCTTCGACGAGTCCTTTATGAATGCGCTTTCGGAGGTCGCCGGATGCCCGGTGCATTTCGAACAAATCTGTGTTCCTCCCGTACCTATCCTGCTTTCAGACCTCATCTTTCACGACTATTTCTTTCCAAAACGACCCGATCCCGCCTACGGCGCCGTCTTTTCTTTGTTGAGAAAAATCAAAGGGGCAAGTCTGATCCTAGTGGATGACGAGGACAATTTTCGAACGCCGCCTTTTTGTTCCTATCCGCGACTCGACCATCGCTTCGTGGCGCATCCAGATGCGGCCCTGCTCGGTCATCGCACACAACGCTATACGCGGAACCACCATAAGTTAGCGAGGAGCGTCGTTTTAGGCCGGGACATCAAGCCGGAAAGCATCAATCCCGCAATCAAGGATATGGAGAGCTATCTTCGAACGCCAATCTTGAAAATGGCGTTTCACCCTCAGTTCCGTCGCTATACTGAGCGCTGGGACTTCTGCGATTACCGGCTATTTGTGTCAGATGCCGAGAAGCTGTCAAATACCGCCTGGATTGAACGGTTTCGCGTCGTCCTCGTCGAGTACATCCGCAGGCGGTCCGGACAGCTTCGAAAACACCCAGGAGAACCTATCAACCGATTTACGCTCTTGGATAATCCACATTTCTGCTCCTACCTTTTGAACCCTTCGGCCGTTGATTTTGTGGTCTCGCAATACGACTCTTTCTGCATCATTGGGTTCCCCTCAAGCCTCCCCTATTTGACCCACAAACTGGAACAACTCGGAAAGCCCTACTGCTTCTGTTCCCAAATGACTTCCGCACATGCAGACTACGATTGCATAATTCTCACCGGAGGAACCGGCGCACTACCGGACCAAAAGCCGACCTTTGACTTTATGCACGCCAGTAAGGAAGGACAAGGCGGCGGAGGGCCGCGCAATGTATCACCGGACATCGAAGCTCTTTGCCCTCCCCTCACACTTTGTAACGAACAACTATTTCGCTCAGTGCAAAAGGACATAAAGGGAGGTCGGCTCGGTCCCTACGTTACCATCGGCAACTTTCTGCTGAATAACGCAATTCCGACGGCGCCGAGTGCTGTTTGATACCGGTCGCCCTGGCTGTCCGCGCCGCTTCTGCCGGGCAGGATCTTGGCCATCTCCCCGAAGTTACCGTATGCGTCTGCCCAACTTCCAACATTGCCGCTTTCCGGGGTTCGGGGTAACGGGGCAGCTTGCGAGGCGACGGTCGCGAATGTTCCATGGTTCCTGGAGGTTTGATCCGCATGAGGGAATCGGATTCACAGCCCGAAACCATCTCGAAATAATCCTGAGTTGTACCCCGCCATCTATCTCCCGCGTGCACGGTTCCGGGCCGCTGGGCGGCCGCCTCTCTCCTTACGACGCTTGCCTTTTGGAGAGAGTGATGTCTCGCATACAGTTCAAGACAAGATCATGACATTAACTTGTATCGTCGCCACTCGCCAGGTTTCCGAAGAACTGCAGGAGCAATTTGCCGCTCTCTCCGGCGACAGGAACCCCATACACATGGACCCCCTAGCGGCGCGGCGAACACCGGCTGGATCGCAGGTTGTGCATGGCGTTCACACCGTGCTTTGGGCCCTCGAGTCGCTTGTCGCCCGGGGACACATCGTATCTCCAGTGATCAGAATAAAGGTTAGGTTTTGCAATTGGGCTTACCTTCACGATTGTGCCGACCTTTGCCTCCCCGCGGGAGCACTAACCGATCCGGGTTCATTTCAAGTTCAAGCACTCGGGGTATCAGTGCTGACCGCCGACTTGATCTATGGAGTACAGACCCCGCGCATTCTGGATCACAGGCGAATGCCTACTCACGTCGCACCAATTCCCCGCGCGACAGACCTTACCTTTACTCAGCTGGAAGATCGCTCCGGCGATGCCTTCACTGCTTCGCCAAAGGACGCTGCAGCGCTTTTCCCTCACCTTTCCGCATTCATGTCGGCTACCGCTGTGGCGGAGTTGACCGCCTGTTCTTACATCGCCGGGATGGAGTGTCCCGGCTTACACTCCATGCTTTCGAAACTTGATCTTGTGTTCGGCAAGGTTAACCCCGCACATGCGGACCGAGTTGCCGTCCACTACCAGGTGACCGATTGCGATGAGCGTTTCCACCGGGCGCGGATTGCGGTCACCGGTGCCGCCATTTGCGGTACTCTTGATGTCTTCATGCGCACGCCACCGGTCAAGCAGCCCTCCATGCAAGCCCTTACTGCACGCGTCGACGCATCAGAGTTCCTCGGCATGAACGCGTTGATCATCGGAGGATCTAGAGGTCTGGGGGAGTTGAGCGCAAAGTTGATCGCGGCAGGCGGTGGAACTCCCACAATTACATATGTCCTCGGCAGAACGGAGGCCGAGCAAGTCGCTGCCCACATTGGCGAATGGGGCGGCAAGGCGGACGTGATGCCTTACGACGTCTGTCTGCCTCCGGAAAGCCAGCTTGCCGCCACGGCAATCAATTTTACCCACCTCTTCTACTTTGCTACGAATCCCATCTTCAAACCCAAAGGCGCACTAGTCTCTACTGCATCCCTTGCCGCCTTCACAACATTCTATCTTCATGGGTTTTACAATCTTTGCGTACAACTTATCAAATCAAGGGGAGCATCCGGAGCCGGAAGCCAGGATCTGATTGCTTTTTACCCGTCGTCGACCGCCATCGACGAGAGGCCGCTCGGCATGACGGAATATGCCATGGTGAAAGCTGCCGGCGAGCAGATGTGCCGGGATATGAATCAACATCTACCTGGTCTGCACATCGTCACGAAAAGGCTGCCTCGGATTCGAACCGACCAGACTGCGACCGTCATTCCAGAACGAGACGTCGATCCGGTGACAGTGTTATTGCCGGTTCTCAGAGGGATGAAACGGCTGCTGATGACCTAGCGTTTGTTCTCTTGTGCAACCACCAAATCTACCAAGTCGCCAACTTCCCTGAAGTTCTGCAGTTCGGAGAGTCCAAAATGCACTTTGAAATGTCGCTCGACCATTTCGATGAGCTCAATGTGTGCGAGTGAGTCCCAGTTCGGGGTGTTGATAGCACTCGAGCGGCGTGTGATGATGAGGTTATCTTCATTGAGCGCTTCTCGGAAAATCGGCTGCAAGTCCGCGAGAACACCCTGTGGGGTCAAATTTGGCATGCATTACACTCCAATACCTTGATGTGATGGTTTTGTTTGATTTGTACGGGAAGGGCGAGCGCCCAAACGGTTGCATCCGCAGGCAGTTCTGGCAGCCGCGAGCAGGCCTGAAAGCCGAGCTTTGGAAAGAAATCCGCGACGATCTGGTTCTTCTTGGTTGGTAAATAGTAACCTTTGATGGTAGTAATGCCTTTCGCCTGTGCACACTCTACGAGTGCGTCAAACATTGCGAGTTCCATATCGCGCTTTAGTACGCGACAGCTCATCAACCAGGCTTCGATGTGCAGAGTATCGGTATCTCTGCGGCCAAGGACAACCGAAATGAGACCATTGTCGCCAAATCGGTCGCTCAATTTCCCGTAGAGACTGATGAACCGTGGATTGCGAGAAATAGATTCGATTTCCCTCTGTGTATACCGACGGGTTGTCAAGTTGAATTGATTGGTCTTGTTAATCAACTGCGCGATACGCTCGAGGTATATCGGCTTGAAACAATTAATCTCGGCTTTCATCTCAAGCGAATCGAGATATGCTCCATAATCGGCGAACTTGCTTTCGAACCGAGCGCGCTTGGAATTGTCGGTATAAGAAAGGGTTCTCCGGAGGTCTTCCTTCGACAGAGTGAAGGGCTCGAAGTATCGACCGTGCTCGATGATCTCAGCGAATCGTGTGACATCGCTCCCGATGTTGGGAACCGCAACTTCCGGCGCCATCGCTTTTACGATCGCCCGCTCTGCGGGATTGTCATCAACAAAGACAAAGCTATCGGTATTTAGATTCAGCTCTTCGGCAATAGCCCGGATATTATCGTGTTTTGGTTCCCAGTTTGCCTTGAAAGAGGAGAAGTGTTCAAGTTTCAATCGTGAACTGGGGTGCTCGAACCCCATTTTTGCGATCTCCTCTGCGTTCTTCGAACAGATCGCTAGCACGACACCACGGTTCCGAAGCGACAGGCAATACTCCTGAAACGCCGTGTACGCCTCTCCTACGGGCGTTCCCTGACCGATTTGGAGTTTATCCACTCCTTGATCACCGATAATCCCGCCCCAGAGGGTATTGTCGAGATCCAGTACAAGAACTTTGCAGCTTCTGCCGAACATCGCTCTGACAATAGAAGTCAGTGATCGCGCCAACTCAAGGTTGGCTTCCGCGGTTAACAAAAGTTTGTAGCTGAAATAGCGCTTCCAATCAAACCAGTTCCTCATGCCCAGCGTGGCTGAAATGCCGTGCACATCTTGTAATGAGACGGCAGGTCGCTGTGCGACTTCCTGCGCTAAGGCGACATTCAACTGCATGAAGAAGCGGCTTAAGCCCCCGTATGCGAGGGCGTCCAGATTGCCCAGGATTGCGTAGGGCGGCGTCTCGAAATTGTTTTGAATAACCTGGCACCCGAGATTAATCTCGAGCGAATCCCATATCTCGCGAAATCGCGCGAGTTCGACCTCAACACAAGAATTGAAATCATCCGCAGTACAGTTCAGAGAAGGCTTGTTCCTAACATCCCAACACGACGTATGGAGATAGATTAAGTCAGGACGAAAATCCAGAAGCGCTTTGGAATTGTGTACCGCATACTCGTAGATTCGGTCATATCCCGGTTGGTAGAAGACCGGCCTGAACCCGCTTGAAAGCAGCGAGATTTCCCAGAGGTTGACTAGTTCATTTGTTGTCGATCCACCGAGCACTGCGATCCTGATATCCTGCAAACCCTCAGCCGCTAGAAGATCTTTGCGAAGACTCTGTCGCCGCATTAAAATTTCGTCGACAGAACAAGAGACGAAGTTCAGCAGAGACATAGAGGACTCCGCTTTGAGATGTTGCGCCCGCGACCGTACTGCCTATCGTCCCCGACCCTAATAAATTTCCAGACGCCTGCTTTGCGGTTTGCCATGAGCTGGCGCAATCATGGCTCCAAGTGGTGGGGGGCGGTAGGATGAACCACAGCTTATTGATTACGAAGGTAATGGTGCCGGGAGGGAAATTCTGGGACGCAAACCAAGCGAAACAAGTGAGGCAAGAGCACGGAACTGGGTAGCGATTGTCCCTCCTACGATATTGAGAGTCCGGCACGCTGGCCCGATCTAATTTAATTTTTGGCGAACCACAAGGGCATCGCCCGTCGGATCAGTCACACTTCACACGTTCGACGTTGCACAATCCAGGCTGGACTCCTTCTATTCGCCGAGCATGGTCTCTGCCAGTAGTTTGCTGGCAAACCGCGGTTCACGTTGGGCCCCGAGAATGTCAAACTTTGGCACACACCCCTGCGCTGGGCCTCCGGGAAAGTCCCCCGCTAATCCTCTTATCCTAAGAGGTTGATCGAACATGCAGCGCTTGGTCAGGATTCAGGGACTGAGCAGCCATCATAGTCACAGGCTCATCAGCCAGCGCTCCGCGCCCGCAGCTCTCCGGCTTGAAAGCCGACAAAGTCCCCGACCAGCACAGCGATCTCATCGGCAGCCGTGTTCAAGGCGAGATGACCTGCGTCAAGAACATGGATTTGAGCGCTCGGCGCGTGCTTGCGGTAGCGCTCCGGTTCGTCGAGGTCGAACGATAGATCGTAATTACCCCAGATCACCAGCAGGCATGGCTGCTTTTCGCGCATCCAGGCTGCTGCTTCGGATAGGGCTCCACACGTTCGATAGGTTGTAAAACAGATCGCTTTGAATTTCCGCGTGACCCGGTTGGTGGGATCGGCCTATCCGTCAGGCGTTCCATTAGCGAGAGTCATCATGGCCGTCTGTGGGGCGACACCGAATGACGGTCCGGGAGCCGCATTTTCGTTCTCGATTCCTCGAGCGGCGAGCGGTTGGCGCGCGCCCATGGTCTTTGCAACGTCAGACGCCCGTCGCGACCGGTCCGGGTGCGGCGTGAAAGCTAGGTCGCTGGCAAACCAACACTAAAGTGGAATGGACGCTCGGTTGCGGAGTATCGCACTCTGTGGCTATGGAGTCCGCCCAAGGAGCGCGTGCGCCCGACCTTCCACTTGCGTCAATCGTTGATGATGACGAATCGATACGTGAGTCGCTACCCGACTTGCTGAAGCAGTTCGGTTTTGCCGCACGAGCTTTCTCGTCGGCTGAAGAGTTCCTTGCTTCCGATTACGTTGGCCAAACCCAATGTCTGATCCTCGACGTCGGAATGCCTGAGATGACCGGGCCTGACCTTCAACGGGAACTGATGCGACGGCGACAAGCGATTCCGATCATCTTCATCACCGCTGAGAGAGATATGACGGTTCGCCAGCGACTGATCAGACAAGGTGCGGTGGAATGCCTGTTCAAGCCTTTTAGCGACACGGCTCTGCTCGAGGCGCTGAATGGTGCACTTCGTGTGCACTAAGACCCCCGGTGTTTCTCTACGAGTCGGCATTGCGTTGGGTTCGAGATTTTCGAATTCTCTCCACCCCCCTCCTTCCTTCGTCGTGACCAGCCTCCAAACCCGGAGCTCTGCCAATCCGCATCGCCACGAAACCCACGGTTCATGGCATCTCGACCTGCCATTGTGTAGTGCGAGCGGATTCGCACGCAGACCGGAGCGTCGATCCAAACGAAACTGTGGGCACGTTCGTCGCGGCGACTGATACGAAGGTGTCGCCGATACGATCGTCTAATTGTTCATTTCCCAAGCTTGTGTTGTGATTGGTCGGGTCGACCCGATTCGAGGAACCTAGGATTGCTTTCGATACTCAAATAAAGCATCAAGCCGGGGGGGGTGCTATGAGGATGAGGAATCCTGTTTATTGGCCTCAGTGCGTGATGGTTCTGACGAGCGTAGTCGTTGCCGGAATATCTGTGGCGAGCGGAGAAACCTTCCCTGGTTTCGTCGCGGATCATGACTCGGCTCCTGTAAGCCAGACGTTGTCTGCCTCGGGTGTATCCGCGCTCCACGGTATTGTGGATTCAGGTCGCAATGCCGATCTTCGCTGGGCCGACTTTACTCCCTACAAAACAGAGGCCGCCAAACTTTACGAGACGAACGGTTATTCTCTGATTTGGGTTCAGAACGGCCGCGTCCGTCCCCAGGGACTGGCTGTGATCGAACTCGCACAGAATGCGGACGCTAAGGGGCTCGACCCCGAGGATTATGACGGCTCGCGATGGCAGGGCCGCCTCCTCAAGCTGGGGCAAAAACCGTCCGAACAGGACTTGGCCTCGTTCGATACCGCGCTTACAGTTTCGGCGATGCGCTACATCCGTGCCATCCACCGTGGGCGCGTAAATCCCAAGGAATTCAAATTTCAGCTCGATACGGGGGTGGAACAACTCTCGTTGGCGGACTTCATTCAGACCCAGGTCCTGAATGCGAGCGATCCAACCGCCGAGATCCAGAAGCTGGAACCGCCCTTCTTGGGCTACCGGAAGTTGCTCGCGCTCTTACCGGTTTATGAAGGATACGCAAATCAAGCTGAAGGAGAGAAGCTACCAACGATCACGAAGACCGTACGGCCCAGCCAACCCTATGCTGGGGTGGTCCGCTTGGGGCGGTTTCTTCAAATCATCGGCGACATTCCCGCCGGCGCACAATTGAGTCCGAACGGAACCATCTACGACGGTGCGGTCGTCGAGGGCGTGAAGCATTACCAGGACAGACATGGGGAAACTCCCACCGGCAACCTTGACGCGCGCACCATCAATGAACTCAATACGCCTCCGGCGGTGCGCATCCACCAGATCAAGCTGACCCTCGAACGGTGGCGCTGGCTTCCGCATTCCTTCCCACAACCGCCCGTAGTTGTGAATCTTCCCGAGTATCGTGTACGCGCGATGAACCCAGATGGCACTGTCGCCTTCTACAAGAACGTCATCATCGGAAAAGCCTACGGCCACAGGTCTCCAGTTTTTGAAAAAGAGATCCAGTATGTGGTGTTCCGCCCCTACTGGGACGTGACTCCCAGTATTCAGCGGAACGAAATCGTGCCCCACATCCAGAAGGACCCGAACTACATCGCAAAACATAATTTTGAAGTGGTCACGCCCAAAGGCGAGGTCGTATCCGACAATCAAGTGAGCCCGGAGGTTTTAGAAGGCATAAGATCGCTTCACCTGATGGTACGGCAAAAGCCAGGCGAAGCAAATTCACTGGGCCTGGTGAAGATCATCTTCCCCAATCCAGAGAACGTGTATCTGCATGGCACAGATGCTCCGGAATTGTTTTCGCAAGACGTCCGCGACTTCAGCCACGGATGCATACGGGTGGAGAAGCCTGCAGACCTGGTTGCTTGGGTGCTGCGAAACAATCCTGGCTGGGATTTGGAGCGGGTGAAGGCCACGATGAACGGCAAGGAAAACAATCTTCAGGTGAACCTCGTCACGCGAATTCCGGTTCTGATCGTCTACGGCACGGCGACGGTAAACGAGGAAAACAAGATTCGGTTTTTCGACGATATCTATGGTTATGACGCAGCGCTTGAGAAAGCGTTGGCCGCAGAACATCCGTAGGCGTGCTGGGACGGAGTACCTGAATTGTCTGTACCAGATACCGCCGATCATAGGCGGGAAAACGCTCGATATGTAGGCGGCGATGTCGTCGCAACAGTTGTTGGAGAGGTGCTCTCTGGTGGGTGGAAAAATTGTCCGGCAGAACGATCACCGGACCTCGCGGATGGCGCAATAACTCGCTCAGACACCTGCAAACCTTTTCTTGCCGATATTGTCGAAGTAAAGTTGATAGTACCGGCCCAGGCGTTGTCGTCGCGGCTTACCGAGATTCCGGAGATGGCCGAGACGTTGTCGCGCCCTCGCTGGTGATAATAGCGAGCCGGAGTACAGCCTTGCGGGGGACCAGGTTTTTGGCCACATAAGGAATCAAACGGAAGCTCGACTCATCGGCAAAGACTAAGTGGGCACCCAGACGCGGCCCTCCAGCACGTAATCCCTTTGCCAACTCCACACCACAGTGCCTCCTGCAACCCACTCCGAGTCGTGATCGTTCTCCAGCGACTGCCGATAAACATTCGACCAGGAGTCGGGCGCCAGCAGGTACGCCACATGCGTTTCGACCAGCAAGCGCGGAATAATCGTCCAGCGCCAGCCCAAGCGACCCATCACAAAATCATTGGTCGCCTGCTGAATCTCATTCGGGGTGGGAGTGTAGGCCGGATTGACCACGTCGTAGAGAGTGTGGCCCCGACGCTGTAGAAACTCAAAGTCTGGTTGGACCCCACGTCGTAATAAGATTAAGGTTCCCATCGTAGGACGAAACGTTATCGGAGGTATCGCTCAAACGGGCGCGAAAGAGATATCCCAGATAACTTCTGCGCGCGGACACAAGCCACGAACCTTTCTTATCCTTTCCCAGTTCTCCCTCACCCAGCAACTCCGAGTCAGCTAGGCCGCTGGAGGATCGGAAGATTGGCGCCGTACGGACGCCGCCACGGGTCTGCAGGTCCGGAGCAGCTCCGACAGAGTCGCCATATTTCTCCGGGTAGGCTGCGGGAAGCAGTTTGAGGTCCTCAAGCGTTTCGCTGGTGAATATGCTCAAGGTTGCACCGTCGACAACCTTAATGGCGTGGAAGGGGGAAGGCACCAAGATGCCGTCAACATAAATGCCGATGTTTTCATAGGACGCTCCCATCACCGACAGTTGTGCGAACAAATCGTTGCTTCCGGACGCCGAGACCCCGGGATTTTCTCTGTGCGGCGGACGTTGTCGGGCGCAAGCGTGATGTCGGTCAATTGTCCACCGAATCGCAACATCGAGGGCGACCGGGTGCGCGAGTCTGTTTGAAATCTTGTTACGACGATCGGCTGATCAAGCCGGAGACTTCAGGACTTCGGACTTTACCGCAAACATTTGTGTCTCATTACGCCGCTCCACGTCGAGCACTAGCCAGCTTGTAACGATCCAGAGGAGATGCGGCCATGGATTCCCCCTTGTGTTGTGCATCGACGACCTCTCCCCCGCCCTGGAGCTTCGTAAAGCGACTCTGGAGTCTCACGGTTATTGCGTCAAGATCGCATCGAGCGGCCACACCGCGATGAAGTTGTTGGAGGACACACCGGTCGCCGCCGTTCTCCTGCAATACAAACAGGAAGGCATGGACGCTGAAGCCGCGTAGCTTGGCATATCAAGCAACCGTATCCCGACTTGCCATGCCAATCATTCTGCTGTCGGCGTATTCCAGATGCCCGAGCGGATCCTGTGGTGAATGGATGAGTATGTTATGAAGAGCGAACTGCCGGAAAGGCTGGTACCAATCATCCGATCATCGAACGAGCGCACAGCCGCGCGCCGCGTTCGCAGTAACGATGCCAGGCTGGTCAGGCAGCGCTCTAATCTCTTAAAAAACGACCTTCGCACCCAACTGAATAAGGCGCGGCGGATTGGCGCTCACGACTTGCCCGAAGGCGGAACTGCCTATATTGCCGTCGACGGACTGGGGTCCGAAGAATTGAGGGTGATTGAAAACGTTGAACCCCTCGACGCGAAACTGGAGTGACTTGGATTCAGTTAAACCCACGTTCTTGAGAAGGACCATATCATAGTTGTCCAACCCCGGTCCGGAGAAAAAACGCCGCTTGGCGGTGCCCGGCGTGCCCAAAGCATTCTCGCTAAATTGAGAAATGCTGAAATAAGTATGGCCATTGCGCGGGTTGTGATTCAGATCAAGAGCGCCTCCCGAATAATCCGGTTCATCAATGCCATAGTTGTTAATTCCGTTAGGCTCGGCCCCGAGCAGAGAATTGTCACCAGAGTTGATTAGAGTCACGGGTAGACCAGAACTGAAATGCGTGATTCCGGAGACTTCCCATCCCTGCGTCCAGCGGTTGGAGACCCGGAGGAGTTTCTCAATTGGAATCTTGTAGTTGTAACTCACAACAAAGTTGTGCCTGAGATCAAAAGAAGACAAGGCATAGCTGAGAGCGGGATTGACCGGATTGACCTCTTCCCCCAGATTGGAAGACTCATCCAGCGACTTGCCGTAGGTGTACCCGGCCGATAGTTCCAGTCGCCCACTGTTGTGGCGCAGGCTGAGTTGAAGAGCATTGTAATTCGATTTCCCGATCGTTGTCTGCTTGGTGTCGCTGCCGAAGTCAGGCCCCAGGGGCAGGCGAGTACCGTGGATTACCTGATGCGAGACGGTTGTGAATACATTGCTCTCCCCAAAAGGACCACACGTCGGAGAACCCGGCGACACGTCGCTCGATTGACTCAGGCTCAGGCAAAGCGCGGGATCGCCAGCATTGGCTTCCTCCATCACGAGAAGCCGGTGCGACTGCGTTCCCACATAGCTCACGCTTAGGACCGTGTGCGCTCCGAATTGGCGCTCCAGTGACAGCATGTATTCCTCGACATACGGGATTCGGTTCGTCGCCGCATATCCGGGGATGCCGCTTATCGGCTCATATTGCGACCAATTGACGCTCGAGTCCGGGTGACTGCGGGACACCTCTTGAGTGACCAGTGCGACTGGAAAAGGCTGGCCTTGGAACTGCCCGCTTGACGCGGCTATGAACGGCGTAGCAAATAGCGGCGGCGCGGGACTCGAGTAGGTGATGCCAAAGGGAGCGTTCCCGGCCAGGATGCCGACGGTCAGCGCCTCGATGGCAGTGTAATATGTCCCGAAACCGGCTCTTACGCTTGTCTTTCCCGGCCCACCCAAAACCTTTCCGAGAAGAGTATCTTCCGTCCCTTCAGGGGAATAGGCCACGCCGATGCGAGGAGCAAAGTCCAAGTTTCCTGGAGGCGCCAGCGTGCGAGGAACGCCGGGATCGGTGGGAAACAAAATTCCCGCCGGTGCACCAGGAAACACCAGCGACTGCTTGCCGGGTTCGAATGTGGAGATTCCGTTGTTCTTTTCATACCAGGGCTCGATGCGATCCCAGCGCAGGCCGTAGTTCAGAGTCAGGTTGGAGCGCAGTCGCCAACCGTCCTGTGCGTACAAGCCCCAGTACTTGTTGCGGCCATAAAACGGTTGCAACTGGCTCTGGTTGTATTGGCTCGGAAATCCCAGCAAGAAATCCTCGAAGTCCGGTACCGTGTCGCTGCCCGTGAATAGAAAGTTCCCGTTGAATTGCGCGATGGCGTTGGTATTGATTTGGTCGTAGTGAAATTCTGACCCGAATTTCAAGGTGTGGCGACCGACAACTTTGGAGAAATTGTCAGTCCACTGGAAAGTATCGTTGACCTGCCTCAGTTCATTGGCATTTGTCCCGATGGAGAACGCATTGAACACAATATTTTCAACCCCTTCGCCTTGCGGGTTGAGCGGTACGATGCCAGGTGTTCCCTCGCCGGTCACGAATCCCTGTGATGCTAGGCTGACGCCGAGCCCGCCAACCGGTTTTCCAAGATCACTGTGGTCGCGCATGTAGGTGAAGTGAAATTCATTGACCGCTGTCGATCCGAGGGTCTTTGTATCGCTCAAACTGAGCAACTGGGCGCGGCCAAGGTAGAGCGCGTTAAAGCCTGGAACGGATGCTCCACTCTGCGCCACGGGATATGGGTTATCGAGGGTATAGTCATCCAGAAAGTAATAAGCTGAGAGGGTCCCCCAGTGATCGTTGTGGTCGAGTCGAAAGGCGCCCTTATCGTCCCGCAGAGTCTCGTTGTAGGCGGAGGTTGCGAATTCGTTCGCGCCGACGTTTGGCTGCGGTATATATTGCAGCAGAATCCGGGCCGGGGTAGACCATTCGCTTTCTGGGATAATGTCGCCATTAGCAAAGACGCCGTTGCGCTCGGCGACGGTTGGCACCGCAATTTCGCCCGTATCCACACCCTCCGTCAATCGAGTCCCTTGATAGTCCGTGAAGAAAAACGTCCTATTTCTTCGAATCGGGCCACCAAATGTTCCGCCGAATTGGTTTTGGTCAAATGCGCCGCGCATCGGAGAAAAGTAGTTGCGGGCATCGAGACTCGTGTTGCGAACGAACTCAAACGCGTCGCCATGGAACACATTTGTACCCGATTTTGTAACGACGTTGATCTGACCTCCACTGTGTCCTCCGTATTCCGCATCGAAGTTGCTGGTAAGGATGCGGAACTCAGAGACGGAGTCGAGGTTGGGAATGATGGCCGTTCCAGAATTCATATCTTCCTCGGCATCGCTTCCGTTCACCGTGAACGCATTCGAGAACTCTCGTTGTCCATTGATCGAAATCGTACCCGGGTTTAGCCCGCCGGACGGCGAAAGGGCGCTCACGCCCACGTCTTGCTGCGTGTTCGAGGTGAGCGAAGTCGCAGGAACCACGCCCGGCTGCAAGGCCAGAAGATCGGTGTAACTGCGCCCGTTCAAGGGCACAGCCTCTATTTTCTTGCCGTCGATCACTTCGCCCATCTGTGTCTCAGATGTTTCCGCGTGCACGGCCGTGTCGATGACCGTAACTGCATTCCCTTCCGAGCCAACGTCGAGGACCGCGTCGACAGTCAACGCCCGGTTCGTGTCAACGGTGATCGCGGTTCGTCGGTAGAGTTTGAAGCCCTTTTTCTCGATCGCGATGGTGTAACGTCCTACGGGGAGTTCGGGAAAAGAATAGAATCCACGACCGTTGGTCGCGCTCCGGAACTGCACTCCGGTATCAAAGTTCTTTGCGCTCACGTTTGCATCAGGAACTACAGCACCGCTTGCGTCCTTCACCGTGCCTGACACACTTCCACCCGTCCCGGCACGCGAAATGAGAGCGGCGAGCATAACCATCGCAAAGGAAAGAAATAGACCAAGACGTTTCAAGAGATCAAGAAAACAGATCAAATTCAGACCCCATGCTCCAGGTGTCGGTCGACCCTTATCGGCGTTCGGTACCGGGTTCAGCACTCGGAATGTCAGCGCTTACCCGGCGCGGAGTGAAAGGGGTCGTCTTCGGGAGTGTCGGAAACGTCCTCCGGGCTTGGAATGTCCAGAATGATAACGACGGGCTCCTGCCCGCTGCGCACGACCACTGCCTCCACCGGCTCGTCCTTGCGCGCATTCAGCTCTTGATGAGGAACGTAGACGAGGTCCCCAGGGCCCGCCTCATCGACGAACTCCAAATGATCTCCCCAGCGAAAGCGCGCGCGACCCCGTACGACGTAGATCACGGTTTCCAGTTCCCCGTGATGATGAGGTCCGGTCTTGGCATTGGGCCGTACCACCACGGTTCCCGCCCAAAGTTTTTGGGCGCCGACTCGGGCACGTGAGATGGCTTCGGCGCGAGTCATACCGGGGTCTGAGGCGTGTTGGGATCCAACTGGCCGCTCCGAATGATATGCAAACCGTGTTTCTTCCAATCGGGTTTTTCGATGGAGCCTGAATCCTTCATGGCCTAAATTCCGCCACCCTGGTCACCGCTACAAACGATACCATCTCTTCGCGTTGACGTGCGCTAAACTCTGGTTGCGTTACGCCGACTTCGCTAGGAGGCCCCGTAGACTCCCCAGTTCCAAACGGTGACCGACCAACCGATTATCCAGTTATATGCAAAATTCCTGACAGGCACCTCCGAATCGGGGCAGGCTTCGATCCGTACGCAACTTTCTCGTCGCAGTTGAGGGATCGGCCTTTCCAGAAAGTTGTCCTCAGTCCAAGGCTTCATTTCGGCCGTACCCTCGGTCCCGTAGCACCAGCGGCTTCCATCTTCAGCCAGAGCATTCGGCAGCCGTTGTCGCGCTGTACGCGTTATAAGAAGTGACGCCCCTTTGAGGTAGGTTGCGAGTGCGGTACATAATTCTACCGAAAGGAACACCGAATATGAACAAAATGCATCGGCATCATCGGCATGGCGCCCACAAAGAAGCCACGCAAGTTGGCGACGCGAAGACGCGGGAGAGCAAGAACGCAGTTTAATAGTCGGTCCAACGCACGATTAAGTAGTTGAAAACAATACAGATGCCGACGTAGCTCAGTTGGTGGAGCAGCCGATTCGTAAAGGGCTACTTTCTTCTCCTCTCTTGTGGAATCACAGACTTGTAAGAAGAGTACCCATGCGGCAATCAAGAACGGAAGACTGACAAATCGGAATGCGCCTACCCAGAAGAGGGTCGCGCAAAGCAGAACGAGAAAGACGACAATACGGCGGATTCGCGGGTAAAGCTTTGTTTCGAAAGTCACAGTCAGCCCTGCGGCTCTCCATCTCGTTCCTTCGTCATGGGCCTCCAACCGTATGCCCTGATTTGTGAACGGGATTTCTCATCAAATCTTGTATTTCAGAATCCGCACGTCAATTTGTCAATTGGCTTAACATCGCGTCTCTGACAATGCCGGCGCTGTCAAGTACTATTTTGAGCGTACTGCTCCGTGCACTCCGAAGAGCGCGCCATTTCGCTCTAGACAACATCCGCCTGAATCGCGTCAATGCGCCACTCGCTGAGAAACTTTCCGTCTGCAGGGCGGCTCCCACGCTTCCTCAACCCTTCGTTGGCAGAGCCCCGACCACCACGCGATCGCGCCCATCGCTCTTTGCCCGGTAAAGCGCTATATCAGCGACTCGGAGAAGGGCCTCCGTCGTATGGCCATGCTGGGGGAGGACGGAAACTCCTACTGAAATCGAGACCCCGCCGAGGGAGTGGCCGTGGTATTCGGGATTCAAACCGCGGACCGCCTGGCACAGCAACTCGGCGCGGGCCTGAATGATCTCCAGGGGCGCTTCCGGCATAATAATGGTAAATTCCTCCCCGCCATAACGGCACACAATGTCCTCGCCGCGGACATTGGCTTGGAGTGTTTGCGCCAGGTGACGAAGGAGCAGGTCGCCGGCTTCGTGTCCCTGCGTGTCATTGAATTTCTTGAAGTGATCGATGTCGATCATCATCACGCCCATCGGAAGTTGCTTGCGCTTCAGGCGAATCAACTCGCGCGCCACCGTATCCTCCATGTGTCGGCGGTTATAGAGGCCGGTAAGCGGGTCGCGGATCGATTGTGTGCGAAGCGTTTCGCGCAACTTGAGATTCGCCAGCGAGAGCGCGATTTGCTCCGTCATCGCAGTCGCTACCCGGATTTCGGCTTCGGAAAGCTTAGGGGTGTTCACGCAAGCCTTGCTCGCGACCACCTGTGACAAGGTGAGCAAGCCCAGAGCCTCACCGTGCGCCATGACGGGAACGCACAAGGCCCCAGTGGGCGGCGCTTTGAGCAGATGAGGGCAACGTAGTTTCGTATCGCCCTCGTCGGTCACATGAGAACGGCTGCGGCGAAGCGCCCAGCAGGCATCAGGCGCGAACACGGGTTCGGCAACCTCCGATGTGCCCCAGCCGGCCACATTTTCGACGGCCAGCTTGGCTGCATTGATCATGAACAGCGCGCCTTCCTGGTTGGCAAAAATTCGCGGGCCAAAAGCTTCAAGGACACGATAGACTTCCTCCGGCGCCTGGCATGCCTGGAGCATGTCGGTGAACTCGCTAAGGCGGCTCACTTCAAAGTTTCGCCGCTCCAGTTCAGCCAGCGAACTGGAGAGCTTGCTGTTGGTCTCTGCCAGCAATCGTTGAGCCTGGCCGTACTCTTCCAGCTTCCGCTCCAACTCCACCGAGTACTTTTCCACCTGATCGAACAGGCGCGAATTCTGGATGGCAATACCGGCTTGCCTCATCAGGGATTCTGCCCGATGCACGTGCCGCGGCGTGAAAAAGTCGGACGTTTCCTTTTCCATGCTGCAGATGCCGATGACGCGGTCGGTGGCGATTAAAGGAATGCCCACCCAGCTTCTGGTGTTCTGTAGCCCGCAGAGGGCGGAGGAAGAGGGATGTTTGTCGGTGTCTGCCACCACCAGGCTCTCGCGCTCGCGGACCACTTGTTGCAAGAGCGGATAGCTGCGAATTTCAAGAAACGTCTCCTTTTCCTGGCGTGAACGTGCCGGCACCTCACCGGCGGCCATGTTTTGCGACTGCACGATGAGGCGCGTGTCGTCGTCGATGGTCATGATGCTGGCGCAATCGTAAGGCACCAGTCGCTGCAAGCAATCGAGAATGGCATCGAGCACGGCTTTGAATTTCAGATTTTGGCTGAGCAGGACGGACGCGGCGCGCAGGGTCTCGGACTCCTCGTGCGCCGCATCTTTTTCCGTCAACAGCTCCCTCATGGTTTGCTCGGTCTCGAGCAATTGCGTAACGTCCCGTAAAATAACGTGTACGCCCTGCGCGTGACCCCGCGACCAGGGGTTTACGCTCGACTCTGCGGTGAATTCGCTCCCGTCGCGCTTGATGCCCACCAGCACCATGTCGTGCTTCGATCTTGCCGTGCCGCTTTGCCGGATGGCGGCGATTCCCCGAGTGCTGACCTCCTGTACCCGCTCCGCAAGCAAGGTATGAAACGATTGCCCACGAAGCTCGCCGTTCTCATAACCGAAAAGTTCCCCCGCTGCAAAATTGCAGTACACGATGCGCTCCGCCTCATCGATGGACAGAATGGCGACATTGGCCGTGTCGACCAGTAGTCTGAACTCTGGTTCGGTTGTCATTGCTGCTGCTGTTCCCAGCGATTCCACGTCTGCTCTCTCCATGGAAAGTGCACCCCGCGCTTAGCTTCTACATCCGAGCATTGACTCCAGGCAACCTGTTTGCACTGGCCAGCACCCGGTTTCGCCCCGCTTGTTTGGCTTCGTAGAGTACCAGATCTGCTTGCTGCAAGAGAGTCTTCACCGTCATCTCACGACTGGGTATCAGCGTCGAGACGCCGATCGTAACGGTCACCATACGGTTGGGACTCGTCGGATGGGGGATGGCGGCTCGTTCGATCAAATCGCGAAGATGCTGCCCCAGCGCCTCGGCCCCTTGTGCGCTTGATCGGAGCAGCACAATTGCGAATTCGTCGCCTCCGAAGCGCGCAGCTAGATCCATCCCGCGCAACGGCACACGAGCGAGAATCTTCCCAAC
>Ga0187847_10001207_pt1 | contig 24267 bp, 20 predicted proteins | sample June2016WEW_4_10_FD_132458 | JGI IMG/M metagenome (GOLD analysis project Ga0187847, IMG submission 132458) | Peatland microbial communities from SPRUCE experiment site at the Marcell Experimental Forest, Minnesota, USA - June2016WEW_4_10 | ecosystem: Environmental > Terrestrial > Soil >...
CCCTTGTGGGTGCCAATTCCGAATCCGGCCGGCACAAAACTCAACACCGCTAACTCCGTCCTCGACAACTCTCTGATCGGCATCTATACATCGAATGGCGGTATTCAGAGCTATGTCGCGACAGTTTCACCGTAGCCTGGAATGGAAGAAAAGCGAGAAGAGTTAATCTCGAAACGAGGCGGAGCGAAAGCAGGATTGCGACAACGCCTGGACGACATTTGGCAGACTCAAAATGGAGCCTGCGAACGCTCGACCCCAAGCGCGGTGTCCCAAATCCTTCAACCAGGTGGCGGCTGAAAGTGACGATTCGAAAATCTGCTGCGGATGGGTCTAGTTGCGGGCTGGGGGCGCGCCTTCGGGAACAGCGCTATTCCCGGTAGCCGCCCAGCTTCCGCTGCCGTTTCGCGCTAACTCTTCGGCCCGAATTGTCGCCAGTTCTTCGGCCGCTGTAGAGATCGCCTTGTTGATCTTGGATTGCACGACCACTCCCGCCCGAACCACCTGTCTCAAGGCTGGACGCATCTTTTCTTCGGGTACGCTGGCAAAGGCATAACCCGCAGCGAATCCCAAAGCAATCTTAAGAACCGTTGAGAGACCCCTCATGTCAGTAAACTCACCAGCGTCTGAAAACCTTTCGTCAGAGAAGATCTCGCCGTTATGAATAGGACGAGCCTGGGCACTACACTTAGAGAGTGTCCAGATCAAAACTTCCTCTACCCACAATCAAAACTTACTCGCGAAATTCAAGTCGCCGATGGGTTGTAAGTCATTGATGTTACATCCGGCCAAGTCTATTTCTTCGGAAGCGAAGAAGCTGGGGCTGGCGGGGCGGCAACGGGGGATTTCAGGTCCCACAGGTGTTTACCATCCACGGACATGGAGTACGAATCCAAGCCAACGGCGACCCAGGGAACCCAAAACAACGGTCCAAGCAAAGGGCTGATGAGCAGCTTACCGGCTAACCCGGCCACACCATAGAGGGCACCCTCGGCCACCTTACCCTCGACTAACTGGCCACTGCCCGGCATGATCGCCACGTCTGCGAATAGTTTGAGAGCATTGGTCACTTGCAGGCCTGTCGACGATTGATCAGACATCGCTAGATCCTCCTTTAGTAAAACCCAAAATTTGGAAAAACCAAGATTGCCAAGTCTCGCGGACAGACTTCTACAGTAAAGTTTCGGCTATGACAAATCCGCAGGATGCAGTCAACCACATCCGGTTGCAGAACGAAACGCCACCGCTCAATCCGACCTAGCCTCCATAGTTTGCGCATTGATGGTTGATCTGTCAAGATCTTTTGGGTGTTTTTTGATATCCGCTAATTGCATAAACCGTTTTCCCACCGAAATGTTTTTATTGGATGAATCTGTATAGAAAGTGCAGCACCGTTATGGTGAAGCCCGGCGGCAGGCTGGTGAGACACGCCCGGTACTATTGGCTCCGGTTGGTCGAGGGACATCTGACGCGGGGTGCTCGTGGCGGATCCGGGCACTGCATTCACAGGTGGGGCAAGAGCTGGCGGCTTGCCGGGGCGAAGATTGGCGAGAGGAAAAAGGAGGGCAACTCCGGCCCCGGGAAGGGGGCATCGCCCGATTCTTATGGTGCTGGTAAGACGACTTTCCGGCTATGCGCTGCCAAAACGATTGATCCCAACCGAGACTGTTGCAATTTGGGAACTCCCAGTGCAAAATGGAAATCCTCGGTTAGATTCTGACCCCAAGCAATCGAAACTTCAGCAGGAGGAATATGGCGCAAGCGATCAACATCGTTAGAACCGGTGCCGGCATTTCTTTCAGTCCCGCGCAGTTGGCAGTCGAAACAGGTGCGGCCGTCTTTTGGGTAAACCTGGACCCGCAAGCGGCTCACAAGGTGGTCCAGGCGCCTGGCGGGACGCCGTACGAGTATACGGATCTCTTGTCGAAAAAAGTCGAAGGAGCGGAGCCGGCGGTCAGCGGCACGATCCTCGTGACAGTTGACCTTTCGTACGCGTTGGATGACGACTCGAGCGTGCAAGGTGCGATCACTATTCCCACGGTCTAGCACTCATAAAGGGGACAGCATGAAGAACTCTGAGAAGGGATTCACCGAAAAAGAACTCACGCGCAGGGAGATGATCAGAATCACGGCTTTGTCGAGCCTTGCTTTGTCCGCCCTGTCGCCCGCAACTCAAGCTGAATCCGTCATCGGGACGGCGCAGGCCGCAAAGAACGTGTCGAATGGCGGGCGGCTGAGGAGCATCGGAGAGATCAAAAGCAAGGGGGGGAAACTGCGCGGGACCATGCGCATTACGAATCAGGTGCGCACAATCCCTGGCGGCAGTGACGTCATGTTGCGCTATTACGAAGGAAGCGATAATTCCGGAGTGATCTGGCCGCCCAAGTCCGACCCGAAATCGGCCGCGCCGTACTTACCTGGTCCGACGATTCGCGCCCGCATCGGGGACACTGTCAACCTGGTGTTAGTCAATAACGTCGATCCCGCGAAGTTCCCCAATTCGCTCGACACCGGTTTTGGGGAAAGCCATGCGACGGGGTCCGGCTGCAATGTAGTGAAGGTTCCACCGAACCCCGTGCCTCAATATCCGGACCAGGTCGGCGACACGTACCCGAACTGCTTCCATGCCTCCAGCACGACTAACCTGCACTTTCACGGCACGCACGTTTCGCCGCGCGGGATCGCTGACAACATCTTCCTTCAGATTCGTGCGGACAAGAACGTCTCCGCCACGGATCCGGTAGTGAAACAGGCCCTGGACGAAATCTTCGCGGCGCCGCCTCCTCAGACCTATGCGCAGATGCCGGACCGGTGGAAAGCTTACCAGGCCGCAGCGATCACGAAATACAACAAAACCGCGCCGTACGACGGCAAGACTGGACTGCCGCCGGATCTAGCGTTGCCCGTACCGTCGCTCACGCAAACGGAATTTCCAGAATGGGTTATCGGCGTGTATCCATACAACTTCCTGATAACACCGCCGCCGGGGCAGGGCAATTCGTACAAAATGGGGCAGGCCCCCGGAACTCATTGGTACCATGCCCACAAGCATGGCTCCACTGCAACGAATCTGTACAACGGCCTGGCCGGAGCTTTCATCATCGAGGGCCAATACGACGACGATCTGGAGAAGATCTATCCGGATCTGAAGAAAACCGAAAAGGTTTTGGTGGTCGAGGAGGCCGCCGAAGTGCCCGCCCTCGAGACCGTTGAGGCTCGGGAGTTTAGTTCGCTATTGCAATTGCCACCGGTGGTTAATGGATCACTGAACCCCATCATTGATATGCGACCAGGCGAAATCCAGCTCTGGCGCTTCGTCAACGCTGGAGTCGGCGCCGGATGGATTTTTAAAGGCTCAAGCTGGTCCCCCAGCGTGACAGTCAAACAGATCGCGCAGGATGGTGTTCAGTTCTCCTACGAGAACTACCAGGATCAACCGCTCCTCGAGAATGATGACACCTTCGCCTCCGGCAATCGAGTGGACTGGCTGGTGCAGGCTCCGGGCGAGGCTGGCGACTATACCCTTTTTAGCGACGACCCTCCTCACAAAGTACCACTACTCACGCTTCGCGTGGCTGGCGCTGGAATCAACCCGGCGCCACAGTTTCCGACACAAGACAACTATCCTCACTTCCCTGACTTCCTGAAAGATATCAAGGACAGCGAACTGACATCTCCGGGGCAGACCGTCGTATTCGACCTTGTGCCCAATCCTACATTCCCCACTGCGCCGAAGTTTACGATTGACGGAAAGCAGTTCTCCGAGGATCCGCGGGACTTTATTAAAGTTGACCTGGGCCAGGTGCAGGAGTGGACGATCAAGAATCCGAGGACCAATCCCCCAATTCCGCATCCCTTCCACATCCACGTGAATCCGTTCCAAGTCGTGGAGATCAATGACGGCAAGACCACGACTCACTTTCCGGAAGGCAAGCGCACGTGGTGGGATACGCGAATTATCCCTCCGGGCGGCTATATCAAGATGCGCTCGCGATTTGTAGATTTTTGGGGCGAGTACGTGCTGCATTGCCACATCCTCGATCACGAGGATCGCGGAATGATGAAGGTCGTAGCTGTCGAGGATCCTCCGGCTCATCTGTTCAACACAGCCGTGCACCACCATTAGAGAGTCGAAGGATCAAATGGAGCGAGTCGATCATAAGAGCGGGGCTGAACGAGCCGCAGAAGGCACAAGCAAAGTCAAAATCAGGAATATACAAACCTTTCCGGTTGCTTTGGAGCTAATGCGGCCTTTCAGACATGCCAGCACCGCTTTTACGCATATGCATTATGTCATGATCAAAATTGAAACCGATGCTGGTGTAACTGGGTACGGCGAATCGATTCCGGCCTGGGAAGTTACTGGCGAAACCCAATTTAGTGTGATCGATTGTATTCATCACTTAACGGAAGAAAGCAAGCTGGGCTTTAGTTTGATCGGGCAAGAGGTTTCAACCCTTCAAAATGTCAGGGACATCATGGAGATTCTTTGTCCTGATGACCGCGTTAATATTTTCTGGGGAGCACCCTCCGCCAAAGCGGGCCTGGAAGAAGCGTTACTGGATATTGCGGGGAAAACCCAGGGGAAATCCATTTACGAATTGTTTGGCGGGAAAATAAGACCAGTTCCTTTTGCCCATGTATTGGGAATTGCACCGGCGAAAGAAACTATCGGTCGAGCAAAGGAGCTTTTGGAAAATGGAGTACACAAACTAAAGCTCAAAATTGGCATTGAAAAGATGGATGGCCTGGAAGACTATCAGCGGGATGTTGAAGTTATTTTGGGAATCAAGAATCTGATCGAAAAAATCAAACCCGGCACCAAAATGGTTGCCGATGCCAACCAGGGATTCATCACGGCTGAAAAAACGATCGCATTTCTGCAAAAAGTGCCCAACTGCCTGGAGTATCTGGAACAACCCGTAATTGCAGGGGATCTACTGGGGATGAAGAAAATAAAAGAGAATTGTGATGTTGCTTTGATGGCCGATGAATCTCTCCATTCTTATCATGATGCGAAGGTTCTTTTGGAATTGAATGCGGTTGATATTTTTAACGTAAAACTTATGAAATGCGGCGGCATGATTGAAGCACTAAAGCTGGCAGACCTTGCAAGAAAGAATAACAAGAAAGTCGTGCTTGGCTCGATGCTGGAAAATCAAGTGGGTGCTATTCCCTCGTTACACACGTTCTTCTGCGACGACACAATCGAAAGCACGGAGTCGGGTTTTTTTAGTGTATTAAGGGAGAACATCGGGTCGGGTCTAGCGATCGATGGAAATTTTGTCAAAGTACCATCCGGCCCAGGCATTGGTTTAGACGTAGACGAAACAGACTTTAAGAAGCATTTGATCACTGCGGATCACTCAGAGGCTCTGAGGCAAATCTTAAGGCTATATCAATGATCCGACGCCACCGCCGGCCGGAACTGCGCCCAACAGTTGGATGGACGACGCAGCTTAGTTCCGGAGCTCACGACCTCTAACCTACACCAGCATGGCGAAAGAGACAGACAATGATCCAACTCGCGCTGTTGCTTCTCACCTATGTGGCATCAAAAGTCTATTACGAATCTCTGAAAATCGAACAGAAGAAGACGGAAGAAGGGCCTGAACAACAGCGGGAAACGAAATCGCAAGACATTGCTGAATCCAGGGAAATCATAGAAAAACGACAACTGGGCCATCTTAAAGGATCTCTGGCTTCAATGGGGTTCTTTGCTGTCAGACATTTTGTTCCTGGGGCTCTGCCTCTTGGGCTGGTGACTTACCTCTACAACGCTGTTCCCACTATGAAAAATGTTGAAGAGGCATTGGTACGTGAGAAGAAGGTCAACGTTGATGTCTTATTCTTCGTTGCGGACGTTCTGACTTTCGCGACGAAAAACTATTTTACAGCGGCATTTGGTCTCACCATGATCCATGCAGGCAGATATCAGGTGATCAGAGCAAAAGATGACTCAGCCAAAATGCTAACTCATCTTTTCAAAGAGCTGCCTCAATCTGTCTGGACGTTGGTTGATGGGCAGGAAGTGGAGATTCCACTTGCTGACATCAGAGCGGGTGACTTTCTTATTGTAACGAGCGGCAGCGTGATTCCCGTGGATGGAGTGATTCAGGAAGGAACCGCTCAGATTGACCAATGCGCACTGACGGGAGAGGCGCAACCAGCAGAAAAAGGGAAAGACGATCCCGTTTTCGCTAATACGATTGTAATCGCAGGAAAGCTCCTGATCCGCGTGGATCGATCCGGCGCCGATACGACTTCGGCACAGATTGCGGCAATGCTTCTCAATTCTGTGAGTTTCAAAACGGGAGTGCAACTCAAAGGAGAAAGATGGGCCGATCAGATGTCGCTTCCGATGCTGGCCTCTTCTATAGCCCTCTTGCCATTCATCGGTCCTACTTCCACGGCGGTATTCATAAATAGCCACTTTGGGGCGCGGATTATGATCTTTGCTCCGCTAACGACCTTGAGGCACATTCGCGAGGCTTCATTGCTGGGCGTTCTTGTAAAAGACGGGCGAGCTCTGGAGCAATTGTGTGATGTCGATACGATTCTCTTTGACAAAACAGGCACCCTCACCACTGACCAGCCCGAAGTGAAAAGTGTAACGGCGAGAAACGGGCATACGGTGCAGGAAATCTTATCCTACGCGGCAACGGCAGAACGAAAGTTGGCTCATCCTATTGCCAGGGCCATTTTGAAGCGAGCCAGGAATGAAGGGGTTACGGCCTATGAAGTTCAGGACTCAAACTACAAAATCGGATTTGGGGTAACTGTTACCGTGGACGGGAAACTCATTCGAGTCGGCAGTATCCGTTTCTTTCAGCAGGAAGGGATAAGGATTCCCAAAGATGTCCTCAGGAAGCAAGAGGAATCCCATGCATCGGGGAACACGTTCATCCTGGTCGGGATTGATCGGCGGATAGGAGGGACTCTCGAACTGGAGCCTCAAACGCGCCCAAAGACTCGAGAGATGATCGCGCAGTTGCGTGCGTTCGGCATTAATCATATGGGGATTGTTTCGGGAGATGATCGAACGCCAACAAGGAAGCTGGCTGAAGATCTGGGAATGGACGAATACTTCTACAACGTGCTCCCCGAAAACAAAGCAAAGATTGTCGAGTCTCTTCAGGCAAAGGGGAAAGTGATATGTTTTGTGGGAGATGGCATTAATGACAGTATTGCTTTGCAAAGGGCTAATGTTTCGATGTCAATCGCTGGAGCTACGTCGATTGCCAAAGATATGGCAGAGATCATTTTTATGGATGGGAGCCTGGACCACTTAGTGCCGCTTGTGGAGTTGTCCAGAAGACTAGAGATCAATCTTCAGAGAAGCTGGATTTTGTGCATAGTTCCCGGTTTCATCAATCTATTAGGAGCCTTTGTGTTGAACTTCAACGTTCTTGCGGCACTCCTGGTCAATAATGTATTTTCCACGGTGGGGGTCAGTGGAGTCTATTACACCAGAGAAAAAGTGACTCCCAGGTTCAGCAACGGATCGCCTGAAGAGATCTGCCCTGTTGATGCGACAGAGATTGTCCCATAGTTCACGTTTGAAGGAGTTTCCGAATGTCTTCCAATATTGAGGACCGCAGCTTCAACATAAAGATTGATCGAAGCCCAAATGCGATAGCCGAGGCTTCTCGAGACTTTGGGCGACTGATTTCAGGTCGTGCCGAGGGAGTCATTGCAATAACGACTCCGGATGAACTTGTCGCTACCGTTCGACACGCTAATTCCACCGGACTTTCGTTGACTCCATGCGGCACTCGGGCGAGCTGCGGGGGTCAATCTCTGCCCAACGGTGGACTTTCGCTTGACATGACAAACATGACCGCTCTCGGCCAGGTGGATCTTCAGAACGCGACGATTGAATGTGAATCGGGCGCCACTCTGCGCTCCATCAGCGAAGTGACTCTGCGCCATAACATGTTGCCCAATATCTTGTCTTTCAATTTGGACCTCACCATAGGTGGCGTTTTGTCCGCCGGAGGTTTCGGCGCAAACTGCCACCGGTTCGGTCCGATGGTGGCCAATGTCAAGGCTCTGGATGTCGTGACGGGTGAAGGTCAACGAGTCCAATGCTCGCCGGAACGAGAAGCCACTCTTTTCGATGCTGTGCTTGGTGGCCTGGGCCACAGTGGTGTTATCGCCAAGGCGACATTGGCCCTGCGCCAAGTCAAGGCAAAAGTACGCATTTGGTCCTTGCTTTATCACCGCCTCGAAGATTGGCTTGATGATCAGGAATCCTTAGCTCGCTCGAGCCGTTGCGATTATATGCAAGGGTTTTTTTGGGCGGGACCCCATCTGCTTCGAAGTACGCCCACTGGCTTCTATCCCAAAGCTCAATGGTTTTACGGTTTATCTGTCGGAAGTGAGTATGATGGAAAAGCGCCCGAAGATGATTGGATACTCGCAGACCTGAAGCCATCAGGGGTGCTCGCCGTTGATGATGCCGACACGGTCCAGTTTATCGACCTCTATCGGGACCGTTTTGTCCAGATGCGCCGCTCCCATGCATGGGAGCGGCGTCATCCCTGGATAGACTGCTTACTGGAACCTGGAGTTCTTCGGCAGATTTTGCCGGAAGTTCTGGAAAAACTTCCGCGGGCTGCCGGAGACGGGCACCGTCTGGCTTGGATTCCGACAAAGAACTTGCCTGGACTCTTTTCCGTCCCGGACGGCCAATGGGCCGTCATTCTAGCCGTTCTGCCCACAAGCATAGAGGAATCCGTTTACGAGGAGACCTTGGCTGCGTTGGACCGGATCCGACGTATGCTCTGGGATGTGGGAGGCAAGGCTTATCTTGCTAACTGGTTCGGTCCTATGGACGATGCTGCATGGCGCCGGCATTATGGCGAGCGATACAATGCCTGGGTTGCGGCTAAGAAGAAGTACGATCCGCGTCGAGTTCTCCATTCGATGGCCTTTACCAATTAATATCCCCATAACTAGAGTGACCGGATGGCGATTCAGCCAGATAACAAAGGGGACAAATGATCAAGGTTGATTTTGTTGTAGTCGGCGGCGGCATCACCGGGGTTTGCGCCGCCTATCACCTTGCCAGGCGCGGCTCCGATGTGCTTCTCATCGAACGAGACGAGCTTGCCCCTGACTCCCCCATCTCCAGTTCGGGTGAATACGCAAAAGCGTTTCGGACCATTTACGGCAAGAACCGGACAATGACCCGCTTGTGCATGGAGTCATTTAAGCACTGGCAACATTTTGAGCGCGAAGCCGGAGTAGAGCTATTCGTCCCTTGTGGCATGATCGTCTTCGGAGCGGATCAGGCACAAACCTTAGAAAACTGGGCAAATCCTGAGGACGCGCGCTGGGCAATCGATAGCGCAGCCATTCTCCAGGAGGAAGGTCTGAGTCACGAGCTGTTGAGCAAAAGGGAATTGGTGGAACGTTTTCCCCAAATCGCCGCAAACGATTTTTACGATCACGCAATCTTAGACAAGACAGCGGGTTTCCTTCACGCGCGAAAAGCAGTGCGAGAAATTGGTTCCCTTGCACAAAAAGCAGGCGCTGTCCTTTGGGAACACACGGCTGTACACGAGGCTGTGAGGAGAGGGGACAATGTTGAGCGTTTGGTTACTGCCCGAGGTGATGTTGTGCCGAACGAAGCGGTTATTTTTGCAGCAGGTTACATGAATGGCGTTTTTGCCCCTGAATTAAGTTGCAAAACGCAAGTGACTCAGCATCAGGTTTTATTTATCAGACCTGAAGACCCCGTACGCTACTCCCCGGCAAAATTCCCGATCGTCATTAACGTCAACCAATGGCGATATATCTTCCCGGTTCACGGCCCGGACGTTATGAAAGTTGTTGATGACGACAAGTGGTGTAAAGACAGAATTATCGACCCAAAACAGGACTTCAGGAAGGAGGCGGACGACGGGTTTCGGGTTGAAGCAAGGGCCTTTTTGCGGGACTATGTCCCCGGCCTTGTTAATTCCGACGAAGTGAGCAGGACAACTTGCCGTTATACCAATACACGTCAAGGAAAGTATCTCATTTATCGAAAGGGAAACGCTGTCGTTATCTCTGCTTGCTCTGGTCATGGATTCAAGAATGCACCTATGACTGCACTGACGGCCGTAAGGCTTGCCGATAGCCAGGTAAAATCACTCACCCCCCTTGAAGAAGAGTTTGGATATGCAAATGCCGACGACTTCTAAATCCAGCTCGTCAGGAAGAACAGAAGGCTCGTCTGGAATTACCCAACGGGACTTGTTGAAGCGCCCGCTCATTCGGGCCGAGCTCTAGCGGGCTCTGGTTCTTGCCCTGTAGTGCACAGGCATTCGTTTCGGCGAAGCGCTTCGCCTTCGACTGCTTGATGTAGATACTCGAGAAGCCAGCCTCGTTGTGAACACCTTCAAGGGGCGGGCTCGATGGATTCGATTTCACCGTTCGCCGTCCCGGGGGCTGGATCGATACATTACTGCCCGTGTAGCGTATGGGTGGACCCGAATGCAGGCTTTTTCGTCGGTGTGAATCAACGCAGGCTGCCGCTCGAGAACGCGGGCCACGCCCATACGCCCGTTCAGCCAGGTCATGCGGTCCCGCATCGAACCGATGAAGAAGATCGCCCGCTCACTGCGTGAACACCGTGAGGTGATCCTCAACTGCTTCCGCGCTCAGAAACTGCACTTCAGTGGCGTCGTCAATGGTCTGAACAACAAGGCAAAAAACAAGCCACAAAAATCAGGTTCACGAGAAGGAAACATTCTGCTGATCCCTGCAGAATTTCATTATTGAGGTGGTTGATCTACAAAGCTATTTTTGGTATAAATAGTTCGCTACACGAAAAGGTCACGAATCTTAGCCTGCCAAGCCGAGCGGTGATGCGGTTCCACAGCAAGCGTGGGGCGGCCTAGCAATGGGTTAAAGGAAGGCGAGCAGGCGGTGAAGATGACCCAGCTGAGTTGCCTCGGTTCCGGTCGAATGAAGTATGGCTAAGGCTCTGCCATACGGCATACAACACGGAAACCTATTCCCCCCTTCTGCGGCTGCAAACGCTTGTTTCTCACCCGGATTTCCCCGACGATAAGGACCGTCAAGTGAAGAGTATTGTCTTCAGGCACGGCCTGTTAGCGTTGCTTTCGTCAGGTTCCCTGGGCACAGGGAGTGGGCTCTTGTCTGATTCTCGATCTTCATTTTATGGCGACTAGAGAAAGCACGCTTAACCAACCAATTGGTTTACAGGCACCCTGGAAGGCCCAATCCGTGGGTCTCGACTATGAGGGCTACCATGTGGCTATGGCGTATTGTCGTTTGACCGAGGAACTCTCTTGTAAATCCGGAACTAAACCAGAGAAGGAACTTCGTTGCCTTGAACGTGCACTGGAAAACGGTTTTTCCAAAGATTGGCCCCAGAAACGCATCCATCTGATCGACCTGGGTACCGGCAACGGACAGAAGATGATTCCAGTCATTGAGGCACTCAATAGAGCCGGGATACGAGCAGTTCGGTACCTGCCCGTCGATAAAAACCCGTACATGTCACGCTACGCAATCTTAACTATTCTCGGATCCGGGAAGAGAGCATGGAACAGGCAGGAAGTGGAGATGTTATTTGGCCCTCTGGCGGATCTCGACTTCGTCGAAGCACAAGACACGGACTCATTGACTATCGAAACCCTGGTTCGCCTGTCCATGTCGCGTGCAACGAGGAGCGATTTGTTTGTTCGAGAGGAAGTGGTCGTTCCTATGACTGGTCTGGAGATCGATTTCTTCCAGGATTTACCCAGGGTTGCGAGTGCTGCAAGAACCCTCAACGGAGAAGGGAGTCATTGCTTCTGCATGCTCGGCAATACGTTCGGTAATTACTCTCCGCAGAAACAAAAGGTATTTCTGGCCACTTTATATAGTGAGATGGAGGCAGGTGACCTTTTTTTGCTCGGCGTGGGTCTGCGGCCCACCGGGAAACGCTTTTGTACCGAGGCGTTTCGCTTTGTGGAGAGGGAGTACTTACCGGGAGAAGCCTTTATGCGTTTGGGTGCGGATTGTCCCCATTCGAAATATTGTCCCAAATACGATCCTGCTTCGTGCTGCGTGATTCACAGTTTTGAGCGTCCTGATCAATCCATGCAGGAAGTGGGTTATTCTTACCTCTTCGATGCCACGGAACTCGTCAATGATCTCGATGCCGCTGGTTTCGAAGCCGTGTCTTGCGAATCCTACCCCAGTCTCAGCGATCGCAAAGCGCCGTCGGGGAGCGAAAACGAGCCGCAATACCTGACGATCCTGGCCCGAAAATCTGAAGTATAGGAAGGAGGACCGCGTATGAATCCTGAAGAAGTGCGACAGCACATCTATCAGTGGGTGGAGAATACATTAAGTGTTCCTTCCCCGATTTTTAACAACCTTCCACCTTGCCCCTACAGTCGGGAGGCGTTGCTTAACAATAAAGTTGAGATTCGTTGTGGGCATGGGGCCCGATTATTGGATTCTATAACTGAAATTGGCAGAACATGGGATGACAGTTATGTACTGATCCTGGTGGCTTGTGACCGCGATACCATCACACCTGAGGAATTGATAGTCGGCATTGAAAAAGTTAATAGGGCGTTTGAAGCCGACGACCTTATTAGCTTTTTTGACCATCCGGACTGTACAGACCCAAGATATGCCGTAAGAAGCGCTAACGGCAAATATGTTCTGGTGGGTATGCAAAGGCTGAGCAACTTTGCACAGGCAGCGAAACCACTGTACAAGAAAAACTATTTTGAAAAGGTCACCAAGCAATTCTCGGTGGCGAAGCATATAAACAAGCTCAGTTAGGCGTGACAAAGCCACAGGCAGATCGAACGTGTCATGTCGTGTTTGGGCCGATCAAATTTGATCTCCAAAACAACCGCATCGAATCGCAACTCTGGATTTCAAACGTAAAGTGTTCAAGTACTCAGGAGCTTCTACATGAAACTAAGCGATCAGTTACCTGTCCAAACAATCAACGACTTACAGTTCCAGCAGTTTAGGGCGCATCTGGAAGAAGTGTGTGCTAACTCGAAATATTACTCAGATAAATTCAAAGAACTAACGATAACACCTTCAGACATAACATCATGGAAGGATCTTCACAAATTACCTATATTGGACACAAAAACGCTTCTCGCCAATAATTCTGATTTCCCGGCGGCACCGAATGCTCGCTTGAGGCGCGTCATCGTTTCCGGTGGAACGACGGGAAGCCCAAAGATATGCTTCTTTGCAGACAATATGCATGAAATAATTCAGAACTGGGTCCCATTGTGGGAGGCTGCGGGCTTGACGAAAGAAGATGTAGTTACCATTCTGTGCCCCATACCTTTGGCCTCGGGAATGATAATCGCGGAAACAATGGAACAAATTGGCTGTACCTCCTTGCCGGTTGGGATTACCACGCCGCCCGAATTCTCGGCGAGGCTGATGCAAAAACTTAACGCCACCGTCATATTTAGCCAGCCATCAACGCTTCAACACTTTACCGAAGAGATCAGGAAATTTAGCTATTACCCGAAAGACTTTAATATTAAGAAAGTGCTCTTAGGTTCGGAAGTGCTGACGAAAAGCATAAGACGACATGTAGAGGAAGAATGGAATTGCGAGGTTTTCGATACCAGCGGCTCATCAGAAGTCGGCATGATCGGTTCAGAATGCGGAGAGCATAATGGCCACCATCTGGCCGTTGCCTGCGCGTACTTTGAGGTCTTAGACCTGGAAACAGGGATGCCGGTCAGTGAAGGCGTGGGCCAACTCTATGTTACAACCTTACTGAATCTCGGACTACCGCTCATTCGATATGACATGAAAGACATCGTTAAGATAACAAACAAACCTTGCGAATGCGGAAGAACGACCCCTAGAATTTGGTTTATGGGAAGAGCCGATGATCGGCTGGTTCTAAAGACCGGCGTGAAGTTTTATTCTTACCAGGTTGACGAAGCATTAGAGATATTTGACGGGGTCACCAGAGCTTACAATGTAATTGCTACAGGCGATTATCAAAGAGATTCTATTAAGTTGGTAATCGAGACTCAGGATACAGTGCACGACGATATGGATCTCAAGCGAAGAGTTTCGCAAGCGATCATAAGTTCATCGATTGATTTTAATGAAATATACTGTTCGAAACTAGTTGATGATCCGGAAGTAGAATTTGTTTCGATTGGTACGTTAGAAAGAACGAGTCGTGGAAAGATTAAGAACAGGTTTCAGGATCTAAGGCCTATCGATGCGCATGAAGGGGATTTTCATTTTTGATCAGAAGCGCGATTTTTCGAAGTAGCCGGCGAGGGCGTTGGTGCAATCAGACAGCCATGTCGATTGCGACCCACGCTCCCTAGAACATATTGTTGAGGCCGCACCCTGGAAACCCTGGTAATAGTCGATTGTTTCTCGGCAAAACATGTGACCAGTATGTGGTCGAGTCGTCGCGCAACGTTTGCTGGCGAGGTACAACATCGAATTGGCCCCCTTTCAGCACGCTCGCGCGCCATCTTCTCCTTCTTCGAGGATTCGCAGCCGGCTCTCTACGAAAAAGCTGGGGGGATGATACGCTGCGCAGGGTACACACGGCGCCCAGATTCGATCCCGGATTTGATTTTGGCGAAGGTCGCCTTCAAAATGAATTGTTGAGATCCGTACTAGCCGCCCCTCCTCCTCCATCCCCTGTGCGCATTGCCATCGCTCGAAGGCTGGGGGCGCACCGTCCCGGCAGGCCCGAGACCGTGCGCTATCCCTTCTATGGATAGTCAATCCAAACCGTCGGGCTTTCCGTATACCCCGGCGCTGTGGCGTACATGGTCCCGCTGGGATTGCAGCCACTGTATATCGAGAAAGTAACGGTGAAGCTTCCACCAGAGCTTACTTCTCCCGCGGCGCCTGGGCAGGAAGTCACGTAATTGATCTCAGCCCCCGGCGTGCTGTCATACAGAGAAATGGTGAATATAACCTCGTCGGATGAGGAGTTGATCCGTAAACTTCGCATCGTTTCGCGGCGTTGGACTGAAGGTGTCTGCACAGCGGCTCCTCCAGGCTTCTTTCATGAAGGCCTCAATTCCAAATTGCTCTATTGCCAACTGGTACAGCTTTCGGGTATTGCCTCAGTTCCCGCCGCTGTAACCGAAGGTTACTGCGCAGTTCCCATCTGGGGGAGAGGTGTCCTGCCTAAAACCGATGCCGTAGGCACCGCGTCGCTAGTGGATGCCTAGAAGGCACCTATACGCTCACGCCTGCCGACCAAGGGCCGACTCCAGCTTCTGATATATCCAAGGCAAGAAGTTCGCGCACAACCTCTCGAAGAGCCTCCACGAAATCATTGAATCCCGCGACTGTCTTGACCGGAAGTTCACGGACGGTCTTCTGACCGGTCAATGACTTCCTATCGAGCGTTGCTTCTATCGTCCAGCTTTCCCGGTCCCATCGAACGTCGAAGCTCCAGCATATTCCGTCATCACGTCCAAATATGACATCCAGATAGCCCTCCAGAACAGGACCGGTACGATAAGATATGGCCTCCAAACTGGTGTGGGTGCCGGTCACATTCGGCAATCGCTTTAACTGAATAGCGCGGTCCTGCAAGACTCTCTTGATCTCGGCAAGAACTTCCAGAAGAAGCTTTGGTTCCTGGTCCGGATTAATTGAAGTCATTATTGATCCCCCTTCGGAAGTTTGCCTTTCGTCACCACGGCGTCTTTAATGTCCTCCGCAGAAGCATTTACCGACACATGCCCGGCAGGATTATTATCCAACACAGCTGAACCTTCTGGAAGCTGACTAGCATTGACGCCAAAATACTTATCACCGGGAGCAAAGACCGGGTTACTCTCTGAGTCGATAGGATTGGAGAGCGAGTCTCTGAAGGAGAGATCCTCGCCAATCAGGTTTCCGGGGTTTGTTCCACCTGATCTGAATATGACACCCTCTGTCAGCACCTGAGAAGACTCTCCGGTAGCGATTCCCTCTCCCATGCCAGAGAGTGCGCCAACTCCTGCCGTGATTCCAGCCGTAAATGCCGTTGATGCAATTGCAGCGCCTACAGGAGCAACATCCGCTTGCGTCTGATTTGCCGGTGAGGTTGCTTGAAAGGCTTTCTGGATCGTTTGTTCATCGACATTCGAACTATCGAACCTGGAACAACCTTCTCGGCCAATCCCGCCGCTATCACCCCGCCTTGCCGTGCCGCCCCGTTCGCAAGCCCCCTGCCCACGTTGCCAGCAAACGGCTTCAGCCCGCCGTCTCTAGCAATCGCTTGGGCCGCCAACATCACGAGGTCCCAGCAAATTCCGCAATGGCCGTCTGGGTCCGATCCACCCAGCGGATTGTTCCGCATATAGCTGTAAAGGTTCAGCGTCTGCGGATCGCCGAATGGAGCTAGGGAACGGCCCTTGGATCACTCGCCCAGTCAGGCGACATAAATCGGCCCATTGAACTTGCGTAATACCTGGCCCCGAAGTAGTCGTTTCCTGATTCGGTATCCCGTTCTTTGCCGGTGAAGTGAAGGGGCGTGGCGTCATCGGCAGTAGCCGGAGCGTACTGGTCGGAGAAGGGATTGAGCCCGTCGCCGTTGGGCAGCGACTGGATGTCGGTCTCCGGCTGGCCTATGTTCGCCAGCTCTCCGCTGAGCTGCATGCGCCGCGTCCCCAGTGGGTCTTCAAGATGGAAGTGCAGCCCAAGGGCATCGTACGTCCCAATCAGTTTGCCTGCCGCGTAAACATTGGTCCGCTGCCAGTTATTGTTTCCGTCGAGCATTGTCAGCTCTTCGCCCGAGGGGCCGAGCACGTAGTTCTGCGTGATCTGAAAGCCGTTCGCGGCCGGATCGCAGGATAGGGGCTGAGCGGCCAGGTTGGGGCTGGGCGTGATCGACCCCTTGGCCACGCGGGTTCCTTCGGCGTCGTAAAGGTAGCCGTAAGCGGCAACCCCGCCCGTGAACGGATAGCTTTGCACCGCGCAGACCCGCCCCTCGCCGTCGTAGAAGTAGTAGGTCTGGCCGACAGTGGTCACCGCGCCCAACGTATTGCCCGCCGCATCGTAGGGCAGGCCCGTCGGAGCCACGTTCTGAATAAAGGTGACCTGATTGTTGCCGTTGTAGTAGACCGTTGACGGAGACTCGCCGGGGATGGGCGGAGGCGGGCAGGCGGTGTTTTGCGTCAGGTCCATGATCCGGTTGCCAAAGGAATCGTAAGCCCAGCAGTAATTGTTGCCGCTGAAGCCGCCCGCCGATGGAGTTCCTGAGGTCAGCCGGTTAAGCGAGTCGTAAGTCAGGTCCCACGCACCCATCACCGTGTCAGTATAGCCAGTGAGGTTGCCCACGTTGTCATACGAGTTCGCCGCGTAGTTGTAAACCGTGGTCTGGCTCAGCGTACGCGATTCGACGGTCAGGCTCAGCACCGCTTGATCCGTCTGCTGCGGCGAGCTGCTGTCGGTCACCTCCACGGTAACGTTCGCCTGGCCGGGCGCTGCGGTGGGCGTGCCTGCGATGGAGTCGGTCGTCGCCGTGGTCGAAGAGGCGGAGAGCGACAGCCAGGAAAACGGATTGCCGGGGAGCGACCATGTGTAGGGTGGCGTTCTCCCCGTGACGCTCAACGTCGCGCTGTAAGCCTGGCCCACCGTGCCGTTTTGAAGCGACGAGGTTGTGATCTGCAACTGCGTCGCGGGCGGCGCTGACGGCCCGCTGGCGCAAACGCCGGCATAGCTTACCGCCGTCACCATGAAAGGCAGCCCGTTGCTCGTTTTGCCTATGCTTGTCACGGTCACCAGTCCGGATAAGGCGGAGCTAAACCCTCAAAGCAAGCGCATCCTGGGCACGCGCGGCATACCCTTACAGTCGCATGCAGCATGGCTGCTGATCGTGATCGATACGGATAGCGTCAAGACACTCTTTCCTGATCCCAGTAGAGATCAGGAAAGCCCTACCAGCATCGCCCCCGACGTAGGGTTCCTGGTCGCTACCGGGATCAAAGTTGAGCCTGGACAGAGAACTGGAGAGCTTCGTATCGCTGCCCTCATGGGCGACACGGTATGCGTGTCAGCCACATCCGGATCCGACAACTTCGAGGATGCGGTCCTGCTCTACGGCATGACAAGATCCAGTGGTGATCAAGTGTTCAGCGACTTTGGTTACCAAAATGTCCAAGAGCTTACCGTGGTGCCAATTTCAACATTGAAAACTCCGTCCCTCCAAATTGCGACTGAGACGTTCGGATTTCATCAGGCGAATGTAACTGCGGCAGGAACAGAGGGATATGAGGTGCCGTTTGCACTCCATATCCGCGATGCAGACACGGGACAGCCCGTCCTTTACGGTTACTTCTCCTGGAACCTGGAAATCACGGTAGAGGGCTGAGAACCTTCCAGGGGTTTGTGCGAACGGACAGGGTTGAGGCATCAAATGCGATGCCGCAGTGAATCAGGCAATTGATACCGTTCCTCGCCAAAACTCCATTCGGCCAAGAAATTGAACAGAAGTCCCGATGTCTTAACGGCTAAGAGTCGGTTGGATCGCTCGATTCGTACTAACTGGAAAGTCATTAAGCTAAGGGCCGATGGAGTTTTTGCGAGAGACAGGTCATAGAACCTATGCGCTGTCTTTCGGCGGGATGAGGAAAACATCGATTGGATTTGGGGTTGGACGCCCCAGCAGGAATCCCTGGACATCTTCGGCTCCGAATGCTCGGATGAGCTCCAGTTGCTCCGACGTCTCCACGCCTTCGGCGATCACGTGCATGCCAACATTGTGGGCAAGCATTATCAGCGTGCGAATCATGGATTCTATATCGGTCTTTGAGTTCAGATTCGAAACAAAGGACCTGTCGATCTTGAGAGTGTCGAAGGGCAAGAATGGCAGATAGCTGAGAGAGGAATAGCCGATGCCGAAGTTGTCGATGACCAGGCTAACGCCCATTGCGTGGAAACGGTTCATGATTTCAACCGCGTTCTGGGGTGCGGACAGCACGACCGACTCCGTGATCTCGATTTGAAGAAGTTCGTTCGGAAGCCCGGTTTGCAGCAGGATGGAGGATACCTCTTCCACAAAATCTTCGCGATGGAACTGGATGCTCGAGACGTTGACTGCAACCTGAACAGGGTAGGGCATGATGCTCTGCCACCTGACGGCTTCGGTGCAGGCCTGGTGCATGATGTTGGCGCCCAGATGCGAAATCAATCCGCTCTCTTCGGCGATGGGAATGAATTTGCCTGGGGGTATTTGACCGAGATTCGGGTGGGTCCAGCGGGCCAGTGCCTCGAAGCGGATCAGGCGGCTGTCGCTTACCCTGAACTCGGGCTGATAGTACACAGAGATTTCTCCGCCCGCCACGGCGGCGCGCAGCTGATTCTCCATGCCCAACCGTTCATGCACCCGAAATCCGATTTCGGGGGTAAAATACATGATGCGATTTTTCCCCTCGCGCTTGGCGGCATACATGGCGCTGTCAGCTTGCGTGACAAGTTCCGCGGCGTCGTTGGCGTTTTCAGGAAAGATGCTGATGCCAATGCTGATTTTGATGGTGAGTTCGTGGCCATCGACGCTGAAGGGATTGAAGAGCGTTTCCCGCAGGCCTTCGGCCACCTGTGCCGCTTCCTCCCGGGTATTCAAACTGGAGAGGATCACCACGAATTCATCTCCTGCGAGGCGGGCCAAAAAGCCTGTTTGCTAACTCCCGACCGCAGGCGACCGGCCACCAGTACCAGCAGCACGTCGCCAATGGAATGGCCCAGGCTGTCGTTGACGACCTTAAATCCATCCAGATCGAGATAGAGCAGGGCAACGATGTCACCGTCTTTTCTGGCGTTCGTCAGAGAAGAGGCAAGCCTCTCGTGGAGGAGTTTGCGATTGGGCAGGCCGGTAAGAGGATCGTTGAGCGACTCATATTCCGCCGCATCCTTTGCTCTCTGCAACTCAGCCTGATTCTGCCTGAGTTTTGTAACGTCGATCGCAGTGGTTTCATACACCATGCCTTCAGCAGTGCTTACGGGTGTGATGTTTGTCAGCAGGTCTACCGTGACGCCGTCGAACCGACGCAGGCTTACGTCTCGATTGCTCAATGCTTGCTCCCGGAGAGCAGCGCACAGTTGTTCACACTGAGTGGGGTCGACTTGAAAATCCCAGTAGGAGCGGCCGATCAAATCCCCGCGTGACTGGAAGCCAAGCAATTTCACAAACGCCATGTTGCAATCGACGATAGTGCCGTCGGGCCGCCAAGTGTAGACGGCCGCTAGATTGCGTTCAAAGAGCCGGCGGTACTTTGTCTCCAGTTGCAGCTCATTCTCGAACCGGGCGCGAATGGTCGCGGTCTGCTTGCGCACGGTTCGCCTCAGCAATGTGACCCAGACGAGCGGTGCGACTACACAAAAGCCCATGCCTCCCAAAATGGCCAGCCCGCGCCTGAGCGTCAACCAGCCGAAGCCTCCCTGCACCACAATGTCTGATGGCGAGTCAATCAAAATCAAGAGCGACTCGGGCCACTCCGGGGTTCCGCTCCGGATCAACGCGACGCCGGTCAACTCAAGAACGGAATCGCGCTGTAAGCCAACCGTCTCGCGGGTGGAATCGCTTCGCAGCAGAACTGCGTTGAAAAACTGTCCTCCCTCCTGGAGTTGGTAGACGAACTCTGTTGCAGTGGCTCTCTGACTAACTAGGCGCGCCTTCAGATGCACTCGTCTTCGGTCGAGAGAGCGCTTGACCACATCGTCCGCCGTCAACTCAAGCGGCTCGATGGCGTCGGCGTTAGACTGAACCGCGCTTAGGCGCACTGCAGAATCCGACAACTCCAGGCCAAACGTTCCGTGGCTCGGGAATCCAATCGCGTCCACTGTACTCCCAATTTGTACGGTAGTTGTCTTCCCAGTCCCCACAAACAGCATTCCCGAGTTGTCCTGGATGGAGAACAGTCCCGGAGACTGCCACGTGACTATGCCGCGAACATGAATCTGGCGCACGAAGCGCTGATCCGCCTCCGAGGCGCCCAGTTCATGAATTGACATGGGCGGCGATGAGAAGCTGACAGGCGCAGGTGGCTCTTCGACCTGTATGTCATCGAGGCTATTGACATAGAGTTGCGCTCCCAGGCGCTTCTGGGCGTCATCGACGTGACGGCCAAGCACAGCCCTTACACGCACAATTGCGCCGATAAGGCTCTGCGCTTCGCGACTGTCCGGCTGAGGTACAACGAGCCATGCCGCATTCTTCCCGTCGTATATCCGGAAACAGACGCGACCATAGTCGCGCTCACAGGGGCGCAGCCTCCCTTCTGTCACCACAAGATAACTTTCGTCCTTTCCACTCTGAAGCTCGGCCAAGCTTCTTTTCTCAGGTTTGGGAACGGAGCCGCTGCCCAGAGCGATGATCTTCGGATGAGCCACTGTCGGACCTTCGGCGTTGGTGCCCGTTACCGCATTCACGCGAATGCGCGTGCCCGATGGAAACCTTGTGCTGATCCCATGAGTGTCGATGAAGGTAGGGCCGGTTTGATTCTGCAGGAACAGGACGCCCCACTCTGGATCGGAATAGGTTACTACGCCATCCAGTTCAATCGGGTACGCCTTGGCGGCCTCGGTCTTGCTCAGGCGAAAAACGTCCCGCACCGTGCGCAGCGGGGGAGGGGGGGCGGAGTGATCGTGCGCCTGTGAGAAGGCGGCGCAAGTAAAGAGAAGGATAGTCGCAACACATCGCAAAGCAGGGGCACACAGGCCCCGCATCTCTGTTGCAGGATTGCTTGTCTCCGTGCGCATATCCGCAACCGGCCTTCTTAGTCCATCAGGAAAGCTACTCCTGCTTGCGCTGTCATTCCTGCCAAGGCATGTTCAGGGTATAACCGCACTGGACTAGGAAGCTTCGCTGTTGCAAGGTAAAGTGCCCTTAAATACTCGTCTTCCCGTCCTCGGCCTGCTGCAGTTTGAATCTCCTGCTAGTCCTGCTTCAATCGGCCCTATCGCAATTTGCATCTGTGCGCCTGATGGGCAGCTTTAAGCCGGGGGGATATTCATTTTGAAACCCAATTGACATAGGCTCAGCGGTTACAGGACCCCGTTGCAATACAACTTTTGTGTAACGCGAGATGGGTATAAGGAGAGAAAAGACCTTCTTCGGTGGCCCAAGAGCGGGCGATTCCGGAACGTTCCAACGCGGTGAATCAGGCGGCAGCGAGTAGTGTCCTATTCGTTCGTGGCCATCGAGCAGTAAGATGGCAGGACTGCATAACATGTACACCCAGAAATCTGCCTAACGTAATCAATATTCGAAAGTCGGAGTTTTAGCCTACGCGCATACTCTACGCAATGGCCGATGACATGCGAACCGCAACCAGGCATGTCGCGACTCCTTCAAGCCAGCGCAGATGAACCTTCTAGTCGATAGCATTCTGCGGGACCGGGAAATGCTCAAGAGCCTGTTGTAACGCTTTCAGGGATTCATTTACCATTCCTCCGAAAGGAATTCCACATGGCTACGACAGGATTGGAGTTTGATTTGTGGGTTTTCACGGTTGAGTGTCCGAAGTGCCGTGACCCCATTGTTGTTCCGCGTCAGAGCCCGCTGGGGAGATTTGATGGTCAGGCTGATCCATCCACGGATGCGTGGCCAGCAAAGTTTCTATGCCAAATGTGCCAGCATGGATTCGTTTGTACGCAACCTGATCGAAAGCAGATGCTTAGCCTTCTGACGGAGAATAGCGTTCTATTGCGAATTGAGTACAGAGGTAGCCCCAGCAACCCCGAAAAGCGAGGAGAAGTACACACAACCTTTTCGTTGTTATTTTCCCGAAACGAGGCGCTACGAAAAGCAAGAGTCTATATCCAAACGACCTACGGACAGGATGTGAAGATTGAGACCCCGAGAGACTATCCATGGTAATCTGTTGCGCTTTGTGAACGCACAGTGGCCCAATCGTGTGTAACGTTGACCTTTCGGGGAATGGCTTCGTGAGAAACCATACCACATGATTTGAGGATGGGCGAGATCAGGAGAAAACCCGGCATTGGAGATCAGGTCCAGATTACCGGCTTCTTGGGAGAATTTGAGGCTGTCCAGATAAGACAGCATGGCTTAGCTGTCGATTTAAAACATCTCGGACTTCCAAAGCCGGATTACATTGAAAGAGACATACCCACGAGTGAGTTAATTTACCCGAATCCTCACCGAACGCTTGGCCCCCTCCGACATTGATTTTCATCGCGGAACCAGATTCTCGCGCGGCGAGGTGTGTTCGACAGATACAGGAATCTCCAGACTACCTGTGTATCCAGAAAAGGGCGGCTAACCAGTGATCCGTGAGATGAAGACGAAAAGGTTGATCGTGGACGCGGCGGGCACAATCTCAGACAGCGGAGGCTTAAACGTCGCGGTTCGATTTGACTTGATCGGAACGCTGGACTTCGTTGATGGCACTCCCAGCTTGGAATTCAGCTTCGGCAATCTCCGGTACATGGATCGTGATGGACCTCAGGTCAGTTCGCGCTCTCTCTTCGGGACGAACGTGACCCTGAAAGGCGGTGAGATTCAAACCACCGTCTTACTCAACAGCCCATTCGCATTTACGGTGATGAGCGAGATATTAGAACTCGCAATTGACAGCGAGGGCCCTGGCGCGCAGCGTCGACCTACCTGCTACTCCTTCCACACGCCCGCGTAGCCTCTCCGAAAGCTACCAAAAAGAAAACTCAGAGTGGCTTCGTCACGAGACCGCCAAGGAAACCTGCGCATAGTCTCCAGAATCCTGTGATGAGAAAGCCAAATAACGCAAGAGAAAGTCAGCTGGATGTATGTAGATGGTCGATGTAAATGACTCATCTTAAAATGCTTACGAAGGCGGCTCCATTTGCTCCCAAAGCAGATCAGATCGTTTATGGAAACTTGCTGAAATTGGTTGGAAATAAGCGCTTTTGATTGAACTGTTTACCATGTACTTGCCGATCCCTGTTGATCTTGATGGCTCTTGGGTGCTTTGACAGCTACAATTTCGACTACAGCGGAGTGCCTTGCTAAGGTTCTCTATGTGGCGAAACCAAAGGCAAAAATGCGAATTGAGTCCTCGGTGCGTTGGCCTCAGAGTGGGCTAGCCAGACCTGGCCGCCGCCGATCCAGTTTCTCGGTAACTAGAAACCGCCGGCCTGCAAGACATATCCGGCAAAGTGATTCTCGATCGCAATCGGACGCAATGAGAGGAGACTTCCATGACGAATCCACAGATCACTTATAACAACATCTTCGCTGCGGATTATGCGGTAACCGGCATCCGGCGGGATCGCGGTAAGGATGCTCCCGTCCTTATCAGCGGA
>Ga0187847_10001208_pt1 | contig 24259 bp, 30 predicted proteins | sample June2016WEW_4_10_FD_132458 | JGI IMG/M metagenome (GOLD analysis project Ga0187847, IMG submission 132458) | Peatland microbial communities from SPRUCE experiment site at the Marcell Experimental Forest, Minnesota, USA - June2016WEW_4_10 | ecosystem: Environmental > Terrestrial > Soil >...
AGTTCTCGACCAGCCATTCGGCCGCCGGCGAGGATGCCTTTCCGGCGCGCGAGTCCGCGACCAGCGTGCGATACGCTTCCTGGACGAGCTTCGCGTTGTCGCGCAGTCGGCTGCGCAGCGATACGCCGGCAGTCGCGCGCGCCGCGATTTCCTGCTCGCGCGCGAGGTCTTGCGCAAAGTGCTCGAGCCGCTCGACGCTGAACAGTTCGGCGGAAATCGGCTCTTCAGGTTCCGGCACGTGGCCGATGGGAGTGCGGCCGCGGCGCCGCGATCTCAGATAATTCAATGGCGCCTCTTCGAAGGATTGGGATGCGAGCCATTGCGGTGGCGCGTGTTCCGCAGTATAGGGCGCGGCGCGGCATCCGAGGAATCAAATAAAGTCGTTTGACGCGATGCGGTGTGCGGCAGCGTGTAATTTTTACCGATCGCGCGCAATGCGCGTCAGTCGGGGATGCGCACCCGTTTGAGTCGCGTCGACAAAAAAACGATCAGCGCCACTGCCATTTGCACCCAGCCGAGCCAGGGGTAGCGCGGCGACTCGGCGAGCCACAGCAAGCCGGACAGCCACAGCACGCCGGCGACGATCGCGGTATCGCGGCGAACGATCGACCGCTCGATTTCGCCGCGCAACTTCTCGATGCCGGCGCTCTCGACTTGCAGTCGAAATTCGCCGTCAGCAGCCTCGCGCACCGCCGACTTCAAAATCTTCGGAACCAATTTCAAGGATTCGAGCGTATCCGGCAGTTGCTTGCGCAGCCGCCGCAGCAGTGCGCTCGGACTCGTCCGATCGCGCATCCACTGGCGCAACACCGGCCGCGCCGTCTTCCATAGATCGAGTTCCGGGTAGAGCAGGCGGCCCAGGCCCTCGATGTTGAGCAGGGTTTTTTGCAGCAGGATCAGCTGCGGCTGGATCTGCATGTCGAAGCGCCGCGCGGTCTCGAACAAGCGCAGCAATACCTGGCCGAATGAGATGTCCTTGAGCGGCTTCTGAAAGATCGGCTCGCAGACCGTGCGCACGGCCGATTCGAGTTCGTCGATGCGCGTGTGACTCGGCACCCAGCCGGACTCGACGTGGAGTGTCGCGATGCGCCGATAATCGCGTTCGAAGAACGCCATGAAATTCTCGGCAAGGTAATGCTGATCGCGCGTCTCCAGCGTGCCGACGATGCCGAAATCGACGGCCGCGTAGCGCGGATTTTCCGGATCGTCGACCTGAACGAAGATATTCCCCGGGTGCATGTCCGCGTGGAAGAAATTATGACGGAACACCTGCGTGAAAAATATTGCGACGCCGTTTTCCGCGAGCTTGGCGATATTGGTCCCGCGCGCGCGCAGCTCCTCGATGTGGCTCACGATGATGCCGTGTATGCGCTCCATGACCATGACATTGACCCGGCAATAATCCCAGTACACCTCGGGGACATAGAGCATCGTCGAACCTGCAAAATTGCGCTTCAGCTGCGAGGCGTTGCCGGCCTCGCGCAGCAGGTCGAGTTCGTCGAGCACCGTCTTGCGGTACTCGCGCACCACTTCGACGGGCCGCAGCCGGCGGCCATCCTGCCAATATTCATCGGCAAGATACGCGAGACTCTCGAGCACCTCGAGGTCGCGCTCGATGACCTCGTGCATGCCGGGCCGCAATATCTTGACGACGACCTCGCGGCCGTCGCTCAAAGTCGCGGCGTGCACTTGGGCGATCGAAGCCGCCGCGAGCGGCGCCATATCGAAAGTCGCAAACACTTCGGCGAGCGGTTTGCCGAACGCGGTCTCGACGGTTGCGGCCGCGATCGCGCTGTCGAACGGCGGGACACGGTCCTGCAGCTTCGCAAGCTCGTCGGCGATGTCGACGGGCAGCAGGTCGCGGCGCGTCGACAAGGCCTGGCCGAATTTCACGAAGATCGGGCCGAGCTCCTCCAAAGCGAGCCGCAGACGCTCGCCGCGCGTCGCGCCGGCGCTGCGCTGGAACCAGGTCCACGGCGACAAATAGAACAGGAATCGCAGCGGCCGGTACAAATGCGTCGCGCGCACGAAATCGTCGAGGCCATGGCGAACCAGAGCGCGCTGGATCTGCAGCAGGCGGCCGACGACGCGCAGGCGCATCAGGTGCCACCCAAAAGGCGCATTTCGAGGCGCTTGAGCCGCGCCTCGACGCGGTCGCTCGCTTCGCGCAGCTCATCGACGCCGCGCAGGAATTCATCGATCTCGGGTTTCGCGACCAGATCGCGGCTTTCTTCTTGCAAATATTCGGCGACGTTGTCCCCGAATGTGCGCGCGGCTTGGCGCGACCAGGAGAGCGTTCCGCGCACCATGCGTCCGATGCGCCGCGCCGGCAGATCCCCGACGAAGCGCGACAGTTCCTCCTCGAGATCGGGCCGGGCAAGCGCGAGCAATTCACGGAACGCCGCGGCGGCCTCGGCATCGCCGCGCACTTGTGCCGCCGCAGAGGCGCCGCGCCGCGCGGTGCCGCTCAATAATTGCAGCAGCGCGGTTGGGGACCCTGAAATTACCGCGTCCGCTTCGCCGTCGTCGACGCTCGACAAAGCCAGCCGGCCGCCGATCACATCCGCACGCAAGCGCAAGAAGCCGACGACGTCCACTTGCAGCGACTTGCCCTCGAGACGCCCGCGCGCGAGTTCGCTCGCACCGCCTTGAGTTTGGATATTGCGATTGAGCATGGCCTCGATCGAGGCGAGCCATGCGGGCGTTGCGGGCATGTCAGATCTTGTAGCCGCGGTGCAGCGCGACGATTCCGCCGGTCAAATTGTGGTAGCGCGCTTGCGCAAAGCCCGCATCGCGCAGCATCCCGAGCAAGGTCTCTTGGTCGGGGTGCATGCGAATCGATTCGGCCAGATAGCGGTAACTCGCTTCATCGTGCGCGACGAGGCGGCCGAGCAGGGGAAGAACTTTGAAGGAATAGGCATCGTAGATCGGCTGCAGCCCCGGCGCCGTCGGTTTCGAGAACTCGAGCACGAGCAGCTGGCCACCGGGCTTGAGCACGCGATACATCGATCGCAGCGCAGCCGGCTTATCGGTCACGTTGCGCAGCCCGAAGCCGATCATCACGCAATCGAACGAGTTGTCCTCGAATGGCAGCCGTTCGGCGTCCGCGACGACGCACTCCACGTTGCCGACGAATCCTGCATCGATGAGCCGATCACGTCCGCGTTCGAGCATCGCCGAATTGATGTCCGAGAGCGTCACTCGCCCGCGTTTTCCGACCTGGCGCAGCATGCCGACCGACAGATCACCCGTCCCGCCCGCAACGTCGAGTGCCTGTTGGCCCGGACGCAGCCCGGTCAGCGACAGCGCGAATTGCTTCCACAGGCGGTGCACGCCGAAGGACATCAGGTCGTTCATGAGGTCGTACTTGCCCGCGACGGAGGCAAAGACCGAGCGGACCCGATCGGCCTTTTCGGCCCAATCGACGGTTTCAAAGCCGAAGTCGACGGTGCGTTTGGTGTCGTTCATAGCGTGCGTTGCCTCGTTTCGCACATTGTAGCCGACTCCCGCCCGCTAGTTATTTCGGCTGCGAGGCGTCCGGTTGCCCCGCGGCGCTTGCCTCCGCGCAGCGCTCCAGGTAGCGCTTCCAGTTCTTCTCGCGATTGCGCCCCAGGGCGTAGAGCAGCGTCCAGGAATAAAGGCCGGTACTGTGGCCATCGTCGAACAGCAAGCGCAGCGCATAGTTGCCGATCGGCTCGATGCTGCTGATGCCAACCTGCTGTTTGCCGAGCTGGAGAACGCCTTCGCCGATCCCGTGACCGGTGACTTCGGCCGATGGGGAGAAGACTCGGAGGTATTCGAACGGCAGCTCGAAATGCGAGCCGTCGTCGAAGCGGATGTCGAGCAGTCGCGAGCCCGTACGGATCTTTATATCGGTCGGTTGCGGCGGCGGCATCGGCGGGATCAGCGGCTCAATAATCTCAAAGGATGTAGCGCGACAGGTCTTGATCGCGCGCGAGCTCGCCGAGATGGGATTCGACGTACTCCCGATCCACGAGCAGCCGGGTTCCGCTGCGGTCGGCGGCGTCGAAGGATACACCTTCGAGAAGACGCTCCATGACCGTATGCAGACGGCGCGCACCGATGTTCTCGGTGCGCTCGTTGACTTCGAATGCGACCTCCGCAAGACGCTGCACGCCCGACGCATCGAATTGCAGCTCGAGTCCCTCGGTGCCGAGCAGCGCCGAGTACTGACGGCACAGCGAGGCGTCGGGCTCGGTCAAGATCCGCACGAAATCCTGCACGCGCAGCGGTTCGAGCTCGACGCGGATCGGCAGGCGGCCCTGCAGCTCGGGGATCAGGTCGGACGGCTTCGACATATGAAAGGCGCCCGAGGCGATGAACAGCATGTGGTCGGTTTTGACCGTGCCGTATTTGGTGTTGACCGTGCAGCCCTCGACCAGGGGCAGCAAGTCGCGCTGGACGCCCTCACGCGATACATCGGCGCCGACGGTTTCCTGGCGGCGCGCGATCTTGTCGATTTCGTCGATGAACACGATGCCGTTTTGCTCGGCGTTCTCGACGGCGAGCGCCTTGAGTTCCTCCTCGTTGATCATCTTGCCCGCTTCCTCATCGAGCAGCAGCTTGAGTGCCTCTTTGATCTTGAGCTTGCGTTGGCGTGCGCGGCCGCCGCCCAAATTCTGGAACATGCCCTGCAGCTGCTGCGTCATTTCTTCCATGCCCGGCGGGGCCATGATCTCGACGCCGGTGTTCTGGGCCCGCAGTTCGATCTCGATTTCGCGCTCGTCGAGCTCATGTTCGCGCAACATTTTGCGAAACCGCTGCCGGGTTTCATGGTCGCGCGGCGCGCCGTCGCCGACAAAGCCTGCCTGAGCCCGCGGCAGCAGCACATCGAGCACGCGGTCCTCGGCCGCGTCGGCGGCCCGGTGGCGCACCTTGACCATTGCCTCCTCACGCGTCATTTTGACGGCGATGTCGACAAGATCGCGGACGATCGAGTCAACTTCGCGTCCAACATAGCCGACTTCGGTGAATTTAGTGGCCTCGACCTTGATAAACGGTGCCTTCGCGAGCCGCGCGAGCCGGCGCGCGATCTCAGTCTTGCCGACGCCGGTCGGTCCAATCATCAGAATGTTCTTGGGCGTGATTTCCTGGCGCAGCGATACGGCGACCTGCTGGCGCCGCCAGCGGTTACGCAGCGCGATGGCCACTGCACGCTTGGCGGCGGACTGGCCGACGATGTGCTTGTCCAGTTCCTCGACGATCTCGCGCGGCGTCATTTGCGACATGCGGCTTCAGAGCTCCTCGATCGTCAAATGCCGGTTCGTATAGATGCATATATCGGCCGCAATCTGCAGCGAGCGCTCGACGATCTCGCGCGCGGGCAGCTCGGTCGACTGCATCAAGGCCATCGCGGCCGATTGTGCATAGGGGCCGCCCGAACCGATCGCGATCAGGTCGTGCTCGGGTTCGATGACGTCGCCGTTTCCCGAGATCACATAGGAGCTTTCGGTGTCAGCGACGCACAGCAGCGCTTCGAGCCGGCGCAAGCTGCGGTCACTGCGCCAATCCTTGGCGAGTTCGATCGCCGCACGCGTGAGATTGCCGAATTTCTCGAGTTTACCCTCGAAGCGCTCGAACAGCGTGAACGCATCCGCGGTGCCTCCCGCGAAGCCTGCGAGCACCTTGCCGCCGTAGAGACGGCGCACCTTGCGGGCATTGCCCTTCATGACCGTCTGGCCGAGTGTGACCTGCCCGTCGCCGCCGACCGCAACCTGGCCGTTGCGCCGTACCGCGAGGATCGTCGTGCCGTAAGTGGTATTCGGATCGTGATTCATGGGAACCTGCCGATCTGGGGTCTAGAAGCGCCGTTTCAAGCCGGATCAGGATCGACGGCGCGCGCGTGGATGCGCAGCCTCGTAGACGCTCGCGAGGTGCTGGAAATCCAAATGGGTGTAAATCTGCGTGGTGCCGATGTCGGCGTGTCCGAGCAGCTCCTGAACCCCGCGCAGATTACCGCTCGATTCGAGCAGATGGGTCGCGAAAGAGTGGCGAAACATATGCGGGTGCACGTGCATGCCGATGCCCTGGCGGCGCGCCCAGAGCGCAACGCGCAGCTGCACGGCACGGACCGCGAGCCGCCGGCCTTGGGGCCCGATGAAAAGTGCAGGCTCGGGCGCCGCGCGCTGCGCGCGTTCGAGTAACTGTAGGCGCTCCGCGAGCCAACGACGCAATGCCTCGACCGCATAGGCGCCGACCGGCACGATGCGCGTCTTGCCGCCCTTGCCGAGCACTCGTACGGTTCGATCCTTCAGATCGAGTTCCGGCAAGTCGAGGCCGACGAGTTCACTGACCCGCAGCCCCGACGAGTACAGCAGCTCCAAGATCGCCTTGTCCCGCACCGAAATGGAGTCGTCGACGCGAAAGCTGAGCAGCCGGCCCATTTGGTCGGCATCGAGCGTCGCCGGCAGGCGTTTCTTCGGCTTCGGAGCGCGCACGTCGTGCGCGGGATTCCGATCGCACTCGGTCTCCCGCGCAAGGAATGCGAAGAACGTGCGCGTCGCCGAGAGCCGCCGCTGGATGCTGCGCGCAGAGAGGCCCGCGGCGTGTTCAGCGGCCGCGAACGCGCGCACCATCGGGTGGTCGAGCTGCGCCCACGATGCGACGCGGCGGCGCTCGCAAAAACGCACGAGCGAGTCGAGGTCATGCCGATAGGCAGCCACCGTGTGAGGGCTCATGCGCCGCTCATTGGCGAGATGCGCAAGAAACCCATCAACCCACTTGGCGTCGTCGGCATTCACGCGTATCGGCGCCGCAGGTGCCGGCTAGCGCGTGAGCGCGTACGCGACGAGCTCGCCTATGCGCGACAAGAATTCGGTGCTCATCGCGGGATGGAAGCGATCCACGTCGCTGGCGCCGATCGCGAGTATCCCGAGGCTGCCCTTGGGCCCGATCGGGGTCAGCGCGACCGAGCCGATTTCGACCGTGTCTTTGCCGAACAGATAGTCGCGTTGCGTGTCCCTGATTTGGCCGCAGCGCGGCTTGCCGGATTGCAGCAATGACTCGAAGGTCTTGATCTCGGCGCCGGCCGGATCCGCGGCGCGCAGGAACCGGGTTGCCTGCGGCTCCACGGCGTGTGCTTCTTCGAGGAACAGCACGAGCACCGAGTGCATCGCTTCGAAGTCCTCGCGCAGGGAGGTCTCGATTGCATTGACGGTACCGACGAGGCCCTGGGCGCGTATCAGGCGCTGGCTCAGCCGATGAATGCGATCGGCGAGCGCGTCGTTCGCGCGCGCGACATCCACCAATTCCTTGAGCTTGCGCTCCAGCGACTGATTGCGTTCGCGCAGCACCTCGACCTGGCGCTCGACCAGGCTCACGGTCGCGCCCGGGTCGCGCAAATGCGGCAGACGCAGCTTGGTCAGCAGCGGTCCATTGCGCTCGAAGAAATCAGGATACGTCTGCAGATATTGCGCGACCTCGGCGTCGCCGAGGCTGGCCGGTTTGATCTCTCGCGCGTGATTCGTCGTCATTTCTTGATTTCTCCCAAAGATATTAAGTGTTATATCTCGATCGATCCCATAAATACGGTCGTCGCCGGACCCGTCATCCAAAGATGCCGGCCCGGTCCTTCCCACGATATGCTTGCCCGGCCGCCGACGAGATCGACGGCGACCTCCGCGTCGAGCAGGTCTTGCCGCCGCCCGACCGCGACCGCCGCGCAGGCGCCGGTTCCGCAGGCCCGCGTTTCGCCGGCGCCGCGCTCGAACACGCGCAACCGAATGTGGCCGCGGTCGACGATCTGCATGAAGCCGACGTTGGTGCGATTCGGAAATCGGGGATGGCACTCGATCGCGGGCCCCAATTCGCCGACCGGCGCCGCAGCGACATCCGCCACACGCAGAACGACGTGCGGATTGCCCATCGACACCGCGCCGAATTCAAGCTTGCGGCCTTGCACGTCCAGGCAATAAGTCAAGGATTCACCATTCGCGTCCATCGGCAGCGCGCGCGGATCGAAATTCGGGATGCCCATGTCCACCGAGACCAGACCATCCTCGCGCACGTGAGCGCGTACCGGTCCACCCGGACTCTCGAGTGTGAGCTCGCGGCCGAGCTTGGGATTTCGCGCATACAGCAGCGCGGCAATGCAGCGCGCGCCGTTGCCGCACTGTTCGACCTCGCTGCCATCGGAATTGAAGACCCGGTAAAACGCGCGTGCACTCGTGTCGCGCGGGACCTCCAGCATCAATGCCTGATCGAAACCGATGCCGGTATGACGATCGGCCAGCGCACGAAATTTTTCCGAATCCAGACGTGCTCCTGCGGACGCCGGCGGGGCATCGAAAACCAAAAAGTCATTGCCCAGGCCCTGCATCTTGAGAAACTCGATGCGCATAGGTGCGAGCATAGCCCAAGCACCGCGCTGCCGCGAGTCACAGATGCAAGGGGCTTGCGCAAAGCAGCGATGGGTCTTACCTTTAGGAAAACAACAAGAATGGATCCTATGCGCCACATCATGGTGTTGAACTCGAAGGGCGGCTGCGGCAAGAGCACGATCGCGACCAACCTCGCGGTGTTTTTCGCGCGCGAAGGCCGTCAGGTCTGCATCGCCGACTATGATCCGCAGCGCTCGAGTCTCGATTGGCTGGGCACGAGGCCCGCCGACCTGCCGGCAATCAACGGCGTGGCCGCCTTCGAAGAGGGCATCCGCAGCGTTCCACGCAGCACCGAGGTGCTGATCATCGATGCCCCGGCGCGCGTGCATGGCGCAGAGCTCAATGAGCTCGTGCGCCGAGCCGAGACGATCATCGTGCCGGTGCTGCCGTCGAGCGTCGATATGAAGGCTTGCAGCCGTTTTCTGGCCGATCTGCTCGAAATCGGCAAGGTATCACGCAAGCAGGCGCGACTTGCACTGATCGCCAATCGGGTCCGCGAACAGACCTTGATCTTCGAGGAGCTCGATCTATACCTCACGCAGCTCAAGATTCCGTATCTCGGCAGCCTGCGGGAAGCGCAGAACTACGTGCGAGCCTACGCACGCGGCATGGGTGTGCTGGAGCTGCCCGAATACCTCGCCTGGCCCGACTGGAAGCAGTGGGAGCCGATCACCGAATGGTTGGAGAGCAAGCGCAGCCAGCCTTCCGCGTAAGCTGCGCATCGGCCTTGCGGACGGCGTGCTAGTCTGCGGCCGCACAGGATCACGATGCGCATCAGTCTGACCAACTCGCAACGCAGTTTCAGCGCAACCCCGGACCAGTCATTGCTCGACGCGGCGCTCGCGGCGGGCCTGAACTTGCCGCACAGCTGCAAGAGCGGGCTTTGCGGTTCGTGCCGCGCACGCCTGATGTGCGGCGAGATCCGATATCCGTACGGCCGCCCGCTCGGGCTCACGGAGTCGGAGCAAGCCGACGGCTTTTTACTCATGTGCCAGGCGCGTGCGGCCAGCGATCTCGCGATCGCACCGACCGAGATCAGGCCGGCCGGCGAGACGACGATCAAACGGCTGCCTTGCCGCATCGAACGGGCAGTGCCGCTCAGCCACGACGTCATGGCACTCTACTTGAGATTGCCGATCGTCGAGGATCTCGAGTTCGAGCCGGGCCAGTACATCGACATCATGCTGCCCGGCGGCCGCCGGCGCAGCTTCTCGATTGCTTCGCCCCCGCACGACGCGAAGCTGCTCGAATTGCACGTGCGGCGCGTGCCGGGCGGCGAGTTCACCGAGCGACTGTTCCACGAGCAGACTCGCCAATCGCTGCTCAACATCGAAGGTCCGCTCGGTCAATTTGTCTATCGGCCGGTGGCCGCACCTCAGCCGGCCGCACCCATACTCATGGTCGGCGGCGGCACCGGACTTGCGCCGCTCAAGAGCATTTGGCGCCACATCCTCGAGCAAGGCATCGACCGGTCAATCACGCTGTACTGGGGCGTGCGCAGCGAGCGCGATTTATATGCGCAGCGGGAACTCGAGCAGCTCGCGCTGCAGGCGAGCCGCTTCCGCTACATACCGGTATTGTCCGAACCGCAAGGCAGTTGGACCGGCCGGCGCGGTTGGGTCCATGAGGCGGTGCTCGAGGACTTCGGCACGCTGAGCGGCTTCGATATCTATGCGAGCGGACCGCCGGCGATGATTGCCGCGGTGCGCCGCGAGTTCGCTCTACGCGGCGCGGATCCTGCGCGCCTATTTTTCGATTCCTTCGACTATGCGCCCGACGCGCTCGACCGCCAGCGTACCAGCGCCGCCACCAAATCCTGATCTTCTGCAGATGCGGCTTCGATCAGCGGCGCTCGAAGCCCGAGTTGGGCGAGGCTCTCGGCGACGCGCGTACTCGGTACGAGCCAGTGCGCGCGCTCGAAGTCCTCGCGCAGCCGGGGGGTTGCGAGGCGCAGCAGGCTCGCACCGATTTCGGCACTCGTCGCTGTGATCACCTGGATCGAGTCGGCGGCGAAGTGCCGTTCGAGTTCCGCGAGTTCCGTAGCGCTCGGCGCCGCCGGCACGCGCTCGTACACCGGCGCAAGTTCGACGATCGCGCCGCGTTCGCCCAGCGATTTTGCGAGCTGCTCGCGGCCGCCGCTGCCTTTGACCAATAGCACGTGCCTGCCCTCGAGATTCTGCAACCGCGAGTCCGCGAGCAGACCCTCCGAGTCGAACCCCTCGGCCGGCACCATCTCAACGCGATAGCCCGCTTGATTGAGTGCTCGCGTGGTTGCAGGTCCGACCGCGGCCAAATGCAGATCGCGCTTTTGATCGAGCAGGTGCGCGCCGAATCGCACGGCGTTGGCGCTGACGAATATGATCCAATCGAATCGCTCCAAATTTCCGAGGCGAGCCGCCAGCTCGCGCCGTGCGCCGAGCGGTTGGACGTCGATCGCGGGAAACTGAAAGCTCGCGGCACCTTGGGCGGCGAGGAGGCGGCACAGCGGCATCGCTTGTTGCTCGGGACGCGTGACGAGAACCCCGACGCCGAGCAATGCACTCATCGTTCAGCCGCTGCGAAGCCGCGCGAGCAGAGCATCGGCGCCGGCCGCAAGGACGCGCTCCGCGATCTCGGTGCCGAGCGCCACCGATTCGCTCGCGGGGCCCGAAATCCGCTCGCGCAGCAGGCGTGAGCCGTCGGGTTCGGCGACCAGTCCGTCGATCGTCAGGCGATCCCCGTCGAGTTGCGCGTAGGCCGCGATCGGCGACTGGCAGCTGCCGCCCAGGCATTTCGAGAAGGCGCGCTCGGCATTGATCGCGATACGTGTCGGCGTGTGCTCGAGCCGACCTAAGCACGCGAGCGTGCTCTGATCATCCGCGCGGCATTCGACACCGATTACGCCTTGGCCGACGGCAGGCAGCGAGACCTTCGGATCGAGTCGTACGGTGATCCGCGATTCCCAGCCCAAACGCTCGAGGCCGGCGCACGCCAGGACGATCGCGTCCAATTCGCCCTCGTCGAGCCGGCGCAACCGCGTATTGACGTTGCCGCGCAGCGCGTGAATCTTAAGGTCGGGGCGCGCCGCCAGTAGCTGTGCTTGGCGTCTCAAGCTCGAGGTACCGACGCGCGCGGCTTGCGGCAAGTCCTCGAAGCGCGCGTATCGGCCCGCGATCAGCGCATCGCGCGGATCGGCTCGCGGCAGCACGGCACCGATCACGAAGCCCGGCGGCATCTCGGCCGGAACGTCTTTCATCGAATGAACTGCAATATCGGCGCGGTGTTCCTCGATCGCGGTTTCCAGTTCCTTGATGAACAATCCCTTGCCGCCGATCGCCGCGAGGCTCCGATCTTGGATCAAATCGCCTTTCGTAGACATCGGCACGAGCTCGACCTCGAGGCCTGCGTACGCGGCGCGCAAACGCTCGGCCACGTGCTCTGCTTGCCATAGCGCGAGCTGACTCTTGCGGGTCGCAATCCGCAGCGGGCCCCTGCTCATGGGTGAGTGCATCGTTCTAATGCAGCCGGCGCGCTAACCGCCGCCGGCGGCGAACAGTTCGGACTTGAGGCGGTAAATCGATGAAATATCCTCGTCGCCATGGCCCTCGGCGATCAGTCGCGCATATTCTTCGAGCGTCGATTCGACCACCGGCAGCTTCGCGCCATGGGCCGCGGCCATTTCGCGGCAAATGCGCAAATCCTTGTCGTGCAAGCGCACGCGAAATCCCGCAGGATAACTTTCTTTGGCCATGTACGGCGCACGATTGACGAAGTACCAGCTCGATCCGGCGCCCTTGCCGAGCGTCTCGATGAGGCGGTCCAGCGGCAGCCCTTCGGCCTGCGCGAAGGCCATCGCTTCCGCGACCGCCTGGATGATTCCGGCGCACATGATTTGATTGGTCGCCTTGGCGGCTTGACCCGCGCCGCTGCCCCCCATGTACGTGATCGTGCGGCCGAGCTTCTCCAAAATCGGGCGCGCCCGCTCGAAAACCGCTTCGTCGCCGCCGACCATGATCGCGAGCGTGGCCGCGCGCGCACCTTCGACGCCGCCGCTCACCGGACAATCGAGGAACCCGATACCGCCGGCGCCAAGTTCGCGGTGCATATCGCGCGCGGTACCCGCGCCGACCGTGGAGCAATCGATGACGATCGAGCCGGCGCGCAAACCGGGTCGAAGAGCCCCGATCACGGCGCGCAGATCGGCGTCAGCCGACACGCAGACGACGATCGCGTCCGAGGCCGCCGCGAGCGCCGGCAGCTCGTCGAATGCGGTTACCTGCAGTTCTGCCGCGAGCGTCGCCGCCTTTTGGCGTGTCCGGTTCCAAACGCCTACCAGAAGTCCCGCGGAATGAAGATTTCGTGCCATCGAGGCGCCCATGGCGCCCAATCCGACAAAACCTGTGCGCATATGCTCGTACTCTCCGGGGCAAGCGGTTCAATGTGGACAGGTAGGGTAAGGCTTTGCGGCTGACGCGGCAAAGCGCAAATTCAGAAAATGACTGGGCGGCGGCTCAGGATGCCGCGGCTAATTACCGCTGCATATGGCGTCGGCTTCCTGCTTCGCATTGAGCCGCTGCGTGTCGATTTCCTCGGACGTCAAGAACACGCGCTCGCCGTTGTCACCGAGCTTGTACTGATGCCGGCTCTCGATCGTCTGCTTGTAATGGTCCTGGGCTTCGGCACATTGCTTGGCCTTGTTGGCCGCGACATCCTGCTCGACCGCCTGTTTGACCTTCGGCGGCACCTGGGAAGCCGTTGCATCGGCGGCCGCCGGCCGTGAGGCCGTCGTGCTCGCGGTCTGCGACGACTGATGCGTGCCCAAATAGGGAACCAATTCCGCGTGCACGCCGTCGGGCGGCCGGTCGCCGTATTGCACCTTGCCTTGTGAATCGACCCATTTGTAAACCACCGCTGACGCGAGCCCCGACCAGGCGAGCAGCGCCGCACACAACAAAACCCGTTTCATGGTTCGACCCTCAATTCAATGACATGATCCAACGCAAATAAGCCTACAAAGCGCGTGAACCCGATTCACCCGTGCGAATGCGCAACGCCTGTCCGAGTTCCGCAACGAAAATTTTGCCGTCGCCGATCTTGCCCGTTCGCGCCGTTTCAATGATTGCCTCGATGACCCGATCGACCTGTTCATCATCGACCGCCAGTTCGAGCTTTACCTTGGGCAGAAAATCCACGACGTACTCGGCACCTCGATACAGCTCAGTGTGGCCTTTTTGCCTGCCAAAGCCTTTGACTTCGGTCACGGTAATGCCCTGAACTCCAACATCGGCCAAGGCGGCACGCACATCGTCGAGCTTGAAAGGCTTGATGATGGCAACGACCATTTTCATTCGGGCAACTCCTTGAGTGTAGTCAATAGCCTACATTTAGTTAAGAAGGCAGTGTAGCAGCGTCAAAAAACCCTCAGATTTGCTGCAGAGCAGCATGGCGTATTGCACTTTGCTGAGGTATAAACACGCAGCGTCTTGCGCCGGGTGCGCGGATTAAAAAACGGCGCGGGTCCCTGATGGAACCCACGCCGCCGGAATATCGCACCGACGGGGGAGTTGGCTGGCTTGCCGGCGCGAGATGCTCCTAAAAAGTTACAACGTGTACCTCACTTGAGTCGTCCGCGGGGCCTCTTGGGCCGCTCGCGGTGACTGCCTAGTTTCGCTGCCAAATTCGTTAAAATCGCCTCAAATCGCGTCAGGCCCGGTCTCGCCGGTGCGCACCCGCAGAGCCTGCTCGAGTTCAAATACCCAAATCTTGCCGTCACCCGACTTCCCGGTGCGCGCAACGTTGCACACGGCCTCAATCACCTGTTCCGCGATCGAATCGTCGACCGCTAGCTCGATCTTTGCGGTCGGCAGGAAATCCATGTGCAAATCGGCGCCGTGGTGGAAATCCGTGTGTCCGTTTTGCCGCCCATATCCATGCACTTCCGTGACCGTCAGGCCCTGTATGCCAATATCCGCAACCGCTTGTCGAACTTCGTCAACCTTGAAGGGCTTGATGATGGCGGTGATCAACTTCATGGATTGCTCCCCGCTTGCACCAATCGACCGCGCTGCCTCCGAGATGAAATTCGACGGCTACTGGGCTGAACAATGCAGCTTCCGTGCCAGCGGCATGGCTTTTTTAAATCAATAGCTTACGCTTGACTGAGGCGATCTGGCGCACCGACTTGGCGCATGCTCGGCGGCGTAGCGCGTTATCGAAGTGCGGTAGACTTCGATCGCAGCGACGAATAGCCAATCCCCTCCCTGAAGGACATGCCAATGAGCTTCATGAATTCCACGTCCCTCGACGACCTGGCGCGGCGTTTGGCCGAATCCGTGCCGGAGCAGGTGCGCGCATTCGGGCGGGATATGGAGAGCAACTTCAAGGCGGTTTTGCAGGCGCAACTCAGCAAGCTCGATCTGGTCAGCCGACAGGAATTCGACGTCCAGGCGGAACTCCTGGCACGCACGCAGGCGCAGCTTGCGGCGCTGGAAACCCGGCTCAAGGACATCGAGGCGAAGCTTTAACCTCGAGGAGTAACCCGTGCGTTCGACCGTACCCGCCGGCACCGTTTGGGGCGACATTGTCGGCTACTCGCGTGCCGTGCGTGTCGGATCGATGATCACGGTTTCGGGCACGACCGCGAGCGGGCCCGACGGGAAAGTTCTGCACCCGGGCGAGGCGGGGCCGCAGACACGCGTGATCCTGGAGCGGATCGCAGCCGCTTTGAAAGCGCTCGGCGGCTCTCTCGAGAACGTCGTCGAGACACGTATCTACGTCACGAACATCGACCAATGGGAGGCCGTTGGTCGGGTGCACGGCGAAGTCTTCGGCGCAATCAAACCGGCCACCGCGATGGTCGAGGTATCGCGGTTGATCGACCCCGCGCTCGTCGTGGAGATTTCCGCAGTGGCGATCGTCGAGGCGTTTGGCGCCGGCCGGTGACGATGCGACGAGCCGAGCAAGGGGTTGCCGCCGCAATAGCCGCCGTCGTGATCTGGGGTCTCGTGCCGGTCGGCACGCGATTCTTCGTGCTGAAGTTCGACGCGCTGACCTTCAACGTGATTCGCTTCGCGTTCTCCGGCGCGGCCGCATTGCCGCTGTTGCTCATGGGAAAGCCGTGGGCGTGGCCCTCCGCCGATCGGCGGCGCCTCCTGTTCTGCGCGTTGCTCGCTGTATCGGGCTACAACATTCCGGTCGCATTCGCGGCGCGCTCGATTTCAGCCGGTCACCTCGGTCTGCTGATCGCGACTGAACCGGTATTCATCGTGCTGTTTGCCGCTTGGCTGCAGAAGCGCCGCGTTCACTGGCGGGTCATCGTCGGCGGTGCGGTTGCATTCGTCGGCGTCGGCCTGACTTCGCTCGCGGCCGGCATGCCACGTCTCGCCGATTGGGCCGGACCGCTGTTGGTGCTCTTGGGCGCAATGTCATGGTCCTTGTACACCGTGCTCGTTGCGAGCCTCACGAGGCGCCATGGTGCATTGCCGGTGACCGGCGGCGTGCTCGTGATCGGCGCGATCGTGCTGATCGCGGCATCGCTGCCGATGATTCACAGCGATGTGCTGGCCTCACCGCTCGCGGTCGGCGAGATCGGGGCGATGGGGTTGGTCAGCAGTTTGCTCGGATTTGTGCTGTGGAATCATGCCGCATCGGCGGTCCCATCCGAGCGGCTTGGATTGTTCCTGTACCTGCTGCCGCTGGTTTCCATTTCCGCGGGCGCCTGGATGCTCGATGAACACATCACGGCGCTGCTCGTGTGCGGCGGCGCGCTGACGCTCGCGGGCGTCGCATTCGGTGAGCGATCCAAGCCGCAAAGTCCTGCGTCGATCAGCGCATTGCCGAGCGATTTGCCCGGCTGAGCGATTCGCCGCCACCACGCAAAATTGCCCGCTCTCGGCCGATATTCGCGCTGCCCTGCATGCCGCGCGCGAGTACCCTGGCTTTTTTTCCGGCGAAGAGACGAACGAGCGTGGCAAGGGCGACTGCGGTGAGTACCGCGCTGAGCCGCGCGCCGCTCGGGTTGGCGGCGCCGCTGGTGCGCGTCGAGGTCCACCTCGGCAGCGGATTGCCGACCTTCGTGATCGTCGGACTGCCGGAGGCCGTCGTGCGCGAGAGCAAGGAGCGCGTGCGGGCCGCATTGAGCACCTGCGGCTTCACGTTTCCGGTTGCGCGCATCACCGTCAATTTATCACCCGCCGATTTGCCGAAAGAGGGCGGCCGCTTCGACCTTCCGATCGCGATCGGCATTTTGACCGCGAGCGGCCAACTGCCACGCCATGCGCTCGAGCGGCGCGAGTTTTACGGCGAACTCTCGCTCGGCGGCGAGCTGCGCGAAACGCCGAAGCTGCTGCCCGCACTCATCGCCGGCGCGCAGCTCGGCAATGAACTCATCGTACCGAGCGCGAACGCGCTCGAAGCGAGCTTAGCCGCTTGCCCGCAGATCCGAGTGGCCGGGCACCTGCGGCAAATCTGCGAATTCCTGCGCGAGGGAACGCCGCTGCCGGCGCTGCCGGTGATGGCGGCGGTGCGTTCCGCGAATTCGGCGCCGCCGCCGGATCTTGCGGATATTTGTGGCCAATTCTCGGCAAAACGCGGTCTCGAGATTGCCGCTGCCGGAGACCACGGCGTGCTGTTCATGGGGCCGCCCGGCGCCGGGAAGACGATGCTCGCGCAGCGCCTGCCGGGGATTCTGCCGCCGCTGCGCGCAGAAGAGGCGCTCGAAGTCGCGAGTCTCGAATCCGCAGCAGGGCATAGACCCACGCCCACGGGCTTGCGTCCGTTTCGTAATCCGCATCACACCGCCTCAACCGCCGCGTTGATCGGCGGCGCCGGCTTTCTGCCCGGTGAGCTGTCGCTCGCGCATTTAGGGGTGCTGTTCCTCGATGAGCTGCCGGAGTTTGCGCGCAATGCGCTCGAAGCCTTGCGTGAGCCGCTCGAGAGTGGCGTCGTCGTGGTCGCTCGGGCCAAGGGAACCTGCGTATTCCCCGCACGCTTTCAACTGGTCGCCGCGATGAATCCCTGTCCCTGCGGTTATCACGGCGATTCGCGCGGCGGCTGCCGCTGCACCGAGACTCAAGTCTCCCGATATCGCCACCGCATATCCGGGCCACTGATCGACCGCATCGACATTCACTTGGCGGTGCCTGCGCTGCCCGCCGCACAGTTGGCGGCCACGGCCACGGTAAAGGCGGAGCTGTCGGCGACGGTCGCGCATCGTGTGCGCGCCGCGCGGCAAGTCCAGCTGGATCGCCAGGGTAAGCTCAATGCGCGTTTGCACGCCGAAGAAACCCTGAGAATGTGTTGCCTGGATCGTGCCGGCCGCGGCCTGCTGGGAGGCGCGATCGCGCGTCTCGGCTTGTCGGCGCGCGCCCATCAACGCATCCTGAAGCTCGCGCGCACTTGCGCTGATCTCGCCGGGGAGCCCCAAATTGGGGTCGAACACGTCGCGGAGGCCGTAGGCTTGCGCGCATTCGATCGCCAACTCGCCTGATATCGCGACGGATGCTAATGTGCTGCGGGGAGGTTCGTGTGATGAGACTTTGCTTTTTTCTCGATGCTGGTAGCGGCGCGGCCGCGGCTGCCTATGTCGGATGAGGTGCCCGGCGCTGCGGCGATTGAAGGCGGCTGCCTTTGCGGGGCCGTGCGCTATCGGATATCCGGTCGGCCGCTGTACTCGGTGATCTGTCATTGCGTTTCGTGCCGCCGCGCGAGCGGCGCCCCGACGGTCGCCTGGTTGACGGTCGAACGCAATCATTTCGAGTGGCTCTCGGGTCGCCCGCAACCATTCGCTTCCTCGCCGGGGGTGCTGCGCTGTTTTTGTCGCGTCTGCGGCAGCCCGCTGACCTACGAAACCGGCACGAGCCCGAACAGCGTCGACGTGACCTCGGCGTCGCTGGACGATGCGAATCTCTTTCCACCGACGCGTGAGGTCTGGTTGGAGCACAGGCTCTCGTGGCAGCCCGTGAATCCGGCGCTCGCACCTTTCCAGCAGGACAGCGCGGCCGCAGCGAACTCCAAGCCCGTCTAGGGAGTCGTTCGAGGCATGACGGCGGGTAAAATCTATGCATCGAAAATCGACGGCTGGTTGGTCGTGCTGAGTCTGGCCGGCGGCGTCGCGATGCTCACCACACTGCTGTCGGCTCCGCACAGTGGCAGCGCGGCACTCAGAGTCTCGATCCTTTCGCTGGCCAGCATGACGTTGGGGTCGCTCGCCTGGGTGATCCTCGGAACCTACTATCGCTTCGACGGTCCGATGCTCCTGATATGCAGCGGACCATTTCGCTGGCGCATTCCGATTCGAGAAATCGTCTCCGTGACACCGTCACGCAGCTCGAGGTCGGGGCCGGCACTGTCGCTCGATCGCTTGGCGGTCGAATATGGCACGCCGCGCCGACTGATCCTGATCTCGCCGCGTGATCGCGGCGGGTTCATGCAGGAATTCGAGCGTAGAAGAGGGCACTGAAGTGGCGGCGCAGCCAGGCACCGCAGCCGGCAAAATTGCGGCATCGTTCGGCTTCGCACCGGTCTGCGGCGAGTCCGCGCGCATTTTGATTTTGGGTTCGCTGCCGGGGCAAACGTCCTTGCACCGCCGCGAATACTACGCACAGCCGCAAAATAGCTTTTGGCGCATCATGGGCGCGCTGTTCGGCGCTGGCCCGAACCTCAGCTATGCCGAACGCGTGCAGCGTCTGATCGCGGCCGCCCTCTATGCGCGTCATGTCGCCGGCCGTCTTGCGCCCCGCGATGCGCAAATACGCCGCGAGCGGCTGCCGTCGACGAGTCCCGCGCACGCTTCGGTGTGCTTCGATGCAAAACTCGCGGCTTGGAGGGCATTCGTTCGACTGGCGAAATCCGCGTGACGAGTGCAGCATGAATCGATTCGCGCACTGACGCGCGGTGAGGAAGCTTATGGTCGGCGCCGATGCGGCCGGTTTCGTCTATGTGGCGAACTCAGGCAGCCAGGACATCTCGGTTTTTGAACTCGGCGCAGCGGGTACGCTGCGCGCGCGCGCGCCTGTGGCCATTCAGCGCCCCGGCGGGACCGGCAGATCGATCGTTCTCGCCTCCAGTCCCGACCGCGCGTTTCTCTATGCCGGCTACGTGAACCCGGAATCCCAAGCCCTGGTCGCGACGTTCTCGATCGATCGGCATACCGGTGTGCCGCGGCTGCTCGCGAGCACACCGCTCGCCGACAGTGTCGCTTATCTTGCAACCGATCGGGCCGGACATTTCCTGCTCGGCGCCTCGTACGCGGGCAGCAAGGTCATGGTCAACGCGATCGCAGCGAACGGCATCGTCGGCGAGACGCTGCAGGTCATACCGACTGAATCAAAGGCGCATTGCATCCTGACCGATCCGCTCAATCGACATGTCCTGCATACGAGCTTGGGCGGCGATCGGATCTATCAACAGGTATTCGACGCCGCTACGGGTTCGTTGTCGCCCAACGATCCGGCGGCGATCGCGGTACGTGCGGGCGCCGGCCCACGCTTCATGAGTTTTTCACCGGACGCGCGATTCGTTTACGTGATCAACGAACTCGACGGCTCGATCGACGTGTTCTCGTATGATGCCGATCGCGGCCTGCTGGGGCCGGCGATACAAACCGCGAGCGCACTGCCGCCCGGCTTCGCCGGCAAGCCCTGGGCCGCGGACATTCAATTGACGCCCGACGGGAGATTCGTCTGTGCATCGGAGCGCACGAGCAGTTACTTGACGATGTTTCGCGTCGACCCCGAAAACGGTACGCTCGCCAAGCTGCACTCCTATCCCACGGTCGCGCAGCCGCGAGCGTTTCGGATCGACGCAGCGGGGCGGTATCTGGTGTGCTGCGGGCAACTCTCGAACAGCCTCGTGATCTACGCGATTGATCGACTCGAGGGCGGTCTTGCCCCGATCGGCGAAGCGCCGGTCGGATCCAATCCCACGTGGGTCGAAATCCTGCTTATGGTCTGATTTGGGCGGATCCAGTGGACTCGGCTGCCGCGCGCCGAGTACTATCGCCAGCCCCAAACGTGCGCCTGTAGCTCAGCTGGATAGAGTGTCGGCCTCCGAAGCCGAAGGTCCCGAGTTCGAATCTCGGCGGGCGCACCAAACACCTACTGTACGGTCTGATGACTTCGGTAGCATGACGGCCGAGTTAGTACTCAGCGCTGCGCGCTTCGCCACTGCCGCGGCGGACCTTCGGGCGTTAGTCATGCCGCGGGGTTACGGATTCTTCGGACCGCTCGAATAAGTGGGCAGGCCGGTTACCGGTCGTCGACTTGCCGGCGCGCTGTATCGGCTGCATGTCGCCGATCGCCGTCGAAAATAGATGATCCAAAAGACTGTGCGTGCCTTCGCCTCTGCCGAAGGTACGGCTGGACCACTGCAGAGAGGGCCCACCACCGCGCCCGGTCTGCACCGAGAGCGTACTACCCGGCGACTCCCATAGCGTCAACAGCCGTATCCCATGGCTGGATTTGTAATCGGCCAGGCGATCCCAGGCATTGGTCTCGCGCAGCATCGGAACGGATTCGGCCGCAGTCGTCACCGGCGCGGTCGCGTTGAGCGACGGTCCGTGCGGCCGAAATTCCGTGGTCGAGAACATGGAGCTCGATGTAATCGCAAATTTCGTGGTCAGATCGGGGAAGCTCTTGGCGTCGAACGGTGCCGCGGCCTTTGGCGATTCGCGCGCCGGTTTTGCCGGCGCGGCCGCGCGATCACGCGGCGGGTTCTCGGTGCGCAACGCACCGCCGCCTTCCTCGGCCCTCGCGCCAGTCGAGCCGATCAGCAGCAAATAGAGCAGCGCGGACAGACAACGGTTCACCGCGCAGGGTGCGCACCCACTGCGTCTCGCCGCTGCGGTATTGAACATAAGCATCAGCTGCTTCTTCGCGACCAAGGCTCCAGTGAGCCTGCGCATTTGCGCGGCTCGCGCATAGGTCGAGGATCACAGAATTGCCGGAAATGCGGCGCTCGCGCTGCGTCAGCTCTTGAGCGAGATTTCGATGCGCCGATCCGGAATGAACCAGAGGCAGGCCACCATGACATAAAGTGCCAGCGAGATCGACGGACCCACGAATGACAGCGCGATGCCGACGGCGTAGATCCCGATCGATATCAAGCCTTTCCAGTCCCTGCCGAACGCGGTCGCAAGCGTCGAGTCCTTGCCGTTGACCGCTGCCAGGCATTGTGCGAGCGCATAATAGGCGACACCGGCCATCAGCAATACCGCGCCATAGAGCGCCACCGGCGGCGCTGCGAAGTGGCTGGCATCCATCCAGGCGGTCGTGAATGGAATCAGAGACAGCCAAAACAGCAGATGCAGATTGCCCCAGAGCACCGCGCCGCTGATCTTTTGCGCGGCGTGCAGCATATGGTGATGATTGTTCCAATAGATTCCCACATACACGAAGCTCAGCACGTAGCTCAAAAATGTGGGGATCAAGGGGCCGAGAGAATCGAACTGAGCGCCGCTCGGCGCCTTCAGTTCGAGCACCATGATCGTGATGATGATCGCGATGACGCCGTCGCTGAATGCTTCTAGGCGTCCTTTACCCATGCTCCGTGCGCACGCCGCTCAGTGTTTGTGTTCGATCGCCGCCAGATCGGAGACCAGCGAGATCAATCGCTCCTCGCCCTGCGCCGTGCCGACGTCGGCGATGTATTTACCGTTGACGACGAAGGTCGGCACGCCGGTGATCGAGTAGCGCTGCACGAGCTGATCTGCACGCTGCAAGTCGGTCTCCACGGCAAACGAGTGGTAGGCGGCCTTGAAGGCGTCCGCGGAGATGCCCTGAGTTTGAACGAATGCGGTCTGGATTTTTTCAGTTTTGGCTTCGTCATTGCCCGAATCGACCAGCGGGTCGTTCTTGTCGTGGATCTCCTTGAAAACCGCAAGGTGCAACTCATTGAGCTTGCCCATGCTCTCCAGCGTGTAATACAGCCGCGCCAAGGAGCGATGCCCCTGGTTCCACATCACCGGAACGCGTGAAAAGCTGATGTAGGCGGGCTTGGTCTTTTTCCATGCTTCGACCAAGGGGTCTAGCGCATAACAATGCGGGCACGCGTACCAGAAGAACTCCAATACCTCGACCTGGCCCGACGGCACGGCCGTCGGTTGCGCCGGCACCAGCAAGGTGTAGTTCACCCCGGCTTGCCAGGGTGTCGGCGCGGCCAGCGTGGCCGCTGCAGCCGTCGAGGCGACGGCAGTGAGCAGAGGATTGTGCAGGCCGCTGTCGCCGCTCGCGTCTTCGACGGTTTCCGAGCCGTCTTCATTGACGCGAGTGATCGTCGCCGGTTCCGCCGCCGGGGCGGCTGCGTTTTGCGGCCCGCCCGCGGCAACGGCGGCCGCAGTCCCTGGCGCCGCCGCTGCGCTCGAGTTGTCTGCGGTACGGCCGGACTCAGTCGACTGCTGCTTGCCGCAAGCGGCGACGATCAAGCAAAACCCAAGAACAAGAACGCCGCGCATCGAACGAGTCATCATCGAATCCCCTTGATATACGCCGCCAAATCGCGCATGTCGTCTTCGGACAGCCGCGCGGCGATCGTTTGCATGATGTTGTTGGGTCCCGTCGCACGCGCGCCCGACGCATAGTCATGGAGCTGTTTGACGAAGTAGCCGCTCTGCTGGCCGCGCAGCGCAGGGAATTTCGCCGCCTCGATGCCGGCCCCGTCGGGACCGTGGCAGGCCATGCACGCCGGAATATTGCGAGCCGTGTCGCCGCCGCGATAGAGCTTCGCGCCGGCCTTCATGAACTGCGGTTCGGGTTCCAGCGGAATGTTCTTCTGGCTGCCGAAATATGCGCCGAGATCCGCCATGTCATCCGCGCTCAAACTCATCGCCATCGGATTCATGATCGGATTGCTGCGCTTGGCATCCTTGAAGTTCTGTAATTGTTGCGCGATGTAGTCGGCGCCGAGGCCGGCCAGGCTGGGCCAATCCGGATTGACGCTGTTGCCGGTCGCACCATGACAAGCTTGGCAAACGACGCTCTTCGCAGTGCCGGCTTCAACGCTGCCGGCCGACCAAGCCGTGCCGGCTACGAACGTTCCGGCAACCAGTGTCGCGAATAAGCACAGCCGCATGATGATCGTCCCGTACTCCGTTCTTAACCGAACCGCCGGCAACACTAAATTGTACACTACGCTCCACTATTCGCGTCCAATCGGCGGCCATGTCGCATTATCCCCTGTTGAGGTTTCTCACGAGCGCCGCCGAGATCAACCAGCTCGCGCCCGATATGGGGCGCGAAGTGGCGTTCGCGGGGCGCTCGAATTCGGGCAAATCCACGGCGATCAATGCGATCACCCAACGCTCGGGGCTCGCGCGCGTGAGCCGCACGCCGGGGCGCACGCAATTGATCAATTTTTTCGAACTCGCCGCCGAGCGGCGTCTCGTCGACTTGCCCGGCTATGGCTACGCCAAGGTCCCGGAACGCGTGCGCGCGCATTGGCTGGAACTCATGCAGGATTATTTCAACTCGCGCGAGTCGCTCGTCGGTCTGATGTTGATCGTCGACAGCCGGCGCGGCCTTGGGGAACAAGACGTCGCGATGCTCGAGTGGCTGTTGGCGCGTGACCGCGAGGCGCATATCCTGTTGACCAAGTCCGACAAGATCAATCGCCGGGATGCGACGCGCGTTCTGAAGGAAACGATCGACGCCTGTGCGGATACAGCGGTCACCGCGCAATTGTTTTCTGCGCACGCCAAACAGGGCATCGACGCGGCACGCGCGGTTCTCGATCGCTGGTTGTCGTAGGGCACAAAAAAAAGCCCCGAAGGTGCTTTGCAGCAACCATCGGGGCAGACCAACCCGGCATGGGGATGACAAACCGGGTCTGCCCGCTCAGGGAGAAGAGCGGGGAGCGATTTTGTCGCTCACGGGATTAGATGGGGACGA